>Ga0315284_10005164_pt1 | contig 18552 bp, 14 predicted proteins | sample YL17G09_16_MG_FD_203696 | JGI IMG/M metagenome (GOLD analysis project Ga0315284, IMG submission 203696) | Sediment microbial communities from Yellowstone Lake, YNP, Wyoming, USA - YL17G09_16 | ecosystem: Environmental > Aquatic > Freshwater > Lake > Sediment | place: USA: Wyoming | collected... | reverse complement strand
CGACCCGGGTCCCTGCCTGTTGCGCGAGGATACCTCCGCTCCGCTCAGTGCCCAGACTCCTCGTCGCTCGTTGAGCGGAGTCGAAACGAGCCCCTGCCTGTTGCGCGAGGATACCTCCGCTCCGCTCAGTGCCCAGACTCCTCGTCGCTCGTTGAGCGGAGTCGAAACGAGCCCCTGCCTGTTGCGCGAGGCACTTCGACTCCGCTCAGTGCCCGCTCGGTTGTCTCAGTGCACGGTGGCGTGTTTTCTCATAGACATATAGAATGGACACATCATCAACACGCGACCAGACACGAGAATTATACAATGGTCTTCCCTGGCGATGCAATCACGATCTTCACAAGCCCGGAAACACGCATCGTGAGCAGCCACAACTGGTTCGGCATGGTGTATGCGCGCAAAGTTAGAGGCGTTCGGCTCCAAAGGCAGGGCTGGAGGCTGCTTGTGGTTCGAGCGCCGTAGGTGCGGCGCCTCTGTAGCAATTGGCAGGTAACGAGGAGCCCTGAGTCCCGTAGGGACGGCACTCAACACTTCAGAGCAGGTGCCGCCCCTAACGGGGCTCATGGCCGCATTCTTCATCGTCTGCTACAGAGGTGCCGGCCCTACGGGCCTCAATGCCCTCAATCCGTACGTTAGCTTGACGCGCATGCGCAGGGCGGAACGACACCCCGCAAGCATCGTGCCCCGACGCTCTCCCTGCAACCAGCAGCGTTGCTCGAAGTTGGCAGAAGCCCGCAGCCCGGCACCTCCGCAACTCCTTGACTTTGCCGGGGTGCCATGGTTAAATATGCGTGAGCGCGACTGTTCGCGTCTTCGATGCTCGTCGGGGAAGTGACTCTTGCTCTGCACAACCGGGCACTGAACGGTCGCACGTTGTCATTGCGGAATCGATCGGCGTCGACATCGCAGGTGTCCAGTGACGCCGCACAGAGATAGATGCCGGTCATCATCCGAAGCAGGACCCCATGCCTGCAGGAAGGAGCAGTGGTGGCACCCGGAAAAACCGCAAACCGCAAACCGCGTACCGCAGTTCTGGCAATCGGCTCGCACCCCGACGACATTGAGTACGGATGCGGCGGCACACTTCGCCGGTACGTCAACATGGGGTGCGACGTCCACGCGCTCATCCTCACCTGCGGAGAACAGGGCGGCGCCGCCGAGGTTCGCCGGAAGGAACAGAGCGCCTCTGCGAAGATTCTGGGACTCACCAAGGTGCACTGGGGCGCCTTCGAAGACACACGCATGCCATTCTACGAACGGGTCATCCCGGCCATCGAAAAGACCGTCAAAGAGGTACGCCCGCACACCGTGTTCGTGCATCACGGCAAAGACACGCACCAGGATCATCGCCACGTGAGTACGTGCACGGTGGTGGCCGCGCGCAATGTGCCCAATGTGCTGTTCTTTGAAGGGCCAACGACGTACGGATTCGAGCCGAGTGTGTTTGTTGACATCAGGGACAGCATCAAGGAGAAATTCCGCAGCCTTTCCTGTCACCGGTCGCAGGTGATGAAGACGAATGTTGAGCTGCAGTCGATTCTGGATATTGCCAGGGCAACGGCTGTGTTTCGCGGAACGCAATGCCGTATGTCGTATGCCGAGGCGTTCTGTTCGTTGCGCATGTTCCTGCTGCAGCCGGCTGAACGGACGCCCGGAGGCCGGTTGAGACCGGCTCGTGGGCGTCACGGCAGCGGGTGAGGCCGGGTCGGTGGCAGCACGCGCAGGTCAAGACCGGATCAAAGACTCGTCGAGTCAGCAGACGTCGGCTCGAACGTTCGCGGAAACGACGAAATCACGCAGGACATGCAATGCCCGATATCCACGGAAACCTCCTCTCGCCCAAACGCATCGGCATCTACCTGGCGCTGGCGTTTCTGCTGATTCCCGCAGTGCACCTGTTCGCCGAAACCAACACCATGCTCTACGCGGGGTATCTGGGTGTGCTGGGCTTCCTGTGCTGCTTCGCGGTCATGCCCATTGCCTGCCTCGGTGCAGAGAAGCTCAAGCTGGTTGACACACCAGATGAAGCGCGCAAGACCCACGCACACCCCACACCCCTGGCCGGCGGCATTGCCATCTACGTAGCGTTCATGGTGACCATCCTGCTCAACTTCCACTTCTCCGAAGAGATGAAGGCCATTGTCGCCGGGGGAACACTCATCTTTATCGTCGGCCTTGCTGACGACGCGGTGGGGCTTTCGGCTCGCGTGCGCCTCGTCGCGCAACTGGCCGCTGCAGGTCTCCTTGTTGCCATGGGCGTGCACGTGACATTCGTGCCCAACTGGCTGGGCGGCATATTCACCGAGACCGTCATCACGCTGATCTGGATCGTTGGCATCACCAACTCCATGAATTTCATTGACGGCATGGACGGATTGGCCGGCGGCGCCAGCATTATTCACGGATTCTTCTTCGGGCTCGTCGCTCTCCTCACACAGCAGGCATATATGATGTATCTGGCAGTGGCCATTGCGGGCAGTAGTCTGGGATTCATTCCCTACAACTTTCGCAAGACCAAACCTGCGGCGGTCTTTCTTGGCGACAGTGGCGCCACGTTTCTGGGCTTTGTGCTGGCCAGCTTCGCGATTCTGGGCGACTGGGGCGAATCGTTTGTGGACCTTGCGGTTCCCGTGCTCATCATGAGCGTGCTCATCTTCGACATGACCCTCACCACCGTGGTACGCATCACCTCCAAAGAGGTCCGGTCGATCGGCGAGTGGCTGCACTATACGGGCCGCGACCACTTCCACCACCGTCTGGCCGACCTCAACGTGGGCAAGCGCAATGCCGCGTGGCTCTTCTTCAGCGTGTCGGTGTGCTTTGCCATCGAGGCGGTCATCGTACTCTATGCCGAGACAACAGCGGCACTTCTGGTGCTGCTGCATTCGATCATCGCATTCACCATTCTGGGCATCATTCTGGTCGTGAGCGCTCCCTCCCGCAAAGATGCGAAGACCGTGACCGTTGACAAGCAGAACGGATCGGGAGGCCCGCATGGATCGTAGCGCCAAAACACTCGCCGACCTGCGCAAGTCCATCGAGTCGTTGCCGATATTCGTGGTGCTCGACTCAATCTATTCGCGAAACGACAAGTCGCCCATCGCGCGCGGCAAGGTCGGTTCCGAGAAGTACACCGAGCTGATGAAGATGCTGGAGGACATTCTCCACAATCGTTTGCAGAAAATGCCGGCCGTGACGTCGGCGCGCGACGTCCCCTTCACCACGCTCTTCTCCCTTGCCGAAATGATCGTCTACTCGGTCATTAAGGCGCCGGACGTGTGCCTGGAGGTGATGGCGCCCGACTACCGCGGCGACTTTCTCACCTGTCATTGCCTCAACGTGGCATTCCTGAGCTGCCGCATGGGCGTGGGCATGAGCCTGCCCTACAAAGACATCACCGAGCTGGTTGTTGGCGCACTGTTGCACGATTTCGGCATGACCCGGGTGCCGACCGATGTCACATCGCACGCAGGCGCCTTGTCAAAGGAACAAAAACAAGCAATGGAGGAGCACCCGATACACGCCTGGCGTTACTTCGAAAAACTGCGCAGAGAGTTTCCGTGGTTGCTCTGCGCGGTACTGCAGGAGCACAAGCGCGAGCACGGGCAGGGCTACCCGGCCACTACCACCGAAAGCGAGGAGCTGCACCTCTACGCGCGCATCATCGGCGTGTGCGATTCGCTGGAGGCTCTCACGCATACACGTCCCTTCCGTAAAGCATTTCACCCGGCCGATGCCATGAAGACGATCATTGAGGCCAGGGAATTCCTCTTTTCGCGCAATCTGCTGCGTGGGGCCATCAATTCCCTGTCCATGTACCCGGTGGGTAGTCTGGTGCGCCTCAACAGCAACTGCACCGCGCAGGTGGTGGAGTCGGTCACCGATGCCCCGCTGCGGCCCGTGGTTCGCGTGCTGAGCGAAACCGACGATGGTGCGCCCGAAGAGCGCGTTGATCTATCCCGGGACAGCAACCTCTATGTCACCGGACTTGTCTACACCGAGAAGTACATTGTGCCGGAAAACCGCAAGCCGGGTCAGGCGTGAGTCGGTGATTCATCCGGCGATCGTGCGACTGGTGCGCTTCACGGCTGCCCGTAGCAACACGCCGTCCGCGCCGTGGCCCGACGATCTTTGGGGACCGTGGCCCTCCGATCTCTCCACATCCGCGTGTCAAGACGCACTCGAGACTCACGGGCTGACTGCATCGCTGTACCCCGCGCTCCAACGGACGCCCGGCACTCCTGCCGACCTGCTCCAGTGGGCACGCGATGCGCATGAACACGCACTCATGGCGCGCGACTACTGCGTGTTGCGGCTGGCGCAGCTCCGGTCGGTGCTGTGCGATCGGGGCCCGGTCGTCCTTGTGCAGGGCGCGGCTTTGTGGGAATCAACGTACGCCCCGCCACGTGCGCGGTCGGTGAGCGACATTGACATCGTGCTACCCGGAGCATCCATGGAGCGCCTGAGATCGGCACTCGAAGCGTTGGGCTTTGCACCCGTGCTGCACTACTCCGACACACTGAGTGACGGCACGTTGTCGCTGGACCTCCATGCGGGTTTCTGGGGCGAGGATCGCCTCCCCATCCGCGGACAGATCGGACTGCCGGCAGTGGTACCGACGGTTCCCTCCGCGCTCTTTGCCGGCTACCAGGTGCCGAGTGCGGAGTATGCGGGCCTGCTCTGCTGCTACCACGCGGTCAAGCACGGATTCTCGCGCCTGGTGTGGGATCTCGACGCGTGCCTGCTCCATGCCGACGGACCGCTTGACGCACCGGAGTATGCCGGACCCACCGCACGGCGCATTGTTGACATGACGAGACGGCGACTCGTTGGCCTCGGGCTGGTGCCGGACGCGCCGTCCACGAGGCCACGGCGCACGGTCGGACGCCTCATCGAGGCGCAGGCACTCCGAGCCGGGCAGCGCACGGGCAGCGGGGAGCTGCTTCTGGCGCTGTGCTGCGCGTGGCCGATGCTCGCACTTCGGCTGATTGCGGCATCGCTGGTTCCGCCCGCCGCCACACTCCGCGCCATGTACGGACAGCACTCCTACCCGGCACTGCTGGCCCGTCGAGCACTCTCACTACTCCGACTCGCAGGGAGGGTCGCGTGAACGCGCTGCACCGCGAAGCGCTCCATGCCTCTCTGCGAGACCACGGACACGCCGAGGTCGTGGTGGGTGGTCGCAGCATGCACCCGTTCATCCGCGATGGAGACACAGTTGTCATCGACGCCTCGGTCCGCACACCGCGCGTGGGTGACGTGGTCGCGCTCTTCAACGACGGCCAGCTCATTGTGCACCGGGTAGTTCGTCGCCGCAACCAGGGAGGCATGTGGCTGCTGCGGATCCGAGGCGACACCTCGCCGGGTCCTGGCGTGGACGTTGCGGCAGACGCGGTCCTCGGCGTAGTGACCGCAGTCAAGCGAGCTGGACACATGCACCGACTCTGGGTTGCCTCGCCGATCCGGTGGCTGGCCGTTCCGCTGGGGGCGGCCGTGCGGTGCGTGGTCAGGCTGCGGGGTCGGGCTTCAGTGTTTCTGGGATAGGCCGCGGTGGCTTTTCGGGAAGCGGACACGGGCACGTAAGAGCGAGGAGGGGCCACGGAAAACGCGGAAGGAGCACGGATCTTCACGGATCATTCAGGGGGAAGAGCGCGGCCTCGATACACCGCTCGTCACGCAGAATCCGTGAACTCATCGAGGCGAGCGGCACTCGGCCGGCGGTCGTGGGATGGAAGGCGCAGGCCTCGATACACCGCTCGTCGCGCAGAATCCGTGAAATCATCGAGACGAGCGGCACTCGGCCGGCGGTCGTGGAATCGAAGGCTGCACCGAGAACTCGTGGGTGGGGGTTCGCCGCTGCTCGCACTGCAACGCTGCTTCCCACCCCACACACGTTCGACCAGGCTCAGTGCGGCGCCCGGCGCAGCTATCCAGAAGCATCTGCATTTCTGCCAGTGTCCCGGCGCAGCTATCCAAATGCAACTCCTGCGCAGGTGGCGGCACTCACAAACTGGGTCGCGCGTGGCAACGCCCTTGTCGGCCTGCACGGAGCCACGGTCACCGGGATAGCCGCGCGCTGGCCAGCCGATTGAGGGAGACTCCCGCCTCGGCTGCTTCCAGAGAAAGCCGTCGATGCACCTCGGGGGGAACGCGCACGACGAACTTGCCGCTGAAATTCTTTGCTGCGGTCGGCTGAGGGATCGGTTCGCCGTTCTTTTCCATGTCGGCAACTGCATCCGCCACTACCTTACGGATGCCATGCAAAGCATCCTCAGGGGATCGCGCAAGCCAACTAAGGCTGGGAAATTCCGCGCACTGTCCGACATATTCCTCGTCTTCTGAAGACCATGCCATACGGTAGGCATAGTGATCATTGCGCAGGGGTTTCATTCTGGATCCTTTCGATTGCCTTCAAGACTTGTCGAACCTGATATGCTTTGGCCATTCCTCTGTCGTTCTGAATGTTCACCCGCGGATCACCCACCCATGGCGTTGCGGAAGACCATGTGACTCGATCCGCTTTGACGAGCCGGACCAAAGAAGTACTCGCACACCTTGCAGAGATCGGCGAAGCGGATGCCCTATGGACTTCTGCGCAGCTGGGCAAGTATCTTCTCGATTGCAGCCATGGGACCTCGGCTGATAGTATCACTATTAGTATCATCAATATACCACACCGATAGGACGCTGTCAATGCCTGCAACCACCAGACCTCCGCACACTCGCCGTCGATGATAGGAGGTGGGATCGGATATGCCAACCCCAACCTACATCTCCGTCTCACGCCGCACCGACATCCCCCGGTTCTTTGCCGGGGAGTTCTTTGCCGCGTGGAAACGCGGAAGCGTCACGTATGCGGGAGGGTATGGGCGAACATACTCGGTATCACTATTGCCGCAGGATGTGCTCGGATACATCTTCTGGTCCAAGGACTACAACTCGCTTCTGGCACATCAAGAGTTCCCCGCGCTCATTGCGGCGAACAACGCGCTGTTCCACTTTACGATCAACGACTGCCCGGATCTTGAGCCTGCAGTGGCGCCGCTCGGCGCACGGCTTGACGTAATGCGTCGACTCTGCGATGCCGTGGGGCCGCAGCGCGTGTTGTGGAGGTACGATCCGGTGTGCATGTACCGGACGCGCAATGGGTCCCTGCGCACTAGCGAAGACGCGTTCTACCGGTTGCTGCCTGTCATGCAGGAGCTCGGTGTGCGCAGGTGCTACTTCTCCTTTGTCGCGCTCTACAACAAGCTGCGGTCCAGACCCGTTCGCTTCGAGAGCATGCCGAATGAGGAGAAGGCGCGGATCGCCTCGTCGATGCTGGCAGCAGCGAGCGATGCCAACATCGAGCTGCTCAATTGCTGCAATCCCGAGGTGCTTGATCTTGTCCCCGGCATCCGCAAAGGTCGATGTATTGATGATGAGGTGTTGCGCGCGACCGACCGGTTCGGGGTTCATCCCAAGGACGGGCTTCGTTCTCGGCCAACGCGCGAGGGATGCGGGTGCTACGCGAGTCGCGACATCGGCTCGTACACTCAGGCTTGTGCGCATGGATGCGCGTACTGCTATGCGCGACCGGTGAGTGGCTACTCCGCTGCGCCACCCACCGAAGTTTCGACATGCTCCGGGTAGAGCTTCTCGATGTCTTCTTCCAGCAGTTCACCTGCGCAGTCGCGTCAATTAATCGCTTGTATTCCTATGTGAATCTCTGTATAATAAATGAATGGTGAGCTTCTTCATGAGCTGATTAGACGCGGTGACACGCGACGTTGTTCAATCGATTAAGCAAACCTTCGAGTCTTCTCATGACCGCAAACAATCCTCTCTTCGCCTGGAGACTCGCAAACCTGTGGGCAGGTGTGGTCTTTCGGATGCTGCACACCTGGGTATCGATCCGCTCCCATACTGCCGCCTGGGCAGCGTCGTGGGAGATTGCAGGAGCATTCGACCGACGCGAGTGGATGACACGCTGTGCAGTGCATACAGCGATCGGGGCAGTGGTCCTCGGTCTTCTTGTCACAGTATTCTTTGCGGGCTCCTGACGACCGAACCGAGCCGGAGAAAGGACAGGTTCCCATGTCTTCCGACGTCAACCGAGCCAAACCGTCACGCCCAACCGTCAGCTCCGAGCACGGGACCGACAAGCAATTCGAAGAAATCGAGTCGTTGCTGAAAAGCGCTCGAGCCGAGAAGGCAGCCCTGCACACGTTGCTTGCCTCGGTGGAGAACGAGCAATCTCAGCTCGACGCCGACCGGCAGAGCGTTGACTCTCTGAAAGCGGATCTGGCCGGCGTGCAACGGAATTGTCTGCAACTGCGCTCGCAGCTCGACCAGATGAATGCAGAAGTGACCGACAAGCAGAAGGCTGCGGACGCGATTGGCGCGCTGGAATCGCGTCTGAAGACGTTGGATGAGGGGTTGGGGAAGATCCGAACCCAGGAGGACACCGTTGCGGAGCTGAGTCGCCAGATCGACGATGTGCTCGGAAAGCTCAACCACAACAATCAGGGCAATCTCCTGCACGAGGGTGTGCGTCTGGCCGGCGAACTGGAGAGCGGATACAAGAAACACGCCGAGAACTTCGCGCAGCTCGACCAGAAGGCCGCTTCCCTCAACACGAGCGTTTCGCAGGTGCGCGACGGGCTTGCGCTTGCGGGTAACCAGGCAGAACAGTTGACCGCGAAGATCGTCGACCTCGAGCAGCACGCAACCACCGTGGGGGCGCTGAAGACCAAGATCGAGGGACTCAACTCCCTGGCCGAGCATGTGAGCCGGAAGATGAAGGCGCTGGAAGCCCAGCGTGCCGTGGTTGACAAGGCCAACGAAGACGCCGCACGGCTCAACACCCTCATGTGGGATGCCAACTTCCGCCTCAACCACCTGAGCGGCAAAGTAGCCCGGCTTCATAAGACCGAAGAGAATATCACACGCATCACCCAGATGCTCGAACAGAGCAAAGGGCAAATCGGCCAGCTCAAGGACGCACACGAGTTGATCGTGCAGATCGCCGACGCGAACACAACAGCCAAAGCACTGCGCGACGAGATCGAGAAGCATCTGGAGGAGCTCCGGATCCACAGCACCCAACTGGACGAAACCGGACGCAAGGTCAAAGAAGTGCTGACTGCGGCAAAGAGCAGTGAATCGATTCTGAACACCATTCTCAAACACAAGAGCTCGCTGGAGGAACACCAGGAGCAGATACGGCAGTACGAGCGCACGCTGGAGAAGACGCAAGCCCGCATCGAGGAGCTGCAGCAGGAGTGGAAGGTTGTTGACGCGATCAAGGAACGCATTGCAGCCCACGAATCGCGACTCGACAAAATAGACAGCCACCTCGAGCAGGTTGTGCAGAAGGAGCACGAGATCCACGATTTCGAGGGCAAGCTGCACGAGGTGCGCCTCCTTGCCGAGGATGCCTGCTCCAAGGAGGAGACCTTCCAGAGTCTCTCCTCCCGCGCCGACGAACACCTCAATCGCATCGACCAGTTCATGGCCCGGGCCGACCTGCTGGAGCAGCGCATTGCCGAGCTGTGCAAACGGGAACAAGACGTGCAGGCGGTGAGGCTGCGCTTCGAGCAACTGCAGAAGCTCGCGGACACGGTTGTCGAGCGCAGCGATCAGGCATCGGAGAAGATCACCCTTGTGCAGGAGGTCGAGAAGAAGATCGATGGCCTGGGCGTCACAGTTGCCGAGGTCGATGAGCGCATGAACACGCAACTGGAGCGCAAGACGCTGATCGACAACATGGAGAAACGCCTCGACCAGCTCAACTATCTGGTGGGCGACATCAACGTGAAGATCCAGAATCTCAGCCGCGATCAGCAGACTGTCAATGCCTTGCAGCAGGAACTCGCTTCGGTGGATGCGCGCGCGGCCGAAGCCCGCGTTGTCATGGACCGATTGGCCAAGGAGCGGCAGGCCTTTGAGGCGCAGGAGGCCCACATGGCCGAGGTGCGCAAGGCTGTCGATGCCCTGCAGGCGCAGGCCAGAACCCACGTCGACTCGTTCAAGGCACAGGTTGCGGCAGCCGTAGAGGCAGCGCACCGGGCGCAATCGGAGTTCGGCACGGCTCTTGACACCCACCACAACCAGATGAAAGCGATGGCCGTCGACCGGCAGAACGTGGGCAGGGCCAGCGAGGAGATCAAACGTGTTGACAAGTTGCTCCAGGACCTGAAGGCCGAAGCTGAACACATCGAGCGGCGCACCGCCAAGGTCACCTCGCTGGACGCGCGGATCGACAAGCTGTCGGGCCAGGTGGGCGACACCGAGTCTCGCATCGACGGCGTGTTGAAGAACCTCGCGGTTATCGACGAGGCCCAACGCAAGGTCGATACTCTCACCGCATCGATTGCCAAGGTCAACGCCGGCATCGAAAGCATCGAACTGCGGCGGGTCGAGGTGGAACGGGTTGAGCGGCGTGTGAGCGGCATGGACAAGATCATGGACGCAGTCGAGCGACGCATGCACGAACTGGCGCAGGACAAGGGCATCATCAAGGAGGGCGAAAGCCGGGTCAACAACCTCAACCTCATGGTCGAGGAGATCAAGGCGCAGTTGGAGCGGGTGGCAGAGGAGGAAAAGAGCGTGCGGGATGCCGCGCAGCAGATCTCCGAGCTGCGTTTCCTGCTCAGCGAGACGGAGAGCAGACTGGCCCAATTGCGCCAGGAGAAGGAACAACTGACGGCATAGCAGCGGGAGACACCGGTGAGCATCCTGCAAAGCCTTCACGACATCCAGGAGATCCCGTCGCTGCCGGTCATCGTGCTGCAAATCCGCAGGCTTGTCGAATCGGATTCGTCGGATGCCAAGGCGCTGTCCGACATCATCGAACACGATCCGGCGCTGGCGTCCAAAATCCTGCACGTGGCCAACTCAGTCTACTTCACTCCGGCAAATCAACGCATCTCCTCCCTCCAAAACGCTGTGATACGACTGGGCTACGACACAGTTCGCAGCATCGCAATGGCCATTGGCCTGATCAAGCAGTTCTCGCCCGACTCGAGCGTTCTCAACCACACCACCTTCTGGCGGCACAGTGTGGCTGCGGCCTATCTTGCCCGGGAGGTGGCGGCCAATGCTACGGGCCCGCACGTCGTGGATCTCAAGGATGCACCCTTCACCTGCGGACTCCTGCACGACATCGGTATCATCATCTACGAGCAGTTCCTGCACGAGAAATTCCTGGAGGTCGTCTACCACGGAAGGGCGCATGGGCTCTCCTTTCTTGCGGCCGAGCGTGAAATCTCCGAGAAAGAAAACCACGCAATGGTCGGGGGGGTGCTGCTGGAAATGTGGAAGCTGGAAAGCAGCGTTGTTTCGGCAGTCAGGTACCACCATGCCCCCCACAAGGCTCCGGAGTCGCACCGGTTTCTTGCCTCGGTTGTCAGCCTGACCGAACATATTCTCTGCAACAGCCGCATCGGATCGATCGAGGGCCCCATCGAAGGGGAGATGGAGGAGACGCTCCAGTATCTGGGCATTGAGCCGGGGTTGAGTCAGACACTGCTGGTCGCCGCCGAGGAGCGCATCGCGCGGCACAGCGCCACCGTGGCGCACGTGGCCGTCAACCGCAGGGGAACCTGAAGTCCGCATTCGGACCCAGGACCGGCGCACGCCTCGCCGATCCGCCGGCTGGCCATCCCGCTGGGAGTACTCGTGCGGTGCTGGATCAGGCTTCAGTGCTTCAGGGATAGGCGCGGTGGCTTTGCGGGAAACGGACACGGGCACGTAAGAGCGAGGAGGGGCCACGGAAAACGCGGAAGGAGCACGGATCTTCTCGGCGCGGCAGAGCCGACAACCGGTCCAACTGCATAGGATCACGGGGTTGAATTGCCCCAATCGGCAAGCGGTCAGCAGTCAGACGTCAGCGGTCAGAATGCACGAATCCTGCGAAATCGGGGCAGTCTGACTCCGGAATTTTGTTTTCTTGCCAACATTCTGACTGTTAGTAGTACGGATCATTCAGGGACGAGTCATTCGATGCCACTAATTCCTGTAGGATCCGAAATGCCCTGAGGTCAGACGCGGCGCATTCCAGAGAAGACGCTGGCCTCGATACACCGCTCGGCCAGCGGTCGTGGGACCGAAGATTGCACCAAGACCTCGTGGGTGGGGGTTCGCCGCTGCTCGCACTGCAACGCTACATCCCACCCCACACCCGGCGCAGCTATCCAGACGCATCTGCATTTCTTCCTGCAACCCGGCGCAGCTATCCAGATGCATCTGCATTCCCAGCACAGACGTGCACTGAAATCACGACTGTCCGCCCACGTGTTCGCGGTCGGACGAAAACAAATCCCTTGACGCAACCCGGCGATATTGCTACAATTGCCAGTGTTGGGACACAGTGTCCCCAACCGTGCGGTTGAGAGGTCCACTGACCGCGCAGCGATCGGATCCGCTCCATTTCACCGGAGGCGCGCACACACCATGAAGATCCGAACCTTCGGCCGCAATGAGCAAACCGTTGTCCATGTGAGTGGCGATCTGGTAGGCGCCGCTGTTGACGAGTTCTCCCGCGAACTTGACACCGCCGGTCAGTCGCAATGCCGCGGGTTACTCGTTGACTTGACAGAAGTTGGGTTCATCGAGAGCACTGCGATTGGCGCCCTGGCCTACGCAAGCGTTCTACTCAAGAAGGCGCAGAAGGGACTCGTGATTTTGGCTCAAGCAGGCGTCAAAGAGCTTTTTGTGACCTGCAATCTCGACAAGACAATCAAGATCGTATGCACCGAAGAACTAGTCTCACCCACTCACCTACTCACACCGGAAGGAGCAGTCAAATGAAGATGCGTGATGTGACCGCGAAGGCGAAGGCGCTCAGTGTCGAACCCAGCAACCTGTCCAAGGAAGAACTGATTCGCGCCATCCAGACAAAAGAGGGCAATTTCCCCTGCTTCGGCACTGCCGACGGCAAGTGCGACCAGACTGGCTGCCTGTGGATGACCGATTGCGCCGGCAAGGCGTAGCTCCCGGTTCTGCACAATCAGCAGGTCCGCTCGCTGACTCCGGGCTGACTGACACAGGTAGTGTTCAGCATCAGCCCGGCATAAATGCCGCGCCCACACAACGAAGAGGACCGTGCCTGTGGCTGTCAAGAAGGTTGAGACCGACCATTTCGTCTATTTCGGGTTCCATCGAAACCGGCATAGCGACATCCAGTTGCTGCGGGCAGACATTGCCACGTGTATCGAGATGCTGGAGGAGCCCAAGGATGTGATCCTCGATATCTCAAGCCTCAGCGATGTGTCGTCGCTTGAGATCACCATCTTCATGCAACTGGCACAGGCACTGGCGCATATCCACAGGCACCTGCGCATCATCGCGGCTTCGCATGTCGAGGACGTGATCAAACACCGCATCAGAAGCGGGTTCAAGAACGTGCTGATCTACGGGAGTGTGCAGTTGGTGATTGAGGACATGAAGAAAGTCGTTGCCGAGGAAGCGAATCCGGAGAATCCGCCCGACCAGCCGCAAGAAGCTCCGAGCGTTGCCTGATGGATGCGGCGGCACGGCGGGACAGACGCCAGCCACTCGGCAACCAAGGCCAGCCGAAATCCGGACTCTGCACGAACCAACATCTGCGCAGGAAGCGCAGCAATCACCGGCAGAGATCCTAACTCACTGCATATCATGGGATTGCCTGCCTGACCCATCTGCAAATTAATCGATTAATCCTGACTTGACTTCCTGTAATTGTACAGGTACAATTATAAAGGGCCTGAAGTCCCCCCTTCCACCGACGAGCGAGGACCTGATATGTCATCATCGATTCGTCTATGTCAATTTGCAGCACCATTGCTCTTTGCATTGCCCCTTTCCGCCGCGTGGATGGGTATCACGTCGCAGTCCATGGGCGCCGATCCGTGGGGCATCACCTCTGCTGCGTTCCAGTACGACACGCTGGTATGGGGCGCGACAAACGGCGGGGGCGTGGTGTACTTCGACGGCAGCGAGTGGGATGTGCTCAACCACGGGTCCACCCCCTTGGCCAATGACAATGTGCATGTGGTGTGCGTTGCGGCGGATCTCTCAGGCTCCGTCTGGTTCGGCACACAAATGGGAGCCACGGTTCTTCGCAGCGACGGATCGTGGGCAAGCTACTCCACGATGGATGGACTCCCCTCCAATCGGATTGACGCAGTGGTAGTGGACAGCACCGGTCTGAAGTGGTTCGGCACACCGGGAGGCATTGCCCGCTTCAACGATGTCTCCTTCACCGTGTACACTGCCGATTCGGGCGTGAGCAGCGATGTCATCAATGCCCTGGCCGTAGGACCGGGAAACACCATCTGGGCCGCAACCGTGACCGGACTCCTCAAGTACGATGGGTCAACCTGGACAACCTACGACTCCTCCGACGGCCTGCCATCGGGCGTGGTGCACGACGTCATCGTGGATCGCGCGGGCGTGGTGTGGCTGGCTACGGCCGACGGACTGGCGCGATTCGTGGGATCCGCTGTCACCGACACCATCGACAATCCCGATGCAAACGGCTCCAACGTGTTCAACTGCGTGCGCGAAGATGGCGCCGGCATTTTGTGGCTCGGAACGCAGACCTCCGGCGTGCTGCGCTACGTCGGCTCAACGCTCGCGGCGCTGGATGTCGCGGACGGACTGCTTGACAACACGGTCACCACCATCGCGATCAGCCGCGGTCAGGTGCGTTGCTTCGGCGGGCCGCTGGGATTCACCATGTACTCAAACGACACACCGGTCATTGCCGCACTCACCGACACGAACGCCCAGACATCAACGCCGTGGACCCGCGCCGTCACCGCGGTTGACGCGAACACCGAGGACAGGCCGACGTTCGCACTCACGTCGGCGCCAAGCGGCATGACCGTGGATACGGGGACCGGCGTGATTTCGTGGACCCCGTCCCTTGCTCAGGTGGGACAGCAAACCGTCGCACTCTCGGTGACCGACCCGTACGGCTCCGTTGACCGCGATACCTTCGACGTCACAGTGCAGCCGCCCGTTCTGGCGCGATCGACGGTGTCATCGCCCTGCGCGTTCGGCCTCAGCGTATCGCGCGGCTCCGGCAGAGGGGCGACAATCCGATGCGCCATCGCACAGCCCCGGTTCGTGCGGGTCGAAGTACTTGACGCTGCAGGAAGAACCGTGGCCGTGCCCGTCTCGGGTATGCAGCACGCGGGCGTCGTGACCGCAACCTGGGCCGGCACGCACGGGGCGTTTGTGTGCCGGATGGTAGCCGGATCGTTCGTCCAGACAAAGACGGTGTGCGTGGCAGACTGATGTTTCATCCGACAGCTCACTGTCCAGCGAGAGTCACAGCGAGAGTCCGACCGACCGGCAGCGAGGCAATTCTGGAGGCGATCATGCAGCACACATCGAAAGCACACGCGGGAGTCTCACCCATGGCAGCAACATCTCGTCTGGTCGGCGTGCGCATCGCAGCGATCATCGCGCTGTGCACGCTGTCGCCGCAAGCAGTCACGGTGACCGGCGTCTCCAACACGCCCGATCCGTTTGACAATGCCTCGCAAACCACGTCCATCACCGTCACCACCTCTGCAGCCGATGACATGATCTTCGCCATCTACAACCTGAACGGCGATTCACTTATCGACCGTATCTACTCCAACACCGCACAAAACAATGTGACCCAGAGCTGGGACGGCAAGGGCACGGCTGTCCCCGCATACGCAACACCCGTCAATGTGTCAGCCGGCACCTACCGAATCCGCGCATACACGCACATGGACATGCAGTACAGCACGGCCATTGCGGGCACGGGCCTTATCATCGACGACTCCTACGACATGGCGCGCGATGACCAGGGTAACCTGTACATCACCGAGTCGAGCAAAGGGCTCGTCTTCAAAGTCGACACCACAGGCAAAGTGATCGTGCGCATTGTGCTGCATGACGTGAACTGCGGCACCGACAGTCTCACAGGCATGGACATGCAGGGCATTGCAGTTGACGGAAGCTATAACGTCTATCTGTCGGACGGAGGCGCCCGCCCCCGCATTGCCAAGATAAACGCGACCGGCGACTACACGACCGGGACTGCGGTGTGGAACACGACCACGGTCACCACGCCACGCGGAATGTTCTGGTACGGCAGCAGCTTGTGGCTGGCCGATCCGGCAACGGGCGCCCAACGCATCAAGGAGTTCAACTCGTCGGGAGCCGGAACCACCCGTGCCTCGGTGAACGGGTGTCGTGACGTGTGCACCGACGGTACGTACTACTATGTTTCCGAGATCAACACCACAGACGAGATACGCTCGTATCGGCTCTCCGACAACAGCCTGGTGGCAAACTGGCAAGCCGGAGTCAACAAAAACAGCGACCCGCTAGGCGTCGACATCGCAGGCGGGTACCTCATGGTGACGTGTCGCGCCGACAACCAGGTGTGGCGCTACCCTGTTGTCAATGGCGTGTCTACAGCCGCCGGCCGTGTGCAGATCGGCAACAACTACGGCAGCGACAGCGGCTACGTCGATAACCCGCGTGGAGCGGCTATTATCGGCGCCAAGTACGCATTCATCGATCGCGGCAACAAGCGCATCCAGTTCTTCAGCACAGCCACCACGCTTCCGAGCAAGATCTTCTGGACCGATGCGAACACGCCCCTCGACCCCTCCGACATTGCCGTTGACCGATGGGGCAACATCTACGTGGCATCGCGCGTTCTTGACTGCGTGAAGAAGTACAACTCGTCGGGCGTGCGCCTCTGCGATATCGGCTCTTCGGGCGCCGCACTGGGCGAGCTCAACCAACCCATGGGTGTGGCTGTGGACACGTCGGGCAATGTGTACATCTCCGACTATCTCAACAACCGCGTGCAGAAGTTCATCCGTGTCAACGACACGACGTACCAGTACAATGCCGGTTCGGGCTCGTGGTCGGCAACGCTCACCGAGCCCATTGACATGGCCTATGGCCCGGACAATCGCGTCTACGTGTTGAGTCAGGCCAACAATGCCAATGCCATCAAAGTGTACGGCGTAGGCAGCGCCACAGCAGAAGCCACGATCTCCGAAGGCACCATGTTGTGCAACAACCAGGATGCTGGTGCGATCGCAGTCGACTACCAGAACAATGTGTATGTCGCCGATATCGAGGACGACCAGATCCAGAAGGGCACCATGACTGCAGCCAACACCTGGAGCTTTGCGACCCTCACCAACACCGGCGACACGTACTACGGACTTGCCAGCGACCCTTTCGGCAACATCCTCGCATCCGACATTAACGGTACGGCCTACATGCGCCTGTACGCGCCCGGCGCATCGGCAATGTGGACATCCGCTGCATCGGGCACGGGCAACGGCCAGTTCCGCGAGCCCACCGGCATTGCCTATACCAACGACGGCCAGTATGCGTGGATCGTGGACCGGCTCAATGACCGCGTGCAGAAGCTCAATGTCGTCTTCGACAACTACCGCGACGAGCTGGTGACCGTGGGCAGCAGCACCGGCCGCAGCCGTGTGATGAGTGTATCTCTGCGCCGCACGTCAAACGACTCCACGCTTCTCAGTCCGGTGAGCACGCTGTACAACAGCGCTGGAGCGGGCGTCACGGTGTCGGTATCCTTCAACGAGATCATGGATACGTCGTATACGCCCATCATGCGACTGGTAGATGTCAACAGCAACCAGTACACAATCACCCCACGCAGCGGCGCCACCTGGAACACCAGCGGATGGATCAAAGCCCAACGCAACATCTGGGAAGGGTCGCTTGACATCCCCACGGGCAACGATGGTGTGGCGCGCGTATACGTCAAGGATGCGCGATCGAGCGCAGGCGCCACCGATACCATGCTGCCCAACCCCAATGATTCATTCACTGTTACCATCGATGCGGCAACGCAGATGCCAACTATCTCCGACCCGTCAAGCGCAGGAACCACCATTGAGCAGTACATCCCGGTGTCTGGTCTCTCCGAGGCAAATGCGGTGCTTTCGGTGTACAACTACGATGCTGCATCCGGGGGCACGGTACTCAGCAGCCAGTCCAACGTAACTGCTAATGGCTCCGGCTCATGGACCGCCAACAGCATCGCACTGTCCATGGGCGACAACTACCTGTGCGCGCAGGCGGTCGACCGTGCAGGCAATACGTCGACACTCACAACACCCCGGGTCACGATGACGCGTGTCAATGTGCTGCCCGGCGCCATGACGCTGAGCCCTGCCGGCGAACTGGAGATCGGCTCCGCGTCGCAATGGACCCTGCGCTATACCGCCGCATCGACACTCAACGACGCATGCTTTCTGACACTGCTGCCTCCACCAGGGTGGACCTCGCCGCAGCGTACCAGCACGTCTGCGCCTGGCTACGTGCGCGCAGAGGGTGGTCCCGGCACCGTGTTGCACAGCCCCGACACCGTGGACATCATCAGCGGAAATACCCTCCGCGTCAATATTGTGAGCATGTCGAACAACCAATACTTCGACATTGTCTACGGGCTCAATCCCAGCGGCAACGCCCAGATCACCTCGACTGCCGATTGCGGCTTGAACTCGTTTTATACCGGCATTCACACGGCCTCGGGCACGGCGTACATGG
>Ga0315284_10005163_pt1 | contig 18552 bp, 19 predicted proteins | sample YL17G09_16_MG_FD_203696 | JGI IMG/M metagenome (GOLD analysis project Ga0315284, IMG submission 203696) | Sediment microbial communities from Yellowstone Lake, YNP, Wyoming, USA - YL17G09_16 | ecosystem: Environmental > Aquatic > Freshwater > Lake > Sediment | place: USA: Wyoming | collected... | reverse complement strand
GTACCGGGCGTCAATTGGGCGAATCTCCGGCGGAAATCGGTGCTGGGATGCTGCGGATCGCTGAAATCCATTTCGATAAGCCCGGCCGCGCCCTTCTCTGCCGCCAGTTTCAATTTCTTGAGCAAGGTCCAATCCTTGCGGGCCGGCTCTTCGAGGGCCTTTGGCCCGTCCGGCATGACCAGGACGAACTTGCCTTTGACGTTGAGGTCCTTGTAATCATCCCAGCTGATCTTGTCGGCCGTAACCCCATATCCGGCAAAAACGGGCTCGGCCCGGACGATGCCCGAGCCGGTGCCCGGGATCGGCTGGAAGTCGCGTTCACGGCCGGCGAAATAAACCCGGCGCTGGGGCGAGACGATCTCCAGGCGCGTCGGCGGCTCGAAGCCAGTCCAGTTCTTGAAGGGGACTTGCTGGAAATAAGAGCCCTTATTGCCGCCGGGCTGCAGGCCGTATTCCTTCATCTTGGCGGCGACATAGGCGGCCGCCTTCTCGTATTCGGGCGTGCCGGACCGGCGTCCCAGCATGGCGTCCGAAGCCAGGAAGAGCACGTGCGATAAGGCCTTCTGACCATCCGGCTCGGCTCGGGGGGCCTTGGCCGCACTGGCCAGAAACAGCGCCGTCAGAAGAATGATGAGGTTTATAAGCGTCTTTTTCATCGTTTGACTCCGGCCCTGGTGGCTACTAAACGAAGTTCCACTGTAATCAAAAAGCGCTGCTTTTTCAATCTTGCGGAAATTAACATGACAAGCGTTTTCTTTTCCGTGATATTGTATTCAAATCACACATTCGAAAATGCTTGGATGGACAGCAGATTCCGGGATTGGGGAATAGAAAAGGATTAGGGAAAGGCTGCTTGTAAGGAAGGATTCATGAAGAAAAAAATGCTTATCGGAGTATCGGCTGTCCTGGCCATAGCGCTCGCCGCTATGGGACGGACTACCCCGGCCGCCGCTCAGGCCGGCCAGCCGGCCGCCACGTCAAAGGCGCCGGTCCATGCCAAGATCTACAAACGTCTTCTCATCAAAAATGCCATGGTCATCTACGGAAACGGGGAGCCGGCCTTCGGGCCCACGAACATCTGCCTAGAGGACGGCCGGATCGCCCGCGTCGGCCCTGTGCCCAAAGATTGGGAGGCTGAGGCCGAGATCGACGCCACGGGCAAGTACGTCATGCCGGGCATCATCAACACCCACATCCATCTCCAGGACGAGCGCGGCGGCATTCCCCAGCCCCTTCAGTATGAGATGAACCTCTACCTGGCGGCCGGGGCGACAACAATCCGCGACGTGGGGGCCGATTGGCAGAAAGCCAAGGAGTGGCGCGCTCGGAGCGCGGACCACTCCATGGTCGCCCCTCGGATCCTGCTCTATGAGCGTGTCTGGGCGACCAAGGGCACTCACACCGCTGAGCTTGTGCGCCAGGGCGTCCGTTATGCCAAGGAGCTGGGAGTGGACGGCCTGAAGCTTTCGGGCATGGATAGAGACCTGGCCGAGGCCCTGATGGACGAAGCGAAGAAGCAGGGCCTCCGGTCGGCTGTCCATATCGCCGTGGACGAGACGACGGCCAAGGACTGGGCCGAGCTGGGAGTGACCTCCATCGAGCACTTCTACGGCATAGCCGACGCGGCCCTGGACGGCATCCAGAATTTCCCGGCCGAGCACAACTCGAACAACGAGATCCACCGTTTTGGCCGCGCCGGAGAGCTGTACATCCAGCCCAACCTCAACCGGCAGAAGCTATCGGCCGTCCTGGACCTCATGGTCAAGAACAACGTCACCTGGTGCCCGACGCTCTCCATCTATGTCGCCAGCCGCGACCTCATCCGAGCCCAGAACCTCCCCTGGTACAAGGACTACCTCCACCCCACGCTGGAAGAGTATTTTTGGCCTGATATGCAGCACCATGGCTCCTACTTCCTGGGCTGGACCAACACCCAGGAGGTCCGCTGGAAAAAAGATTATCAGGTTTGGATGGAGGCCCTCAAGGAGTTCGCTCTGAAGGGCGGCAACATCACCGTGGGCGACGACGCCGGGTTCATCTACTCGGTGTACGGGTTCGGTCAGGTCCACGAGATGGAGCTGCTCGAGGAGGCAGGGTTCCATCCCCTGGAAGTCATCAAGATGGCCACGGTGAACGGGGCCAAGCTCATCGGGATGGAGGACCGCCTGGGCCGCCTCCGGCAGGGGTTCATCGCCGATTTGCTGGTGGTCAACGGCAACCCGCTGGAGAATTTGCGGCTTCTCAACCCCTACGGGACAGACGTCCTGACCTACGATGGGAAGGTCGTAAACAACTACAGCCCCCTCCTGCCCGGCGACCCAAAAATCAAGGCCGAGCACCGCGGCGGCATCGAGTGGACGATCAAGGACGGCATCCCCTACCACGTTCCGACTCTCATGAAAGAGGTGAAGACTATGGTGGAGGAAGCCCGGGCGGAAAGGGCCAATAAACCTAATAATAAGTGATCAGAGAGTGAAATAACTTGCTAAGACGTTGGCGGCAACTCGCCTTAGTCATCATCGTATTAGTATTTTCATTCTGCGTGTTCCAGTGACTTTGGCAGCGGGCGCGGAGGCTAAAGCCGACGCGCTGTAAAATCATTCAGGGAGGTGAAGGCGGTCATGCAAATAAAAACGTACGGCAGCGTTACGGTCGTAATTAATCCTGAAGAACAAGAAACATCAGAACTGATCAAGGATGCCTGCCCTAGGGCTCTTCAAATTATTCAGGAGAAATGGGGATTGAATGTGCCGAAGAATTGTCGGATCTCGGTGATGACCTCTTGGTGGAAATTTATTTTTCAATCCGCTCCCTGGCCGTGGCGCCTATTGCTTCTGGACACCATGCCGTTCTGGTACTTTCGCGTTAAGAGGACATGGCCCTACAGCGCCGGCTGGACTCAACGGTTCGGAAAGCGGGTGGCCGTCGGGATAAAGCCCCCGCGTTTATTGGAACGAAGCGACAAAAGCATCGGCGCGCGCCTCTTCGAGGAAGAAAAGGATGTAAAGACCAAGATTCGCCACCTCACCTGCCATGAATTGACGCATGCCTGCTCAGCCCATTTGAAATTGCCCATGTGGCTGAATGAAGGAATCGCCATGATGACGGTCGATCGTTTCCTGGAGGAGCGGACAGTTCGCCCTGACACGCTGGATTTGGTCAAGAATTATCAGCCGAAAGGCGCGCCGCCGACGTATCGGGAATTATCGCGCGCGAGTAGAGAAGCCATGGCCTATCACACGGTGAGGGGTTACTGGCTAGTGCAATACCTGGAAGCAAAGCATCCCGGTTTGTTGAAGCGCCTATTGACATCACCCAGAGAATCATGGGCGACTGAGAATGAGATCGCCAAGAAATTGGGGCTGGAGCCGGCGCACTTGTGGAGCAAGATAGACGATATTATGGTTGCTCATCTGAAATAATGAGAATCACCAACACGATCGAAATCAACAGCACTCCGGAAGAGGTCTTCGATTGGCTAAAAGATCCGAACAAGGCCATGGAGTGGATCGAGCATCATCCTGGGACCGCTTTTTAAAAAAAAGATCATCAATCAATCGCAAAGCGAGCTGGCAAAATTGAAAGAGTTGTGTGAACGATAAAGCGATGAAGCCGGCATAGACAATAGCTATCAAATCAAGTATCTTATTCTCGGGAGGTGACGATGCGCAAGAAAACGGTGCGCTGTCCTCTCTGCGGGAGCGCTGACATCACGCCCCGCACCACAATCACGGTCTACGGAAATAGAGAAGCATCGGTCAGCTTCCTTTTGAAAGGTCAGAGGGAGATCTTCGACAAGGCGATCGGTATCAGCGTGGGCAGAGCGAGTCTCTGCCTGGATTGCGGTCACCTGATGTGGGCCTGCGCTGAAAAAGAGCTGGAAAAGCTGCGAGCCCAAAAAGCCAACCTCATAGCGTCCTAGATCGATAAAGGTCAATAATAAATAATTCGGCCCTCATGTTTTCGCATCAGGCTGTCCCGGAGGGTCAAGCGCAGCTCGTAGGGGGTGTCGGGCAGGGCGTTCTGCCAGGTTCCCAGGTGGCCGTTCTCCACGTTGCCCACTCCCCCGCCGATGAGGGAAAAGGCGTGGGTCCCGCGCTGGTAAAGCCTTAAGGACCAGGACAGGAGCGAGACTTTCGGGTCGAGCGAATAGACGGCCGCATAGCCGGTGAGAGGCACCGAGGTCCCGACCGGAGGCTCCGGAGGAGCGTTCAGAATATAAGTGAAAGCTATCGCCCCCCGTCCCGTCCACAATCGTTCCTTCCATTTCCACCCGCGTGGAGTCCCCGGCCAGCAGCTCGCCGATGAGACAGTTCCGGACCGCGACCTGGGCTTCCAGCACCGGATAAAGGTTCCAAGTGTCGATGGAAGCCTGGCTGAGACGCAAAGTGCGGTCCTCAATGGGCAGGATTTGATCTTCGTAGGTGAGCCGATTGGTCAGGCCGGTGATCGTCGTCGATTGGGGGAGATAGAGCCCGACCACCACCCAGCTTTCCTCGGGGATATCGGCCAGGGTGAGCGTCGTATTCTCCCGGACAAGAAGCGGCCACAGCCGGACCGCGCAGCGGTCGATCTGGAACGACTGTTCAATCCCGGATGAATTGGCGGGGGGAAAAAGGAAATGGTCCACATAGCCGAGAAGGGGCGGCGAGTACACGGCCGTTGTCCCCGGCATGAAGGTCGGCCAGACCCATATGGATCCGGCGCCGGGCTGGGAAGGAATATCGGCGAGCTCGAGGCGCGCCGAATCCGAGACTACGCACTCAAAATCTCCGGTCAGGCGGGAAGCCGTTATGCGGCTCCGGCCCAGAGGGACGAGCTGGAGGAAGAGGAGGAATGGCGTCCAGAACTCTCGACAGGCTGATTGCGTCACAAGGCGCTGAGCCAATATTGACTTCCTATCTGGGCCAGAATATTCTGGACGCCCAGGAAAGGACCGAAGGATATGAAACGGATCACGCTCCCCACCCGGATTCTGATCGGCTTGGTCGTGGGCATTCTTATCGGCCTTATTTTCGGCGAGAAGGCTACGGTCATCAAGCCCATCGGCACCATCTTCATCCGGCTCATCACCATGGTCGTCGTGCCCTTGGTCCTTGTCTCCCTGATGCTGGGCACGGCCGGCCTGGGCGACATCAAAAAGCTGGGCCGGATCGGAATCAAGACGTTCATCTACTTCATGCTGACGACAGTGGTGGCCATCGTCATCGGGTTGTTCCTGGCTAACCTCATCAAGCCGGGAATCGGGCTGAACGAAACAGCCCGAGCGGAGCTGACCAAAAATTACAAGGCCAGCACCGAGGCCGGGATCCAGAGGCTCAAGGACAAGCCCTCCACGCTGGAGGTCCTCATCGAAATCGTGCCCGCCAACCCCGTCAAATCTTTGGCCGAAGGGAACATGCTCCAGGTCATCTTCATCGCGGTCGTCTTCGGCGCCGCCCTGACCCTGGTTAAGAAGGAAAAGGCCGATCCCGTCCTGCGCCTCCTGGACAGCCTCAACGATGTCGTGATCCAGGTCGTTCACATCGCCATGAATATTGCGCCCTTCGGAGTGATGGCCCTCATCGCCTCGGTCATCGGCCAGTTCGGCGCCTCCGTCCTCTTGACCCTGCTCAAGTACACCCTGACCGTGATCGCCGGGCTGGCCATCCACACCTTTGTTGTCAACGGCCTGGCCATTCGCTTCCTGGGCCGGATGAATCCGCTCCGTTTCTTCAAGGCCACCAAAGAGGCCATGCTGATCGCCTTTAGCACCTCAAGCTCCAACGCCACTCTGCCCGTGGCCATGGAAAATGTCGAGCAGATCGGCGTCAAGCGCACCTTCTCCAGTTTCGTCATCCCCCTGGGCGCCACGATCAACATGGACGGAACCGCCCTTTATCAGGGCGTCTCGGCCGTGTTCATCGCCCAGATCTACGGCATGCCGCTTACGGTCGGCGATCAACTGACCATCGTCCTCATGGCCACCCTGGCCTCCATCGGCGCGGCGGGCGTCCCGGGAGCGGGCATCATCATGCTGGTCATGGTTCTCAAGCAGATCGGCATTCCCCTGGAGGGGATATCGCTCATCATGGGTGTGGAGCGCATCCTGGACATGTGCCGGACGACAACCAACATGGTCGGGAATATGACCAGCGCTCTGGTTATCCAGAAGTCTGAGAAAGAGAACGCCTGAGCTTCTTCTAACGGTCTCAATCGTTCGTCATAAGCAGCGCGGCGAAAGTCTCGATGCCCTGCCAGAGATGGCCCAGGCGGATGTTCTCGTCCTGCTGGTGCTGGTTGTTGTCGTGGTTGACCACCGCGACGCCGATGATGGGCACGCCCAGGAGATCCTGGAAATGGACGATGGGCAGCGATCCGCCCAGGGTCGGCAGCAGCACGGGCGGACGGCGGCCGTGGCGCTCAAGCGAGTCGATGACCATTCGGCAGACCGGCAGGTCCATGGCCGTGCGGGAGGCGGCATAGCCGCCCTGCCCGCCGGTCACCTTGGCGATCAGCTTGTAACGGCTGCGTATCGCGGCGTCCGGATCCTTATCTACGACGTGATATCCCAGGCCGCGGATGTGCTCCACCACCTTGCCGGCCATATCGCGCGGGTCGTTGCCCTTGACCAGCCTGATGTCGAGGTGGGCCGTGGCTGCGGCCGGGATGGAGGTCGTGGCCTGCCGGCCGACCGTTCCGCTCAAAAGGCCGTTGACGTTGATCGCCGGATGTTGGATGGCCTCCATCAGGCTCGGCCAATAGTCTTCGTTCCCCGAAAACCTGTAGGTCCTCTTGATTTCGTCCTCATAGGAAGGAATGGCCCTGACCGCCCGGAGCTCTGTTTCGGTAAGGGGAATCTCTGTGTCGTAAAATCCTTTGACTTTAACCCTGCCGTTCAGGTCGCGCAGGGAGGCTAGGAGGTGACTGAGCCGCATGGCCGGGTTGGGCGCCCAGTTTCCATAGTGACCGCTGTGGAGGCTGGTGTCCGGGCCATAGACCGTAATTTCCAGGCTGGTGATGCCCCGCGCACCGAAGAACAGGGTCGGATCGCCTGAAGTGTAGGCCGGTCCGTCGCACATGAACAGCACATCGCAGCGCAAAAGGTCTTTGTTCTTTTCAAGAAAAGGAAAGAGGTTCACCGAGCCGTTCTCTTCCTCGCCGTCCAGGATGATCTTGATGTTGTTCTTGAGCGCCAAGCCCGCGTCACGGAGCCCGTCAAGGGCGGCCAACAGACAGATGAGGGGCGCCTTGTCGTCGCTTGAGCTTCGGCCATAGATCCGCCAGTCGTCCTCAAACTTTTCGCCTGCCGCCGGAAAAGGAATGGGCGCCGGGTCCCTGGTTCCGGCCAGAAGCTTGCTTGGCCGCAGCGCAGGCTCAAAAGGCTTGGTTCCGGTCCATTGGGCCGGGTCCACCGGTTGGCCGTCGTAATGGATGTAGAAAAGAAGCGTCCGCGCGGCGCCGGGCGCAGACAGCTCGCCGAAAACAACCGGGTTGCCGGCTGTCTCCATCACCCGGCCGGCGAAGCCCCTCCGCTCCAGCATGGTTCTGAGGAATTCGGCGTTGCGCCGGATGTTCTCCCGGTCGGAAGCGATATTGGGGATAGAGAGCACCTCCATGAATTCGCAAATGATGTCCTGCTCGTGCTGCTGACGGTAGTCCCGCACCGTCTGCCACAGGGCGGTCTGGCATTGAAGATCTCTTCCAACCAGGACAAGCACAAAAAACAAAAATAGAAAGATGGAGCAGATTCGTTTCATGATGGCCTCTCCTCGCCGCATATCACTGTGTTCTAATGAATAAATCTTTTTTGCTATTTTTGCAATAAAGTTGGAAGCATCTCCGTTTGTGTGATTTATATCGGTGCCGGAATCACCCTCGGCCCCCTGGGGAACCAGTCCCGTCGGTTCCCCCCGTCGAAAAACCGACGGGGCCCCCTCCGCTAGGGGGGCCGAAGGGGCGATTCCGGCACCTCTTTGAAATCACATATTTAGGGGTGCTTCCGAAAACTGTGGGAGGCTTGCATTCGGGAACGTGGCTTCAGTATGATGGGGTCATGCCGCGCAGCCTGAGAAGCATTCTTCTATGGCTAGTACTGGGATTGCTCTTGGCCCCTGGCCTCCCCGGGGGCGCATCCGCCATCTCTACTTCTCTACCGGCTCGGACTGCGCCCTGGCCGACCATCGAGTGGGCCATCTCCTCGCCCCAGAGGCAGGACCTGGACCCTTCCGGGCTTGAGGAGGCTTTCAGCTACGGCGAAGCGCACAGGTCCAAAGCCATGGTTGTCGTCCGTCGCGGCTTTCTGGTCAAGGAGTGGTACGACTACGGCTGGGACAAGAACTCCACCAAGTCGGGATATTCCGTGGCCAAGAGCTTCACCTCCGCCCTCATCGGCATGCTGATTGATGAAGGCCGGATCCACGGCCTGGACCAACTTGTCTCGGACTTTGTCCCGCAGTGGCGCGACGCGGCGCACGGCGGGATCACCATCCGCCACCTGCTGAGCATGACTTCCGGCCTGTTCTGCAATACCACCAGTGATTATCTCCAGCTTCTCAGCGCTCCCAACCAAAGCCTCTTCGCTATCGGTCTGCCCATGGAAGCTCAACCAGGCCAGACCTGGGAATACAGCAACTCCGCCGTCCAAGTGCTGGCTGAAGTCATCCTCCAGGCCTCCGGCCGACAGGCCAAGGACTACGCCCGGGAACGGCTGTGGCCGATCATCGGCATGTGGAACGCGGACTGGACGGCCGACTCAGTGGGCAACACCCTGACCTACCAGGCGGTCGTCGCCTCGGCCCGGGAATTCGCCAAGTTCGGCTATCTTTTTCTGAGGCGCGGGCTTTGGGTCAGTCGCCGCGTTGTCAGCGCCTCTTGGGTGGACGAATCCGTCCGGCCGTCACAGAGCCTGAACCCTCACTACGGCCTCCTGTGGTGGTCGAACAGCGGAGGCGACTGGTGGCCGGCCGTGCCGGCCGACGCCTATGCGGCCATAGGGGCCTTCAACCAAAGGATTTATGTCGTGCCCAGCCTGGACCTGGTGGTTGTCCGGATAGGAGAGGAAGATCTGCAGTGGTCGGACAATGCTTTCCTGGGCCCCATCTGCCGGTCAGTTTTGCGCTAGCGGGATCGGACCGAAACGAGTCCCGCTAGTTGAAAAAAACGCAGTTTTCCTTTAAATATATATGGTCAATTAAGCCAGGAGGGACGCATGAGGATAATAAAGTTTTTGCCGACGTTTCTTTTCTTGTTGATCATCCTGAACATCGTGTTCATCTTCGGCGGCGGGACAGCGACCGGGCTGTATAGTACATTTTTCAGCATCACCTTGGCATCCAAAGCCGTCTGGGTATTCACCTGGGGCGACTTCTTTCTGGCCATCGGCTTGATCTGCCTGTTCATCGAGGTGATCAAAGCCACCCGCACCAGCACTAAGGAAATTTACGACCACATCCTGTCCACCCTGACCTTTATCGTCTTTCTGTTGGAGTTCATCCTGGTCAAGCGGGCCGGCAGCTCGGTCTTCCTGCTGCTGACCCTGATGTCGCTGTTCGACGTCATCGCCGGCTTCTCCATCACCATCTCCACGGCGCGGAGGGACATCAGCCTGGACCGGGATTCCGGTTTCATCCAGCCGACGACTTAGTACCGGCTGTTCGAAGCGGGAATCCGTTGAGGGAGGGGTTTCTCTTTATTTCTTTCCAATCGCCTTCAGCTTCGACTCGAGGGTAGCCTCTTTATCCAGGCGATGGTCGATACGCAGGTCGATATGGATGCGCTTGACGCCCATGGCCTTGACCGCCGCATGGGCGGCGGCCACCACCCGCAGGAGGCTGTCCAGGTCGGGCGCCTCGATGACCGTGGACATGCCGCCGGTTACGGTCCGCAGGCCTGAGGCCTCGATGACCCTCACCGCCTCTTTGACGTAGCGGCTGACCGAAGTCCCCTCGCTGGTGGGAAAGATGGCGAATTCGGCGATGACCATGGCGGCCTCCTGTTTCTCCGAATATAGCCTTGGCCTGCTGGCTTGTCAAACAATCCTAAACGAAATCGTTTTTCCCTATTGACCGGCCTAGGTCGCTGGTCTATATTGCTGACACTGCGAGCGGACCTGTATCCATGGACTTGAGGATGGTTGAGAAAAGCCCTGCCCTGGCGGTTCTTCTTTTTCTGGTGTGCACTTTTCCGTCTGCGGCGGCCGGCCCGGCCGGATTGGTGGACCCCTACGATATGACCCTGCAAGGGATGAAGGACCGCTTCGAGGCCCTCACCGATTACAGTTGCCTATTCTATTCATTCGTCTCGGACGGCCGGCGCTCCCAGAAGTGGACGTACCGTTATTTTTTTAAGAAACCGGACCTCATCCGCATGGAGGTCATTTCCGGAGCAAACGCAGGCGCTATCCTTATCGTCCGTGACGGTAAGGTCCGGGCCAAGCCGGCCGGCCTGCTCTCACTTTTAAGCCTAACCTTCCGGCCCGACGATCCCCAGGTCATCGACATCAGAAAAAACAGGCCGGACCAGACTCCCTGGGGCTATTACCTGGACCAGCATCTCCAGAGCCTGGGCCTGGCCACCGTGCTCTCTTTAAGCCGGGATACCCTCGACGGCCGCCCCGTGCTCATCTATGAAATCGGCTCCCAGGACCCGGCCCGGACGCAGGGCATCGCCCGGGAAAAGATCTGGGTGGCTGTTCCTGACGACCTTCTTCTCCGCTATGAGATGTACGACCGCGACGGCCGGCTGGTCATTATGGCCCATTTCAAGGACATCCTCCTGGACCAGAGTCTGCCCGACTCGCTTTTCATGAAATTTAAATGACCTTTTTTCTCTTCCTGGCCGTCCTGCTGGTTGGCTTCGCCGACCAATCGCTGATCAGTCCCCTGCTCAACCCGCTGCTGCGGGACTTCTTCGGCAACACATCGAACATCGTGCCGCTGGGTTGGGTGACTTTCGTCTTCATTCTGTTCACCGCGGCGTCCACGCTGGCCTCCGGCATCCTGGCCGACCGGGGCTCGCGCAAAAAGTTGGTCCAGGCCGGCTGCCTGCTCTTCAGCCTCGCTTCCTTTCTTTCCTTTCTCATCCCGGCCGGCCAGGCCGGCTATTTCGTCTTCTTCCTCGGCCGGGCCCTGAACGGCCTCGGCCTGGGCGCCATCCTGCCGCCCGTTTTTTCCATGGTGGCCGACACGGTTTCGCCCGGCCGCCGGGCCACGGCCTTTGGTTTCGTCTCCATGGCTATGCTGGTCGGCCGGATGGCGGGATTCTTGACGGCCGGCGCGCTGGAAACGAATTGGCGGATGGCCTATTCCCTGGTCGGGGCGGCCGGCCTTCTGCTGTGCCTGGGGCTGTCGTTGATGAAGGAACCGAGGCGGGGCGGCCAGGAGGAGGAGCTGAGGGGCGCGGTTCAGGCCGGAGCCCAATACCTCTTCCGGATCAGGAAAGAGGACATCCGTTACCTGTGGGCCGGCCGCAGCAACGCCTGGCTTATCCTCAACTTCGTGGACGTCATCCCGGGCTCCATCCTCATCTTTCTCATATTCAAGTTCATGAAGGATGTCCACACCATGGAAGTGGGGCCGGTGAATTTCATTGTCCTGCTGGTTATGATCTTCGGCGCCCTGGGCGCCCTGGTCTTTGGCCGGCTGGGCGATCTGGGTTTCCGCAAGGACAAACGGGCCAGGGTGGCGGTCGCCCTTTTCTGCAACGCTGTGCCCATCTTTTTCCTCGTCTTTTTCATCACCGCCGATTTCCGGGTCCCGGCCGGCTCAACCCTGGGCCAAACGCTGGCCGTCCCCGGCGTTTGGACGGTCATCATTTCCGTAGTGGGGGCGATGTTCATCAACCAGGGCGTCAATCCCAACTGGTACAGCACAATAGCCGACGTCAACCTGCCCGAGCACCGGGCGACCATGGTCTCCCTGGCCTCTCTCATGGACATGCTGGGGAATGCCCTGGGCCCGCTCCTGGCCGGCTACTTCGTCCTGCTGGGAGGATTGAGGGCGGCCTTGTGGCTGGCCCTGGCTGTCTGGGCTGTCAATATTTTCCTATGGCTGCCCGTGCTGGGCAATGTCCGGAAGGACCTCGACCGGCGGCATAGGATTCTTATGGAACGGGCGGCGGAGATGAAGGCCCAAAGCCTCTCCCCTCCTGTGGATTATGGGGAGGAGTGGCACAAACGAAAGGAGAGGGTTCCATAAAGCCAACAAAAAGCTCCCGGCTTAGACAGACGGACAGGCTCGCTGTCCTGCTCAACCCGATGGCCGGAGGAGGCCGGGCCGGACGCCTTCGTGAAAAAATTGAAAGCCTCCTCCGGAAGAACGCGCTATCTTTCGACCTCCACATAACCAAGAGCGAAGAGCGGCTCAAAGCTTTCAGCCGGGAAATGGCAACTGAAGGCCGGACCATCGTCGGCGCGGGCGGTGATTCGACTTTCCATCTTATTATCAACGAGATCATAAAAGCGGGCGGACGAGCGCCGTTCGGCATGCTTGGGCTGGGGTCCTCAAACGACATCACCCTGGAGTTCGGGCTTGAACCCTTGGAGCGAGCGGTGGCGGCGCTCAAGCTAGGCCGGACAAAGACCGTGGACCTGGGTTGCCTCAAACAGGGCAACAAAGGGCTCCGCTTTTTCCTAGGCCAGGCCAACATCGGTTTAGGGGTTTCGGTCAATAAGTACGTGGACGGTCTCGCCCACCGCCGGCCGTGGCTGGCCCGCCGGCAGACGCTGGCCGGGACACTCGGCATCATGCGGGCCTATCGAAAACGCCGGGTCCCCCTGGACCTGGTAATTCAATCGACCGAAGGAACGATCAAAGGCTCGTTTATCGTCGCCGTCTTCTCCAACACCCGCTATTGGGCCACGGGCAAGCTCATCGCTCCTCAGGCCCGGCCCGACGACGGCCGGCTCGACGCCTGCCTGATCGAAAAATGCTCCTTCCTCCGCCTGGCCCGCATCAACAGCCTGGCCAAAACAGGCCGTCACGGTCGTGCACCGGAAGTCCGGCTTTTTCAATCCGCGGAATTCTCGGTCTCTTCCCCGGCGGGATTTAATATCCAGGCCGACGGCGAGATCCTGCCCTTCGATTCGGCCTTGGCCGTGCGCATCCAAGTTGAACCCGGCGCTCTCCGGCTCATTTGCTAGCCCAGTACCTTGATTTGCATTCTAAGCCCCGGGAGCTTTCAGGCCACTCGTGAGGCCTAGACATTGAAAAATCAATAGGTTCTTGACAAAGGGCGTTCTCTTTGTCTAAAATGACCAATGAGATTGGTCATATGACCTAATTTATTGGTCGATGAGCCTTGTCCAGGCCGGGAGGCGGAGATGCTGGAGGCATTGCTCGGATCAGAGAAGAAGGAAAAGATTCTTCTATTCCTGTTCACCCATGGCGAGGCGTACCCCCGGGAGGTGGCCCGAACATTCCAGTTCCATCTGAACACGGTCCAGAACCAGCTGCTGAAACTGGAGCAGGACGGCGTCGTCTATAGCCGGCGGAGGGGCAAAGTCCGCCTTTTCGGGTTGAGCCCTCGTTATGCTTTCAAAAAGGAGCTGGAAACCCTCCTGGAAAAGGCTCTCGGATTTATGCCCCAGGAAGAGGTCGCTCGGTTCTACCGGCCGCGGTTGAGGCCTAGGAGAACGGGGAAGCCGCTCTGATGAATTTCAAGCGCTTCCCATTGCCTGACCTTGCCGCTCATCTCTCGGATTACCTTAGAGGTCAGGGAATAGAGGTTGTCCTTTCGGGAGGGGCCTGCGTGACGATCTATTCCCAAAATAAATATCTTTCCTATGACCTGGATTTCGTCCTGACCTCATATGTGGCGCGAAGGAAGCTCAGGGAGACAATGAGGACAATCGGATTTTCGGAAGACGGGCGGCATTTCCGTCATCCTGACACCCCGTTTATAATTGAATTCTTATCTCCGCCTCTCTCGGTCGGCCAAGAACCGGTGAAGAACATAACGGAGATAATAAAACGAGATAAGATTCTCAAGCTCTTATCGCCGACGGATTGCATCAAGGATCGCCTAGCGGCGTTCTATCACTGGAACGACCGACAGTCTTTGGAACAGGCGATCCTGGTAAGTCTGAGCCAGCGTGTCGACCTGAGGGAGATCCGCAGATGGTCCCTTCGGGAAGGGATGGCTGAGAAGCTGGCTATTTTCAGGGAGTCACTTAAGAAGCGGCGCGCAGCACATCGTCTCCATCGATGAGCGCCACTCTGCCGAGAGCGTCGAGCTTCTCCGCGAGTCAGTTCATAGAAAAATTAATGGTCACCGTTTTCACGCCACCTCAATCCTCAAAAAGTGAACACCCTCAAGGATAGATAGATTTCTTTACGGTGGCCGATGCGGAGAATGAGGATGATCAGCCGCTTTTCTTCTTTCTTGAAAATGACCCTATAGCTGCCGACTCTCAGCCTGTAAAAATCCTCGTCTATGGCGAGTTTTTTGATATTAGTTTTAAGGGCCCCCGGATTTTCGGCCAGTATCAGCAGTTTTTCTTTAATGATCTTTTGATGAGCTCGGTCGATTTTCCTGAGATCGCCCACCGCTTTCCCCAGGAACTTGAGCTCATACACGATTAGATTCCGAGGGACTTCCAAACCTTTTCAGCATCCACGGGCTTATCCCGCCCCTTGTTTAGATCCTTTAATCTTTTCTTGGCGAGTTTTAAGTCCAGGAGGTCAAAATAGGCCGTCAAAGCTTTTTCTATGATATAGCTTTTTTTCTCGCCGAGCTCTTTGGCCACCTTATCCAGCTCGCCGGATATTTCTTCGTCCAAAGTGATGTTGTGTCTAATCTGCACGGTTTTGCCTCCTGAAAGGGATACACTAATTATACACATAATTTGTGTATTGTCAAGATGGCCGACAAAGTCACATCAAAGGGTAGAACTCAACAGGTTTAACGGGAGGAAGGTTTGCTGATTATTGGAATAAAGCGCTATTGACAATTTCAGGCAATCGATGAAATATAAATAGCGAGTTAGTTTCTAAAAAGGGGAAAGGGTCCATGAAGCGGTTTTATTCTCTATTGGGCTGGTTCGGCCTCCTCCTTGCGACGGTGATCGATTCTTCGGCGGCGATTTCCCAAAACTACCGTCTGCCCGGAGTAAACGGATGGGAGTGGCGGATCGCCCTCGATTCAGATGGCTCCCTCCAGCTCGTCCCCGAGGGAACGCCCGTCCGAACGAAGGAGAGACCCAGCGGCCGCGGCAGCTTTGCGGATATCAATCCCCCCGCAGCCGATGTGCCCGTCTACGGCCGGCTGGCGTTGAGCTTCGGCGGAGTGATGGTGCCGCTCCCGGACGCCCTGCCGGCATTCCCGGCCGGATATTATGTTTATCAGGGTGGCAAATCGGCTGTATCCATCAACGGCAATCCGCGGGAGATGGAATTTCCCGCCGCGCTTCTGGGCGACATCGAAGTCTCCCGGCAAGTTCTCATTACGCGGGACGGCGGGTCGTGTCGCTGGTTGAACGTTCTCCGTAATGTCTCTGCCGAGAGAAAGACGTTCTTTTTGATCCTTTTCCATCAGAGTTTGCCGGGGCGGACGGGAGTCCGGGCGATCCGCAAATCGCCTGAAATCCCCGCAGCCGAAAAGGGGGACACCTGGTTTCTGGGTGGGCCGTTGACGGAAGGAACCTCAAAGCTTTATATGGCCAACATTCTCCAGGGCCCAAAGACCAAGGCTCCGCTCGCGGCCGCGGATTTCGAGTATCGGGATTTTGACGGCCCGGAACTCTGCGAGGTTGAACGGCCTTACTGGACCTATGCCGTGACCTTGGAGCCGGGAGAATCCGGAGTGGTGATGACCGTGTTGATCGTCGATACAACGGTCGATGCTTTGGCGGCCAAAATGGACCAGTCAGCCCCACTCCAGACAGGATGGTGGGAAGAGATGGAGGAATGGCCGAGTGTGCCGTTTCTGAATTTTGTTTTCGACGCACCGGTTGTCACAATGGTTCAGCCCGAGAACCTAGGGACCTACCTGAACGAGATTCCTATTCGTATCAATATCTCCGGCGGTCCGCTCAAATTGCTCAGGGTTGGAGCCTCGGCCTATGGGCTGCCATATGAAGAAGGTAAACTTGATTTATCAATGTATTATTACACTATTTATTATGGGCCCTGGAATGGCACCGAATTTGTCTCGAGTATGAATGTCGCTGATTTGTACCAGTCCTTTGACGGATGGATGCATATTTGGGTTAAGGGTGAAAATGAGAACGGCGAGGAGGGGGGTGATTCCCATAATGTGTTCGACGGCCGCCCCAATCGCAACATGGCCCGGATTACATCGCCGTCGCGGGGTAGCTACGTCCGAGGGGAAACGACGATCTCGGGTGAATTTTTCACTCACAACCTTCCCGGCCGAGGCTGTCTGTATTTGGATCAAACGCTCCTGAAAGAAAAAGCCGTCGCCGATTCCAAAACTCAATATCCGGGCTGGAGGCTTTCGGCCGGAGTGGATACCGGGACCCTGGCCGACGGACCGCACACAGCCAAGATCATCATCTATGACGCCGGCGGCCAAAACGTCGGCAGCGATTCAGCCCAGTTCACAGTCGATAATTCCCCGCCGGAAGTGACCATCTCCAGCCCGCTCGAGGGCGCGCTCCTGGGCGGGACTGTCCCGATTTCCTTCAGCGCCGTCTCCAAATTTCGGATCTTGGGGCTGAGCCTGTACATCGACGGGCTCAAAGTGCAAGAAAAGACGGGCAATACCTCCGTTCTGGAGAGCACGTTCGACTGGGATACCCTATCCGCCTCCAACGGGACACATGAAATCCGGGTAGTCGCCGTCGATGACCGGAGCATTTCCGCACAAAAAACCATCCTGGTCCAGGTTCGGAATACCCTCATCGGCTTAAGCGCCAGCCGCAGAGTGGAGAAGGCCTGGCTGATCTCTCGGCCTTACGGCGTTCTGACCTTTTCGGTCGTCGAAGAGGGAAAGGATACACCCGCCAAGTTCGTGATCTTGAGAAAAACGGGGACAGGCACTTTCCAGAAAATCCTTGAAGTAGAGGCTTCGGCCGTTCCGTCGGGCGGATATACCTACTTGGATAAATTTCTGGAAAAGAACATCATCTACACCTACCGGATCGAGGCCGTCGATGGAAACGGACGAGCGATCGGGCTTTCTCCGGAATGTCCGATTTGATCCGCCAAAATTGCTCCAAATTCACAGTTCAGTTTTTTCATTCAAATAAGATCCTGAGGCCTGACCCTATCTTTTACATTAACCTTTACTATCTCTAAATCAGGTTTGACGGGGCAAAATATCCTGATAAAATGACAATCAGCCAATATGCCTGGAAAAAGATGGATTGTCGCTAGTACCATAGCGGTGGCCTTGTTTTACGGCTCGCTGTGGGGGCTGGCCGAAGCCACGGCCGGGCATATCCTTCACCTGCTCCGCATCCCGGGGCTGGCCGGTTTCATTATGTTCCCCGTGGGATTTTTCCTGATGAGACGGGCCTTCAGCCGCTCCGGCCGCTTCCTGGCTGTGTTTCTGACTTCCTGGATAGCGGCTGGGATCAAGCTGGCCGATCTTTTCCTCCCCGGCGCGGATTTCCTGGCCGTCTGGAATCCTGTGCAAGCCATCCTGCTGGAAGGATTGGCCGCGGCCGGGATTCTTCTGGCTGCCAGAAAAATTCATCTGATAGCGGCGCAGGCCATCCTGGCTTCCCTCTCCTGGCGGCTGGCTTATTTCGCGCTCAGTTTTTTGTGGATTGAGCTCCTGGCCGCGGGCAACCTCTTCCAGGCAGGACCGGTTTTCCTTCTCCGCTTTCTCCTTCTAGACAGCCTGGCCAACGGTCTTCTTATTTATTTCATTATAAAAATGCGCTTGCCCTTGCCGATTGAAAAGGCAACGAAGCTCTTTCGCCGGCCTGCCTTGGCAGCAGCCCTCCTGATCACAGCGCTGGCCGTAGAGGTCCTTCTATGACCCTAAAACCTTCTTGAGGCCGGATTCCCACATCATGAGCGGTCATAAGCATCTCCAGAAAAAAATCGAGCTGGAGCCCATGCCCCGCCGAAGCTTCCTGCGCTGGAGCACGCTGGTGGCCACCGCGACGGCATCCCTTAAATTAAAAGGAAAAAGCGGCTCTGCATCCCGGCCTGGCTCTTCCGTTGCTTCTCCCGCCGTCCAGACATCCGCCTCCGAAGAGCGCATGGTCCGCACCGGCTGCCCCTCTCACAATTGCGGAGGCCGCTGCCTGCTGCGCGTCTGGGTCCGCGACGGAGTCATCACTCGGATCGAAAGCGACGACCGGCAGCCCGATGCCGTGGAAAATCCCCAGCTTCGGGCCTGCCCCCGCGGACTGGCCTACCGCCGGCGTCAGTACCATCCCGACCGGCTCAAACATCCGCTAAAGCGCGTCGGCCGCCGGGGCGAAGGAAAATTCGTGCAAATTTCCTGGGAGGAGGCCCTGGATAAAGTGGCCTCTGAATTGCTCCGGGTCAAGCAGGCCTACGGCAACGCGGCCCTCTTCGTGCCTTACGGCACGGGCAGCTACAACCAGACCAACGGCCGCCAGACGGCCCAGCGGCTGCTTAACCTCTTCGGCGGTTC
>Ga0315284_10005162_pt1 | contig 18553 bp, 26 predicted proteins | sample YL17G09_16_MG_FD_203696 | JGI IMG/M metagenome (GOLD analysis project Ga0315284, IMG submission 203696) | Sediment microbial communities from Yellowstone Lake, YNP, Wyoming, USA - YL17G09_16 | ecosystem: Environmental > Aquatic > Freshwater > Lake > Sediment | place: USA: Wyoming | collected... | reverse complement strand
GGAACGTTGTTTGCAGGGTGGCCCAACACATCTTCGAGAACACCAAGGAGTTTAACGAAGTGTTCTACGTCCCGCTGGTGAAAGAGGAGTTGGACCGCTTCGAGGCCGAAATGATTCGCGCACTAGAGCCGAAGTACAACTACGGGAAGAACGGCAAGCTGGTAGCCGCTGGATGCGGCGCTATTCACGCGATGCGAGTCCGTGAGAGAGAACGCGGAAACATTCCGAACGTTGCTATACCAAGGATGCGTGGACGGCGAAGAAACAGGAGGCATGGCGATGGGCAAGTGCATTGTTCCGGTGTTCGGTAGGTATTTGCTTGGTCGGCTGTTCGTAAAGGGGAAAATAGCAGGCGGCGTGACGCGATTGATTATCGACATCCCGGTAGATGGACTCGTGACGTTCTACACTCAGAACCTTGGCGAAGAGGAACTGGTCATCGAGGTTCTTGACGTGTGCAAGTTCTCGGTTGCAACGAAGGAGGACGGCGATGGAACCCAAAGTTGAGGCGAGCACGCACGAGGTGTTCGCGTCCGATGAGTGTCAACATTGTGGAGAGCTCCTGCGGGGGCAGGATGGAGGCGTATGCCACTGCCGCTGGGAATACGAGGAGCGGATCAAGAAGCTCCGCGCGACGATGACCGCGTTGTTGAAGGTCATTGGCAATCCGGCGCGCTGCCGTGGTTGCGGTGTGAACATCATGTGGGTGCGGACCAGGACCGGCCAGGCCGCCCCGTTCGACGAGGACGGAACGAGCCACTTCGCCACCTGCCCGAAGGCCGCTGCGTTTCGTCGGAAGTCAAACGGGGAGCAGAAGCCGTGAAGCAGCCGTTGCCGCCGCCGGAAGGCTACGATACCTGGCTTGATTACGCGGTGATTAACATGCCAACGAGAGACTTGTATCTGCGGGCCATAGACGAGGGCGAGAGCATAACACGGAACGATATGAGGGATGCGGTAGAAGCCGAATTGCGTGCGTTGCGCGCCGCGGCCGTGTCGATACCCACACCGAAGCCGTACCCGCCTGGGCGACCCACGGGATACTCGAACATCGTGGAAGCGGACTGATGGAAGGAGCCGAAACCATGAAACTGCTGATCCTTGCCGTGCCGATGTTTGTGTTTGGACTGACGACGACTCCGATCACGTTCACCCTGCCAGACGCCCCTGGTGGCATAGATTCCTGGCAACTTTTCATCGACGCGGATCGTAACCCCGCCACGGGATATGGCTTTGGAAACGAGTACGTGGTACGTACCGTGCTGTCGGACTCCTACGTGATCCGGTGGACCGGAGGTCCTGACGTTCGAGACGGCTGGGGCGAGGCCATCGGCCGTGCGCCGGTGTCCCTGCCGTTGACCATCACGACCTACATCCCGCTCGGTGGGGCCATCATGTATCGTGCCGAGGGCTATCTCGGCGGAAGCCTCGTTACGTTTACGACTGGCAACGCGACTGGGGCCGCGTTCAGTCGCTCTGACGGTGCGGCCTTCGCGTGGTGCATCACCGGCCCCGGCACAGCACCATGGGTCGGATGTGCAGTGTTCGACCTGGACCACGACGGAGACGTGGACCTGAAGGACTGGAGCCAGCGATGAGTCTGTTACTCTGTAGTGGCCTCAACGAGTCGTGTCCGTGCGACAATGGGGTATGGGTCTGGTCGATTGGATTGGCTCCTTGGTGGATGCCCCTTCCAGGGATGCTTATGACCGTGGGGGCGATGGTAGTGACTCGTACAACGACGTGGACATGAGGTGACGCAATGAAAAGTATCAACGTAACGCGATGTGAGGCTTGCCCGTACCGACACAAACAGTTTGTTGGGCAGCTTGTGTATTGCCAATGCCCTGGCCAGGACGGACGACTTATCTCCGACGTGACGGACCAGTTTCCGACGTGGTGCCCGCTTCCTGATGTCCAAACCGCCGTGAATCAGGAACAGAACAAGGAATGGGTACACCTGTCGTCAGAGGAGCTTGTTCACCTGTGCAAAGGCGAGAGAGTGTACTACCAGAGAATCAAGGAGCCGAAGCCATGATCCGGGTCCCTCGCATCGGACAAGTAGTGCAGGTGTGGTACGGTGGTGGTCGAAAAGCGTTTCCACTTCATGGCAAAATCGGAACTGTACGCCATGTTGGGCGCGGCCCGGGTCCTAGGAATCATGGAATAGAAGTGGAGGGCGCATTCTACATCGTGCCATGCGGAAACCTGCGGGAGCCAAAGCCATGAAGCAGGAGTCCAGAATCTATGTATTACGGCTCCTGGAGAAGTGGTTCGCGGCAAACGAGACCGATCATTTACGAAAAGTGTTACGCCGGATGAAGTTCGCCAAGATGTACCGACGCCACTTCAAGGAGTTGTAGGACGGAGACGTTGACCTGAAGGACTGGAGCATTGGGTGAGAGTTGCGGATCGGATCATAGCTTTAGTCGGGCCGCTTTCGGAACGAGATCGCTCCACACTATGGGGGCGTAGGTCAGCGACACGCGAGATGGCAGGTGACCTAATAGGAGATCAACGCTTGCCCGATCCACCCCCGATTGAATCAGATGAGTCGCTGCGCTATGCCGTAAAGGTTGCGGTCCGCCAGGCCCGCAGGCGTCGCGCACGGCCTGCGAGTAAGAATCGAGCCGCGTCCACCGCCTCGGGCACTTCTTCAGCCACCGCTTCGCCGCCGGCGACACAATGACGTGCCGAGGCATCCTGGTCCTCCGCTCCACCTTCGAGCGGATGCGGTAGACTCCGGGCGCAACCCACTCGCCCTGGTCGTGAACCACGCGGATCACCTCGGACGGTCTCATCAGGCACAGGTAGTTCACCGCCAGCCAGGCCGCGACATCCTTCGGCGCCCGCCGGACCATGCTGCGGACTTGGGCCCTTGTCATGCTCCGATCCGGCGGAGGCCCGAGCGGGATCAGCCGGACGACGCGGAGGTTGAGCAGCGGCATGTAGTCCATGCCGGACGCCCAGGCGAGCATGGTGCGGATCGACTGCACGTCGTGGTTGACGGTCTTGGGTGCGTAGCTCGCCCTGAGCATGTCCTCCTTGATTGCCTGCACGTGGGCCGGCCGGATCATGTCCGCCCTGGCGGCTCCGTAGGCGTGGAGGAACCGCTTGAGGTGCCTGGTGTAGTAGCCGTAGACATCGTCGCCGCCCTCGAGCTGCTTGAACTCCAGGAACCGTTCGGAGACGTCGACCAGGCTCATCGTCGACCGGATCGGGGGGAACCTGCGGGTGTCTCGATCCGCCCGCCAGGCGGCCCACCCTGGCAGGCCGTGGACCTGGTCAGTCAGCCAGGCCGCCCGGGCCGCCTGCTCGTCCCGGCCGAAGTAGTGGAATTTCGCTCCCCACTTGGCGTACCAGTTGCCCGTGGAGTGCAGGTGGAGTTCCGGCTGGCGTCGATTCATGCCCATCGACTCCGCGATCGGTTGTAATTCACGCGGAACGGTTGTATGCCGCCAAGTCCATCATGCGCCACAACCCTCGAATTGTCAAGGCTTTACAAACTCCCCGACTAGGACTCGAACCTAGAACCTAGCGGTTAACAGCCAAGGAAGCGCCCTGTGTGGCGCTATCAAGAACCGCGAATTCGTCGGTCCGTACACCCGCTGACGGGGTGTAGAAAAACGCTCCTGGATTGCGCAGGAGCGACGGGAAGCGTCTCAACCCTCCATCTCCACGTCCGGCCCTCCAAAGCACGCCAGAACGCACGCCTGCGAGCCTGGTAGCCTCGTAGAAGGTGTCGACATCGCGCGGAATCGCTGGACCGCATAAAAGCCAGAATTGAATCGAGCCCTACGGTTTACGTAGAGTTAGGCGTGGCAACCCACACGCTCATGTGTTTCTCTTGTGGCGCGGACCACGGGTCCTCCTGGCGGATCGCGGCGGCACGGACGGCCTCTCATGCCAGGGCCTCCGTCGCCGCCGCTGATTCCGCGGGACCATCCGTGACCAGAACCTGAAAGGAGGTTCCATGTCGATCCTGTTGCAGATTCTCGCGTTGTTCGGCTCCGCCGACTTCCTTGCGTGGCTCACGGACCTGCTGAAACTGATTACCGGGGCCTCCACGTGAGGCTAATCGCGGGGTGGTGTGCTGGCTGTGTCGTGCTGTCCTGCATCCACGGGTGCGCGTTCATCAAGCCGACCACTGAGCTGCAAGGGCCCGGCTGGCGGTTCACGGACACCAAGGACAACGACATCGACCTGGTCTGCTCCTACGACCCGGATACCCACGCATTCAAGATCGAGAAGCTGGTGATCTCCAACAAGAGTTCGCCGGTGATAGAAGCGAACGTCCAGCAGATGCTGGCGTTCGTCGAGCAACAGAAGGCCGCGAATGAAGGGATCAAGGCCGCGTTCGCCGGGATCGCCGAGACCGTGGGGAGCCTGGTGCCCATCGTGCAGGAAATGCGTCAGGCACTCGCGGAGTTCCGTGGCCAGGCGGCCGTCGGAGCGGGCGGCGTGAGCCTGAACGTCGGGCCACCCGCCCCGGTGTCTCCATAGCCTCGGATCGTTTCGTGTCTGCGTTCTCTCTTCCAGTCGCTGTGCCGGGTGATGCCCGGTTGTCGGAGCGATTCGGCGACCGGGCCACCGGCGCGACGGAGGTCCGTGCGTGGCGAACATCACCATAACGGCAGCGAACGTGATCGCCGGATCGGTTGGCGACGTGTATGTCGCCGGCGAGGTCATCATCCCTGGCCAGTGGGTCTACGTGAAAGCGGCCGACGGACGTGCGTGGCTATCCGACAACACGACGGCAGCGAAAGCGGCAGCAGTTGGAATCTCCTTGAACCGGGCGTCCGCCGCCGGACAGCCCGTATGCGTGCTCCGATCGGGAGTGGTCGCCATCGGGAGCGTGCTGACGGATAAGGGTAACCAGTACGCAATTTCGGGAACCGCTGGTGTGATGATGGACGTGGCCGACCTGGCTGCCGGGAAGTTCGTGACGACAGTCGGGTACTCGGAGTCCGCGACGGAACTGTCGGTCGTCACGATGGCTACAGGGCTGGCGTACTCGTAGGCGGAGATCGGTCGGATGGCGACGTACACGTTCACGGCAAGTTCGGTGTTCGGAACATCGATCGGAGTTGCGAACTTCACAGCGGATGCGATCGTAGCGGGACAGCTCGTGTACTGTGACCCGACGACAGGATTCTGGAAGAAGGCAGATAACACGACGTCAGCGAAGGCTGGGCTCGTGGGCGTGGCACTGTCGGACGCGCTGTCCGGACAAGTTCTCGCGGTACAGACGAGCGGGCCGGTCACAGTGGGATCGGTCTTCTCCGGCGCTGGGCGGGTGCTCGTGATGTCTGGTACGGCGGGCAAGTGCATGAACGCTGGCGACCTCACGGCCGGATTCCTGACGATCGTCGGGTACTCAATTTCCGCGACGCAGATGATGCTGGCGATCGACGAGACGGAAATCGAGAAGGTGTAACATGGTTCGGTCCCTGCTCACGTGTTCTTGGATGGCATTCCTCGCAGGATGCACTCTGAACATTGCACCGAACGCAAAGGAAGTGACGTTGTTTCAGGCAAAGGCCGGAGACGTCGGAACAGTGGTTGGAACTCCGGCTGGAACGAACGGAGTGGCCGCAGTACAGCCGAACTGGACCGAGCCGCAGTCCACATCGGAGCGTGTCATCTACGTCCTGTTCGCGATCGCGACGGCGGCCTATCCGATCTGGCGTCAGATTCGCAAGTGGCGTGAGAAACGGAGAACCAACGGAACAGCAGCCACCGATGGGTAATGACTACCGCATCCGGCTTACTCGTGCTCGCGTGCAGGCCCTGGTGAGCGCGATCAGACGCGGGATGCCGAACGTGATGGCCTGCAAGGCCACCTGTACCCCACACTCCTCGTTCTATTCCTGGAAAAAACGCGGGATCGAGATTCAGGAGTCAACCGACGAGAAGGGCCAGGACGCACTCACCGCGGATGAGGCGCTGCTTTTGGAGTTCGTTGAGAAGCTGGAGGAGGCGCAGGCATCGTTCCTCCTGCATCACCTGGAGAACATAGCGAGAGCCTCAGAACACACGTGGCAGGCGTCGGCCTGGCTGCTGGAACGTACGGCGCCATCGCACTTCTCGTTGAATGGAAACAGGATGGAGGACGTCGAGAACTCGCGCCGAGAACTTGACGGGTCCGGGGCGATACCCGTGCCAGCCCTCCTCGCCGCGATGGAGGGGACCATGCGTGGAGTGCGGCCTGCCGATGGAGTGCTGCCGTCGTCCTGGTCTCCTTTCCGGTGGACACCATCTCAACTCCAGCTCCTGGACAGCAAGAAGCGATTCATCGGACTGGCGTGTGGACGAGGGTCCGGAAAGACCGAGATCGCGTTCCGTCGACTCGTCATCGCCCTTGGGTCGCCGCACGAATGTGACGATTCCAGGTACTTCTACTGCGCGCCGACGAACGCACAGGCCCTGCGCATCGCGTGGGACAGGCTGCTGGACCTCATCCCGAAAGACTTCGGGCCGCAGGAGCATCGGGCGAGCCAGTTCATCGATACCCGCTTCGGCGCTCGCATATACGTCCTGGGCATGGACGTCCCTCAACGATTTGAGGGTGTGCAGTGGGACGGAGGGGTGATCGACGAAGCCTGCGACCAACACCCTGGGGTGTTCGACCGCACGATTCTTCCGGCCCTGACGCACCGCCGTGGCTGGTGCTGGCGTATCGGGGTGCCCAAGCGATACGGCCCTGGCGCCTCGGAGTTCCGGAGGTTCTGCGAGGAGGCGCAAGCACAGGAGATCGAGGAACGTGCCGCGTTCTCATGGCCGTCGTCCGACGTGCTGGCGGCCGATGACCTGGCGTACGCGAAGCAGTACTCGGACCCGCGAGACTACCGGGAGCAGTTCGAGGCGACGTGGGAGTACGCCGGCGGAGGCGTGTTCTGGGCGTTCGACCGCACTCTAAACGTGCGCCCCGTCACCTACGACCGACAGGCCAAGATTACGGTCGGCTCGGATTTCAACGTCGACCCGATGGCCTGGGTGCTGTGCCATCGATATCCGAATCGCCTGGAGGCGTTCGACGAGATCTGGCTGCGGAACACAAACACCCGGCAGACGCTAGACACCTTGTGGTCGAAGTACAAGGACCACGCCGGCGGCTGGGAATTCGTCGGAGATGCGAGCGGGAGGTCCGCCCACACGTCGGCGAGCGACTCGGACTATCAGCTACTCCGACTGGACGAGCGGTTCCGCAAGGCGGCCGGCGGATGCGACATCTCGTACCCGTCGGCCAACCCTCCGGTGGCCGACCGATTCGCGTGGACGAACGCGATGCTGCTGAACGCCCAGGGCGAGAGGCGACTTTTCGTAGCTCCGCACTGCCTCCACCTGATAGACGACCTCCAGGCTCGGCAGTACAAGGCGGGAACGAGCCAGCCGGCAGACCCGCCAGGAGGGGACGTAGGCCACATGACCGACGCCATCGGGTACATCGTCGCCCGCTTCTTCGCACTGCGTGTGCCGCTGGAATCGGCGACGCCACGAGCGATTATCTCTATGGGGACACGGTAGGAGGATCGACATGGACAACGGACGCATAACCATCGAGGCGACAGGTGAGGAAAAGACCCCGATCCAGACGTCGGCGCTGATCTGGCTGGACAACGAGCGTGCGGCACTCGCCAAGCAGCTCCCGGCGACCTACGAGACCTACCGCCGAATCCGTCGTCAGCCGACAATCGCCCTGGCCAGGGCCGTAACGATGGCGCCGGTCATGGCGGCGGACTGGTCCATCGAGGTCGGAGACGATGCGCCGGACGGAGCGCGTGAGCTGGTCGAACGCGACGTGCTTCCGGCCAGGCCGGTTATCGTGCAGGGCGCCATGGAGGCACGGGTAGACTACGGGTGGTCGGCGTGGGAGAAGGTGTTCGAGATCGACGACTCGGTCGGCAACGGCCGTGTGCGGCTCAAGAAACTCAAGCCGCTGTTGGTCGATCTGACGGAGATCCTGCTGGATCGTGCAACAGGGGCATTCGCGGGCGTCCGCCAGGCCCCGACTCTGCAACGGCCGCAGTACACCATCGTCGACGCCCCGTACGCGATGGTCATCAACTGGCAGGTGGAGGGGGCGAACTACTACGGCGAGCCGCTGTTGGAGAACATCCGCAGCGCGTTCACCGACTGGAGCGACGCGAACTCCGGGGCGCAGCGCTACGACCGCAAGGTGGCCGGAACGCACTGGGTCGTGAAGTTCCCGTTGGGCACCACGTTCCTGAACGGCGTGGAGACGGACAACGCCGAGGTTGCCGGGGCCTTCCTCGAGGCGCTCGAGTCGAGCGGCTCGATCGCGATACCGAGACAGATCGCGGCGTTCGTGGAGGACCTCAAGAACGCGCCCGAGGACGCATGGAAGATCGATCTCATCGACGCCCAGCCCAAGCAGGGCGGTTTCATCGAGCGGATGCGTTACTGCGATACCCAGTTCATCCGCGGGCTGCTCAGCCCGGAACGCGCCGCCCTGGAGGGCGTGTTCGGAACGAAGGCGGAGGCCGGCGTACACGCCGATATCATGCTGACCTGCCGTGAGATTGAGCACCGCCACATCACGCGGATGGTGAACTGGCACCTTGTCGACCAGCTCCTGGCAATCAACTGGGGAGAGGCCGCTCGCGGCACGGTCCGCCTGGTCGCGTCCCCGCTGGCGGATGAGCGGATCGCGTTCTTCCGGTCGATCTACCAGTCCCTGCTGTCAAACCCTGCCGGCTTCGCGGACGCCTCTGGCGCCGTGGATCTTCGTGCGATCGTCCAGGCCGTCGGCCTGCCGGTTTCTTCCGATGCGTCCGGCGCTGCTCCGGATGGCGTAGACGTTCAGAACGAGCTGTCCGGCCTGCTGAGCGAGCTGTACCAGAGCGCCAACGGGGCACCCGCCCAGGAGTCGTAGGATGCCAGCGGTGGCGACACCGAGAGCGGGCCCGGTCACCCGGGCGCAGCGGGAGCAGGCGGAGCGGGCAGCGGCTGACGCCGATTACTTCGCGCGCCTCGGAAGGGCGGCCGCAACCCGGACGTCCAGGAGGATCCTTGAAAAGCTGATCGAAGCGTACCGGGCCGGGAAGAATCCGGCCCAGCTCGTCCCGGCGGCGATCGCCGAGCTGCGGGCCGACCTGGTCCGGGTCATGCTCGCTGGCAGGCTCAAGGGAATCGAGCGTTCGATCAAGGCTGTTCCGCGCACGTTCCAGGCGGCCAGGCCGCGGCAGACCGCCTATGATGGGGCAATCCGGGCGATGGAGAAGAGGCTTCGGCTTCCGGAGAAGGCCCTGGCCAAGATGGCTTCTCAGATGGACGCCCATGTCGTCCGGGTGCTTGACGGCGTTGGCGACCAGGCTCAGCGGAGCCTGATGGAGACGATGTCCTGGATCACCACCGAGAACCTGCACGTGCGGGACGGCGTTGCCGCCCTGCGTGGTGCGTGGAATGACCTGGGCCTCACGGAGAAGAACAGCTTCCAGCTTGAGGCCGTGTACCGGACGCAGACGCAGCTTGCGTACGCCGCCGGCCGTGCGGAGGTGGAGAGCAAGCCGGCCGTCCGCGACTACCTGTGGGGGTACAAGTACATCACTGCCGATGACGACCGCGTACGGCCAAGTCACATGGCGATGGACGGGGTAACACTTCCGAAGGATGACCCGTTCTGGAGGACGAACAAGCCTCCAAACGGTTGGTCGTGCCGCTGCCAACTCATCCCGCTCTACGATGAGGAGGAAGTAGTCGAGCCTCCGATACAGGTCACGGACGAACGTGGCCGCGAGGTTCGCGTAGGGGCCGACAAGGGGTTCGAGTTCGACCCTGGGAAGATGTTAAAGCCTACCACAGGTCCGGACCTTGCGATGCCCGGGGATATGGCGCGTCCGCTTTAATCCGCTGGGCCTCGCGCATACTACAAGGGTGGATGCCATCGATGCCGGACAACTCCGCCGGGCTGGCCAGGGAGACGATGCGGTTTCGTCTCGGGCCTGGGCCGCGCCATGACCCCGCACGCTGGGAAGCCATCGGGGACCAGACCACGGCCGTCTTTGCCGGCCAGGTCGTTCCGTCCCAGCGGTTCCGCAAGGACGTGATCCGGCTTGGCACCTACGTCAAGAGCTCCGAGGGGCTGACGTTCGAGGTGTCCGAACGCACCCTGGAGAACTGGGTAGCCCAGTTCAACCGGATGGCCGCACACGGCGTCCGGGTGCCGATCCCGGCCACCCACCAGGACACATCCTGGGAGGCGTCCGCCCGCGATGGGGACCCCCGGAACAACATGGGCTGGGTGGATCGGCTGTTCATCGAGAACGACGCGCTGATGATGGATTGCACTCTCTTCGGTGAGGACGCGATCCAGGCCGCCAGCCGGTCCGACGTGTCGATCAACTCGCCTCCGGTGTTTATGGACGGGATCGGGAGGACGTACATGCGCCCGATCACGCACGTTGCGATGGTCACAGATCCCGTGGTGCCTGGCCTCGGGGAGTTCGTCCCCCTGGCCGCATCGCTGAATTCACAAGATAGGAGCTCGATGATGTTGGAGTTTCTGAAACAACTCGCCGGGGCGCTCGGATTGGACCCGGAAACCATCGTGGAAGAGACGGCCGGGACGAAGGCCATCATGGACGAAATCGCGGCTTTGCTCGCAAAGCTGAAGCCGGAGACTGAGACTGCGACTGTCCAGGCGTCCGAAAAGACCGATGGGGCCGTGGCACACGCCCAGGGCGGAGCGGTGAAGAAGGAGACCGTGACCCGCGAGTACGCTGCGTCCATGTCCGGAGAGCCGCAGCGGATGCTCGTTCGGCTCGCAACGGAAAACCGCAGCATGAAGCTCGCCGCCCTGGCTGCTGAAGGCCGCATCACGCCAGCCCAACGTGACAAGCTCGTCAAGGACTGGGCAACTCCGGAGGCGGTTACGCTGACGCTCTCCGCCGGCCGGGACGGCGAGGACTTCGAGCGGCTGCTGGAGGTCCTGCGTCTGGCGGAGCCCGTCGTGCGCATGGGAGAGAAGACCGGGCCGCAGACCGTGGCGCTGTCGGACTCTCGCAAGTCGACTCAGCCGGAGAACCCCGTCGTCGCGAACGCCGAGGCGCGTGCTCAGCGTTTTCAGGATCGCATGAAGTCCCGCGGGTAGCGGGAATCGGACAAGAACCCGCGGGAAACCAGCGGGCAAAAGGAGTAAGCCATGTCCCTCAAAGTCGAGAGCCGGAAGATCGGCGACTTTCTCAAGTTTGAAGAGAACAACAACTACTGCCGCGCGGTCAAGACGGCCCTGAGCGGGCAGACGCTCGTCTGCGGCCAGGTATGTTCGTCCAGCGCGGCGGGCAAGAAGCAGGTCCTGGTAGGCACCGGAAACGAAACGCACACCTACACGATGGTGGCCGTTCCGACCTCCGGAACGTTCAAGTTCCGGCTGTGGCACAGCGGAGGCTATTGGGTGGAGACGGCCGCGATCGCGTACAACGCGGCGAACACGGTCATCGCCGCCGCGTGCAACGCGGTCCTCGGAACGAGCGCGGTTGCCTGTACGGGCACCGCGGCCACCACCATGGCGCTGGCGTTCAGCGGAAGCGGATATGCCGCGAAGTACCAGCCGATCGGATCGATGGACATTCAGGACTCGTTCCCGACTCTGTCGTTCACGGTGAGTCGGTCGGTCGCCGCCGGCGTCGCGAGGAACGAAGTGCAAACCGTCGATTTCGGAGCGGCCGCCACTGGCGGTACGGTGAAGTTTGGAGTCCACATTCCCCAGACCGGAATTCCGTCGTCGGGAGAGTGGCCGGTTGTGTGGACCGACACCGCCGCCTGGAGCGCGACGGATGCGACGTACCTCGCGGCGATCCAGGCCGTCCTCGATCAGGTGTGCGGGGCAAACGGTATCGTCGTAACAGCCAAGGCCGCGACGGACACCGACCTGGCTCTCGTGTTCACGTTCTCCGGAACCGGGTTCCTTGGAATCGCGAATCCGGTTCTCGACATCGACACGTCCGCACTGACGAGCGTGACGACCTCGACGTGGACCCGCACGACGGCGGGCGGTGCTGTTGGCGCGCAACTGACGGCCCTGGCTGACTCGATCGCACTGGAGGCGATCGACGCGAGCGCCGCGGACAAGACCGGCCTCTTCCTCGTCAGGGGACCGGCGATCGTGGATGCCGACGAGCTGGTCTACGGTGGTGGCGATCCCACCGCTGTGGCCGCGTCGTTGCTGGCGATCGGGATCATCGTGCAAAGCGAAGCGGCGCGGAAGGCGATCGCTGTGTAATCGGAGTCAACCGGGCTGAGCGCCCGCAAGGAGTAAGAACATGCCTACTTCGGATGTATTCAACAGCGAGGCATTCAGCCTCGTCAGCCTGACGGACTCGATCAACAAGCTGCCGTTCAAGGCCGGTCGGATCGGGGCGATGAACCTGTTCGAGACTCAAGGCGTCCCGACGACGACGGTCGTCGTGGAGGAGATAAACGGCATCCTGTCGCTGATCCCGTCCGCGCCGCGCGGTGCGCCTGGAACACTCGCGCCCACGTCGCGACGCAAGGCGCGGTCCCTGGCCATCCCGCACATCCCGTTCGAGGACATCGTGCGGGCGGAGGACGTTCAGAACGTGCGGAAGTTCGGGACGGAGGACCAGGTCGCCACGGCGGCCGACATCGTGAACGCCAAGCTCGAACGGATGCGGCAGTCGCACGAGCTCACGCTCGAATGGCTGAGGGCCGGCGCCCTCAAGGGCATCGTCGTGGACGGCGATGGCAGCACCACGCTGTACAACCTGTTCACGGAGTTCAACATGGCCGCCCCGGCCGTCGTGGATTTCCTCCTGGGGACGACCACCACGGCGCTCGGAGACATCCTGATCGGAGTGAAGGAGCAGATCGAGGACGCCCTGGGCGACGCCCAGTACGACCACATCCACGCCTTCTGCGGTTCGCAGTTCTTCCGCAAGTTCATCGAACACACTGCCGTGAAGGATGCATACCGCTATTTCAACGAAAGCTCGTTGCTGCGAACCGACGCGAGGGCCGGCTTCGAGTACAAGGGCGTGATCCTCGAGGTCTATCGAGGAAAGGTGGCCGGCGTGCCGTTCGTGGCCTCCGGTGACGCCCGGTTCTTCCCGGTCGGAGTACCGGGGCTGTTCCGGACGTACTTCGCTCCCGGCGACTTCATGGAGACGGCGAACACGCTCGGACTCGAAGTGTACGCCAAGCAGGAGCCGTTGCCGTTCAACAGAGGCATCCGCCTGCACACGCAGTCGAACCCGCTGCCGATCTGCACGCGGCCCGGAGTGCTGATTCGCGGGTATTCGTCCAACTGATCGCGGGTCATGCCTTTTGGAAGATGCGGGCGCAACGGGAGATTGCGCCCGCACTGCAAAGGAGACGTGAAGATGCCGTGGCGTGGCCTGTTGGTTGCGCATGTGTTATATGGTGTTTCCGGTTTTACTCTCGTTTCGGTGGTAGGTACGACGGCAGAGGGAATCACGGCGATCGTTGCCTCGATGGCGGCAGCAACCGTGTTCGTGGTCCGATCCCTGAAAGCTTCCACGGAAGAGCGCATGAGGCTCAGAGAGAAAGTTTCCTCTGCTGAGATTCACGCGAAGAACGCGGTAGACCTTCTTCAAGCGTCGGTACGCTCGATTGATGACAAGATAGTCTCGCAGTCCGAGCGTATTGCGAGGCTGGAGGAGCGTGTGATCGCGTTCCAGGAAGTGTGCCGGTCGCGACGCGATGAGGGCATGTGCGATGGCGTACGCATCGAGAACTGACGTCGAGGCGTTCTTCGCCGCGGCCGACCTGGCCGTGTGGGCTGACCGCGACAACGACCAGTCCTTGGTGAAGATCGCGGCCAACATCGCATCGGCCCTGACATCCGCCACCGACGATATCGACGATCACCTGCGAGGCGGCCCGTACACCATCCCGTTCACCACCGTCCCGACGATGATCGTGGATCTGTGTCGCAAGCTGGCCGGATGCCTGCTTTATTCCTCGCGCGGAGCGCAGGACACGAACGAAGCTACCGGAGAGGCGATGGACAGGCTGGCTCCGATCAGACGAGAGGTATACAGGAAGCTGGGGAACATCAGGGCTGGGAACATTCGGATGAACGTCGCCTCTATCTGCACTGATTCTCCGTTCGTGGTGTCGTCGGATACCGAATGACCGGCTGGAGCGAGGCAGGCAGACATGCCAGTCACAATCGATCTCGGCGTCCTGAGTCGGTTCTCCGCGGATATTGAGGCGGAGCTGGCCGATCCCTCCGCGAGCGGTCCGGTCCGCGACGCGATTTTCGCATGGGGAGAGTTCTACCGCTCCTGGGCGAAGCTGCGATTCTCGAAGCAGAGCCGAGGCGGCGGGGAATGGCCCCCGCTATCTCCGTCCACGATCCGTGCGAGAACGGACGTGCGGAAGGCGCTTGGATCGGAGAGGTCTGCGGTTCGCAGCGCGAAGAAGCGTAACCGTTTGGCCGCCCTGCGAGTTCAACGGGCTGAGAAGGCCCACGCCAAACGGCCATCTGCCGTCAACGAGCTTCGGATCAAGGCGGCAAAGCTGAAACAGCGCGAGACCGCGAAGAAGGTTCACGCGCGAGTTGAAAATGCGGATACACGAGCCAACAAGGCGGCGGGAAGCGTCAGGATTCTATACGACACGGGCACTCTCATCGGAGCGCTCGACCCGAAGTTGAACGTGGGAAGCGGTGGAGTGCAGGAGAACATCCCGTTCGGGATCACCGTCGGGTACGGCGGTTCATCCAAGCACGAAAAGTTTCCCGCCACGATCGCCGGCCTGGCGGCCATACATCAGGCTGGCAACGAAAAGCTTCCGGCTCGACCGATCATCGTGACGCCACCCGACGACGCCAACTGCATTCGCCAGATGTCCAGGGCCCTGGCGGACGCCATCACGAAAAAATGGAGGCAGTACGCCGGATGACGAGCCCGAGCGAGTACAACTACGGAAGCAGCAAGATCGCGTGCGTGCGCTCCACGATTGCGATGGAGCCGGGTTCTCAAGGTGAACCTTACGTTGAGGTTCCGGCCGCCCGACCGATGGTTCCGTCGAGGACGCAGAGGGGTGCCAAGTGCCGCTCGCAGGGGCGGGTTCGGAGGTCGGTGATGGCGCTTGCATCGACCACAGTTTTGGAAGTGTGGACGGAAACGACTTTACGATCCAGTGTAACACCGATGGAATCTTGAAGGCGGAGTAACCAGATGATTACGAATCCACAAGCGGTGGCGTTCTGCAACATCCGTGTGCGTGCTCTGGCGGACCAGTTGGCGCAGGCATACTACTCATGCCTTGCGCTCCAGAATGACTGGTTCGCCCAAGGCGTGGGAACCGTGCTGACGAACACCTCTGACGTGGTGGACGACGGCGCGTCGGTGGACGGAAGAGCACCGATCACGGGCGCCGCCGCCGTGAACGTCATCACACGTGCGATGGAGTTCGTGACGGAAATGCAGGCGGGCGGGAAGCTCGGAACCGTGCTGGCCGTCGCTGTCAATCCAACGAGGTAGCCGATGGCCCTGTCCGTTTCGACAGTCTGGGAAGTGCGAACTACCGGAAACGCACTGAACGGCGGCGGGGTGAATCCCGCCACGGTAGTGGTTGACTACTCCCAGCAGGATGCTGCGCAACTTGCCATCACTGACCTGGAAGCTGATGGCGAAAGCTGTGAAGTGCATTCCGAAACGGGCGGCTTCACGCCAGCGATGGTCGGAAACCTCATCTACATTTCGTCGTACACCGGCTCATGGAACGTCGGGTTCTACGAGATCGTCGATTACTTGAGCTTGCACGGTGTGACCCTAGACCGGAATCCGACGTTTCTAGAAGTCTGTTCTGGTGGAGTCGCGAGAGTCGGCGGGGCGCAGTCGCACATCGGCCTGGTGTGCGCGGCCGTTCCGGCGGCGTCGGCCGCCGGCGCGAACGTGGTCCACGTGAAGGCCGGCACCTACGTGCGGGGCACGCACTTCACGAACCAAGTGGTGTTTTACAATTCCGGGAACTACCTGAACCACCACGTCGTTCGCGGCTACAACGCGACGCGCGGCGACGCGATCGCGCCGTGCGTGACCCTGAACGGGAACAACGCCGCCTACGACGTGTACTACTCGGATCGTGCGTTCATCCGGCTTGAAAACATCGAGGTCAACGGTTACGCCGGCGGAACGCCGACGAACGCCAAGCACGGGTTCAACCTGGCATCGGGATCGGACGGGAGTTCCCTGTACCGTTGTCGTTCTGCGAATACGGGGTCACAGGGGATCCGGGCCGCGTCGGCCGGGTGTTTGATCGAGGGTTGCGAGGTGACGGGGTTCGGGCGGGTTGCGGCCAGCTTGGGGATCAATGTCACCGGGATTCTTGGATCAATGGTCGGATGCTACGTCCACGACGGGGCGGGAGATGCTTTCAATATCTCGGCGACGTACCCGGGACTGTTGGCCTACTGCATCGGGTCCGGCTGTACGCAGTACGGCCTGAACATGAACTACAACGGCCTCTATCCACAGGGGGTTGTACACTGCGTGTTCCACGGAAACGGGTCGCATGGCATCTACACGGGCGGGACCACGTTCGGCCGGCCTGTGCAGATCGTCAACACGATCCTGTCGAACAACGGCGGGTACGGGATCGCCGCGCACGGGACGGGCAAGGGCCGGGCCATCCTGCGCGGCGTCGCGTTCTACGGAAACTCTAGCGGGCAGATCGACGCGAACACGACCGTCGACGAGTCCGTTGCCAGGATCACCCTGACATCCGATCCGTTCGTGGATGCGGCGAACCGCGACTTCCGGTTGGCCGGCCAGGCGTGGTACGGCCAGGGGCACGGGTGGCCGGGCCCGTTCCTGGTCTCAGGTGCGTTGACGGAGTGGCAGGGCGAGCCGCTGCTCGGGGCCGTGCAGGAAATGGTCTGGTCGGCCGGAACTGACAACCCGTATCAGCCGGTGGTGGATGCGTTGTGGGCAATCCTGGAGGCATACCCGGAGTTCGTCGCGGCGGTACGCCCTGGCAATCGCGTGAAGTTCTGTGGAACCGGAGCATCTCGGTCACCGATCAAGACGGAGATCAGCACGGCGGACCTTCCGGAAGTGCGGATCGTTTTGACGGGATCCCGTCCGGGCTCTCACGCGAGTTCCAGCGGGTACGAGGAGACGGTGACGTTCGAGGTGCAGGTGTCGTCGGGAGACCAACGACTGGACGCAGGACACCTGGATCTTCGGTGGATGGTGTTCCAGGCGATGTTCAACCTGGAGTCGCGCCTGCGGGACCTGGTCGTGTGGAGCGGAGACAAGATCGTCAAGACCGCCAAGGCGACGGGTACGCGGGACGGGTTCGCCCAGGCCGACCTGAACCGCGGGATCGTCGGGTGGACGGCCCTGTGGGCCTGTGAAGTTGGAATCTGGTTTCAGCGAGCCATGCTGACCCGCTGAGCTGAAGGAGAATTGAGATGGCAGTCCTGACAGGATTCGGCGGACACATTTCGCGAGGCACCGTCGGTGGCGGAGGCGAGGCCCATATCGGTTGCGTTCGTCAGTGGGGCATCTCCGAGGTCGCGTCGGCCGTTGAGGCACGCTGCTCCGCGAGCAAACGCGGGACGATCCGCGCTGCGGGAAACAAGGACTGGACCGGGCAGTACCAGGCCTACGGTGGGACGCCGGAAGTGCTGCCTGGTGAACTCTTCGAGTTCGAGGGTGCTATCACGGGCGATGGAGCGGCCGCCATCGGCGCAAAGGGTAATTCGATCTGCGACAACGTCTCCATCGAGTGGAACTACGAGACGGGGGCCATCATCTCCCACACCGTGGCCTTCGGCGCGAACGGTGCCTTGACCAAGGGCACCGTAACGTGCCCGGAGGACGACACCATCCCCGACCCGAAGCCGGCCACCGGCTGCAAGATCGAGAGGGCCGTCGACCCGTTTACCAGCTTCACTGAGATCGCCGGAGTTCGCACGGCGAAGCTGACTTTGAGCAAGTCCAATAAGGCTTACGTGGTGAGCGACTCCGCCGGAATCACGAAGCGGTCAGCGGGGCCCTTCGATGCGCAGGTCGAGATGGCGATCCTGGCCGACGCGGCAACGGGATTCAACATCTACCCGGCTCTCAACACGGTACTGGCTCTGCGGCTCTACATCGACTCGACGACGTTCTGGCTGCTCAAGTGGATGCAGGTTTTGGGCATCAGCGGCGAGAACGTGGACATCGAAGGCGGCGACCTGGTGGGCGGGAGCCTGTCGTTCGGCATGTGCGGCATCACCAAGGTGAGCACGGTGCCGACCGTCGGTGCCATCATCACTCCGGCTGTCGTGACGATCTGGCCGTAGAGAAGGAGTTTGCATGACGACCTGGCCACAAGGAAGCGCGGCGGCACACACCGTACGCGTTGGTGCCGAGGAATGGGCCGTGCGGCCACTGACCGTACGTGACTGGAGCGAGTTCATCGCGTGGGTCCAGGACCGGTATGTTGACCTGGTCCGGAGGAACACCGCGGCGCTCGCGGCCGACCAGTCCGTGCAGTACATGCGGGATGCGTTCTCGCAGGCGATGCGGATTGGAACCGACACGCCGGAGATGAA
>Ga0315284_10005161_pt1 | contig 18553 bp, 10 predicted proteins | sample YL17G09_16_MG_FD_203696 | JGI IMG/M metagenome (GOLD analysis project Ga0315284, IMG submission 203696) | Sediment microbial communities from Yellowstone Lake, YNP, Wyoming, USA - YL17G09_16 | ecosystem: Environmental > Aquatic > Freshwater > Lake > Sediment | place: USA: Wyoming | collected... | reverse complement strand
ATCCTACGCTTGTAAGCGGAACGGTATATTCTGTTTCATTCGATGCTACTGATGCGGCCACCAATGCTGCCACGACAGTCACCAGCACAGGCGTCACATTCGACGATACAGAGCCTGTCATTTCATCCACCGCACCAGCCACAAACGCCTTTGTGAAGGACACAAAAGTCAGTTACACCCTTAGCGAAACCGTCGCCAGCGGTTCAGTGACATGGACCCGCACAGGCGGTACTGCTGATGGCGGTTCACCGCATGTACAGTCTTTAACAGGCGCTGAACTTAATACCGGCGCGCATACCAATATAACACTTACAAACGATCCGACCCTTGTGGATGGTTCAGTCTATTCAGTTGCCTTTGATGCCACAGACGCAGCCACCAATGTGGCAACAACAGTAACAAATACATCGGTGACTTTTGATACCTCAGTTCCAGTTATCTCTTCTGTCGCTCCGGCGACTAGCGCCACCGTTGGTAGCACCAAAGTCAGCTACACATTAAGCGAAACCGTCGCCAGCGGTTCAGTGACATGGACCCGCACAGGCGGTACTGCTGATGGCGGTTCACCGCATGTACAGTCTTTAACAGGCGCTGAACTCAATACCGGCGCGCATACCAATATAACGCTGACTAATAATCCTGCATTGGTTAACGGCGCAATCTACTCTGTTTCATTTGACGCCTTAGATGCAGCAGGTAACGCGGCGACCACGGTTACAAGCACCGACGTCACATTTAACTCAGATGCTCCTATCATAAGCTCCGTTACCCCTACTACTGGAGCTTTTGTAAACAACACCAAAGTCAACTACACATTAAGCGAGGCTGTGGTAAGCGGTTCTGTTACATGGACGCGCACAGGCGGTTCAGCCGACGGCGGCTCACCGCACGTGCAGGCCCTTGCAGGATCTGAACTGAATTCCGGCGCCCATACCAATATAACACTTACAAACGATCCTACCCTTGTGGATGGTTCAGTCTATTCCGTTTCTTTTGATGCCACAGATGTGGATACGAATCCTGCCGATACCGTGACAAGCACAGGCGTTACTTATGATATTACAAATCCTGTCATTTCCTCTGTGGCTCCTGCGACGAGCGCTTTCGTGAAGGACACAAAAGTCAGTTACACCCTTAGCGAAACCGTCGCCAGCGGTTCAGTGACATGGACCCGCACAGGCGGTACTGCTGATGGCGGTTCACCGCATGTACAGGCTTTAACAGGCGCTGAACTCAATACCGGTGCGCATACCAATATAACGCTGACCAATGATCCTACGCTTGTAAGCGGAACGGTATATTCTGTTTCATTCGATGCTACTGATGCGGCCACCAATGCTGCCACGACAGTCACCAGCACAGGCGTCACATTCGACGATACAGAGCCTGTCATTTCATCTGTGGCTCCTGCGACAAGCGCATTCATCATGTCGCAGCAGGTCAGCTACACACTCAGTGAGGCTGTAGCCAGCGGGACAATCGTTTTCACACGCACATCAGGAACAGCGGATGCGGGCTCACCGCATACATGCTCTCTGCAGGGAACTGCACTGGACACCGGCGCACACACAAATCTCACACTGGCAACTGGAGCCAATGCTTGTACCTCATGGGCTACTTCGCTTGTGGACGGCACGGTTTATACGGTTACATTCAATGCTACAGACATTGCAACAAATTCCGCCACAACGGTTACAAGCACTTCAGTGACTTATGATACCACTATTCCATACGTTACCGATGTAACTTCTTCAGCAGCTAATATTAGTTACAAAGCAGGCGTGCCAATTTCTGTCCAGGTCGTTTTTGATCAAAGTGTAACTGTAAATATTGTCGGCGGCACACCTACACTTGCCTTGAATTCAGGAGGCACAGCCGCATATTCTAGCGGTTCTCCAGGCACGACTTTAACCTTTACATATACTGTAGGCGCTGGTGAAAATTCATCGGATCTGGATTATACCGGCACAACTGCTTTAGCCTTAAATGGCGGAACGATTAAAGATTCGGCTACTGGCGTAAAAAACGCTGATCTGACTTTGCCCACACCTGGCGCAGCTGGTTCATTGGGAGCCAATAAAGATATTATTATTGATACTATAGCTCCCACTACCACTGGTTCAATAACAGGCGGGACGCTTGGGGCTAATGGCTGGTACACGACAAATGTTACGTTTACTTTAGTCCCTGCACCAGCTGATGTAGCTTCTACCGATTATTGTGTTGATACAGCCGGTACCTGTGTACCTGGAACAACCTATACAGTTCCAATCGTTGTCTCTACAGAATCCGCGACTGACCATGTACGATGGAGATCTACGGATAACGCCGGAAATGTGCAGGCTACACAGGATTCAGGTGCAATTAAAATCGATAAAACAGCCCCGACAATCTCTTCAGTTGTTCCGGTTTCAAGTTCATCTGTAAGCGATACCAAAGTCAGCTATACATTAAGCGAAGCTGTGGAAACAGGTTCTATTACCTGGACACAGACAGGAGGAACTGCTGACGCTGGCTCTCCGCATATCCAGGTTCTAACGGGCGCTGAGCTTAACGCGGGCGCGCATACAGCTATTACTTTAACAAATAATCCGACCCTCGTAGATGGGGCAATTTATTCTGTTGCCTTTAATGCTACAGATTACGCCGGATTGGCCGCAACAACTGTTACCAGCACTTCAGTTACATATTCTATAGCTGCGCCTCCAGCTGGCGTCGCATGTAACGACGGATTGGATAATGACGGCGATGGTTTAATAGACTTCCCGAATGACGACGGATGCACTTCGCTTTCAGATACCAGTGAAACATTAGATGTGAATGAACTTCCTCCAGGCGGAGGGGGCGCGGGAAATGCATCGATTATCACATCAATAACTGGTAACCAGTCTTACGGGCAAGCTGTGCAGATAGCAAATAGCAATGTCATAACTGACACCGAAAATAATACTAAAACTGCGCAAATAACAAATGAAGGCATTTTGACCATAAAGCCTAACTTAAGGGCTACTATATTATTAGTCATTCCTCCAAAGACAACAGTTGAAGGTAGTCTTAGTTGGAACAACAGAATTGACCCGCCTGCTATAGTTAGCGCGAACCTTATCGGCACAAAAGGCGCACCGATTACCGGTACAAAAGATACGCTTAAGAGCACTCAGGTTACAATTTTGGTAAATGTTGGTAATGAATCATCTATTCTGAATTTCTCACATAATGTACAAATAATTATCCCGGTCAGGTTGCCTGAGGGAACAGAAGTTAAAATCTATTCCTCGGCTAATGGTAAAACCTGGAACGTGGAAAGATCCGCGGTAGTACATGATGACAGAGTAGTTATTACAACAAACCATCTGACTTACTACGCAGTTGTAAATACAGGCAAAATAACCGAACAATTAAGGCCTGCAGCAGAAGTATCTTTAAAAGATATTGTTGGTCATTGGGCTGAACCTTATATTATGCAATTGGTTGCTAAAGGTATTATGACCGGAAAAACCAACACATCATTTGTTCCGGAAGGCACTGTTTCCCGCCAGGAATTGATAAGAATAATCGATTTGGCGTTTGGCATAAAAGTTCCAGATAAAGTTAAAACAAGGCTCTTTAGGGACGTTGAAGCATACGCGCCATACGCGCCTTACATTAAGGCGGCTATAGATGCAAAAATCCTGAAAGCTTCAGTTAACACCAGATTCCGTCCTGCTGATCCTGTGACTAGGCTTGATGCGCTAAGGATGATATTGGATGCTGCAAAAGTTAAACTGGATTCAAGGACCTCGAATTTGGGCTTTAAAGATATGGGACCTGATGGTTTCTATTCCAGATACATCGCATTCGCGATAAAATATGGCATAAGCTCTGGCTATAGCGATAACACTTTCCGCCCAGATAAACCTGTAACAAGGGCAGAAGTAGCCAAGATGATCGTCAAAGCGATTCCGCTGAAGAAATAACATTTCAGAATTCGTTCAAGCGATAACCAAAACCCCCTTTCTGACCAATGTCGGGAGGGGGTTTTATTTATTACAAGAATTACATTTTTATATAAATGAAGACTTGGAAACTTAAAGACTAGTCTCCAAGCCCCTAGCCTTCACAATTCTAGTCTTCAAGTTTTTCATTTATTGAATAATTATGTAATTAGATATAAGATAAAACAAATTAACAAAAACAAATATGAAAACTAAAAATATCATCATAAGTCTGTTTTGCGTCCTTATTTTTCCAATAAGCGTTTTCGCGTTAAGCGCGCCTGTCATAAGCCCGGTTCCGGACAAAGTTGATGCCAAGACTTATATTTTAACCATAACTGTTCCTATCGGGTCAAAAGTAACTGTTGTTGGCGGTCCAAGCGATATAGCGCCGGTAACGGATGGCGCGAACGGGGACAAGCTTGATGGAATTGTGAAAGTCTCAGTGGGCCTTACCCAGGAACAGACAAATATTTTTTCAGTTTCAGCGGAAAAGGATGGACAGTTCAGTAACTCAACAATTATAACGATCAATGAAACATCTTCAGGAAAAACCGGTGTAGGCGACCAGACTCCGCCGACCGCGCCAGTAATCGACCCTATTATTAATCCTGTCACAGCGGCAACATACACGATAACCGGATCATCAGAAGCGCTCGCGAATATTTATGTTGAAAATACGGATGGCGTTAGGGTAGGCAGTACGTCGGCGAATTCAAACGGGCTTTTTCACGTGGAAGTTAATCTGGTGGCCAATAAAACCAACCGTTTCAATGTTTACGCCGAAGACGCAGCTTACAATACTGGTCCCGCAACCCAGGTTGTCATTCAGGCTGTCGGAACAGGTATCGCGAAACAAAGTGAAACAGCGGCTTTTGCATGTCCGTTTACAGATGTTGCCGGCCATTGGGCCGAACAATATATTTGCGGCCTTAATCAAAAAGGATTGGTAAATGGAACCGCTCCTACGACATTCGACCCGGACGCGTATATCAGCAGGGCAGCATTGGCGAAAATCGTTGTGAATGTTTTTGGTTTTGAAGTACCCGCCAGCGTTTCAGAAAATCCGTTTCCGGATGTGCCGAAAGATGCGTGGTATGCCCCTTATGTGAAAGTGGCGAAAGATAACGGGATCACCGGCGGTTTTCCGGACGGCAAATTCTATCCCGCAGAAAATGTTGATCGCGCCTCAGCGCTTAAGATGCTTGTTGTTGCTTCGGGTCTGGATTACCTCATGAGCGTGGCCGACTTCCCAGATGTGGAGCAAAGCGACTGGTTCGCCAATTATGTGGGTTTCGCACAGAAAAACGGTATTGTTGGCGGTTATGCCGATGGAACATTCAAGCCCGGCAACCTTATAACCCGCGCGGAAGCCGTAAAAATGGCTGTGAAACTGCTTGAATTAAAATAGGGTAAATAACATGAGCTCCGTAACCAGACAAACAGTCTGATCCTGTAAATCCGTGTAATCCGTTCAATCTCATGAATCCGTGGTCAATCCGTGGTCAATCCTGTGAATCCGTGGTAAAATTTGATTTTTTATATAAATATAGGTTATACTTATTTTAAGTTATTCTAAAAAAATCAAAAAAATGAAAAAATATAAATTCACAAAAATCCTAACGTTGTTTGCCATCTCCTTTTTGACAGTAGTTTTTTCTGTTTTGTTAGTTTTTCCCCAAAGAGTTTTTGCTGATAATAATGTATTGTTTAGCATGACCATGAAAGATATTATCAATGTTAATGGTAAAATAGACAGGATTGAAGTCGTGGTTGACAATGATATCTTAAGCAACGCTAAAATTTGGAGTACTGCTGGTTGGGCTGTCACCGATGGGGGTAATACAGTCACTATTTCCAATGTTACGTTTCATCACGGTGGCGATACATCAAATGCAGACCCTCTGGTTTTTTATGTGTATCTAGATGAGGCGGACGCGGATTTGACTTTTGATACGGCCAATCCTGATTTGGAAGTTTCTTATACCCCCCAGCCAATACATACAGGGACTGAATATAATTTTTTAGTTGATCTTGAAGCCCAGCTTGTCGCGATTGCAACTGGTGATGCGGGGGCAAATACGGAAATAGACGAAGCCGCCCCTGCTTTCATTTCTGCCACTGCCACCTCTGATACCAACGTCCGTATCACCATGTCGGAGCCCCTCACAACTGTTACCTTTGGCGCGGCAAGTCAATGGACAGCAACTGGCATGACTTCGAGCGCTGCCGTCATTAATGGTGGTGATGACACCAAAATTGACCTTACGGTAAATTCCTTTGGGAATACCGCGTTCACCGCATCTGATTTTGCTTTCGCGACCGCTTCCGGTGTGATTCAGGATTCTGTGTCCAATTCTACTGCCGCCTTCTCCGGGAAGACTATTGCCGATGGTCAGGCCCCCACTGTTACCTCTGCTACCACGGGAGATAACGACAATGATGGCAAGATCGATAAAATTACTGTCGTCTATAGCGAAGATGTAAACGATCCCAACTATGATGCATTAAACGTAACTGGTTATGCCGATCTGAACACGGGTTCCGGGACTGGCACCACCACTCTCGTCTACAATTTGACTGAAGGCGGATCGCCCGACACTGACGCGACGCCGGTACTTACATGGACAGGCGCCAATGCTGTGGATCTTGCCGGTAATAATTTAAGTATCGCCGGCGCTCCGGCAAATGCCGCAGATGGCGCCGCCCCTGCTGTTCTTAACGCTACTTATTCCGATTCAAATAGCGACGGCAAAGTAGATAGGATTGTTTTCACTTTTTCTGAAAATACAACATTTACTATGGATGGCACGGACTGGCTTTTCTGGACAGCAGGTGATGTAAATCTGTCTGGAGATTTCGACCCGACTGAATGCACTGGATCTTTATCCCCGACCATCACTTGCACGGATGCGGACACCGGCACCTTTGACGCAAGCGCCGATAGGACCGGCAAACAGACATTAGGCGGTGAAGAGCCGGTATGGGATTACACCAATTTGTCAGGGAACATCGCAGACGGTTCCGGAAACGAAACAGGAAATTTAGTTCTGACTCTAGCCGATGGCGCCGCGCCTTTTGTCATCGAAGTATCTTCTACCACACCTGACGGTTCATATAAAGCCGGTGAGGCAATTGATGTAACTATTAAGTTCAGCGAGGCAGTTAATGTGACTGGTACACCTAAGCTTACCCTCGAGACTGGCACTACAAACAGGACAGCAGATTATACTAGCGGCACCGGAAGTAATACCCTTACATTCACCTACACTATCCAGCCAGGTGATACATCGGCTGATTTGGATTACTTTGACACCTCAAGTCTTGCCCTTAACGGCGGTACTATTAAGGATACGGCATTAAACGATGCAACCCTTACACTTCCTGCACCGGGAGACCCAGGTTCGCTAGGTGCGAACAAAGACATTGTCATAGATACCACTGCGCCTACTGTCATCAATGTAACATCCACTAATGCTGACGGTTCATATAAAGCGGGTGAGGCAATTGATGTAACTATTCAGTTCAGCGAAACAGTTGATGTGACTGGCACACCTCAGCTTACCCTAGAAACTGGCACGACAAACAGGATCGCAGATTATATTGGCGGCACTGGCACTGACACCCTTACATTCGCTTATACAGTTCAGGCAGGTGACACCTCGGCCGATTTGGATTATGTCGATATCTCAAGCCTTACTCTTAACGGCGGTACCATAAAGGACGCGACAGGTAATGATGCAACCCTTACACTTCCTGCACCGGGTGCTGCAGGTTCGCTTGGGGCAAACAAAGCCATCGTCATAGATACCACCCCTCCAACCGTATTAACTGTCACTGTAAATGATATAGATAGCAGTACCACTATTAATACCGGTGATGAGATCGTCATCACATTTAGTGAGGCAATAAAAACCTCTACTGTCAGAACTGATTCCAATGCTCATTTTGATTTAGATCTTGGCTTAACTGTGCCACATACATTTGATGGCGTTGCTGCGCCCCCTCCACCTCCTGCATGGAGCGTTGGTGACACTGTACTTACAGACACTCTCGGCGCTGGATCAACTGTTGCCAATGGCGACACAATAAATCCAGCAGGTACAGTTACCGATCTGGCTGGCAATGCAGATGTATCAGTAAATAAAACTATCAGCCTTTTCGGAGGTCTTTCTGATACATCGGTAACTCTATCAAACCTGATAGCAGGAGGAACTGGAAATGTGAGAATTGACTTTACAACTACAGACTCGATTCCCGCCAACGGAAAAATAAAGGTTACATTCCCAACAGTTCCAAGTATTGGAGGCGAACCCTTTACCTTTACCGGCGCATCAGCGACTTGTGATTCAATGAATGGTTCAATTACCCCAGATTTCACCGGCGCACCTGTCGTCATCCTTACGCGCGGAGGTGCAGCCACAGTGGCTTCGCCTGGTCCGCATACCTGCACTATTTCACATGTGACAAATCCAGACCGTGTAGGGCAGTCAGGCTATTTCAAATTTTATACAATGACAAATTCCGGTACGAATATTAATAGTGATGAAATGGCCGATACTGTTACGCTTTCGGCACATTCGCTTACTGGAACTAGTGTAGCGCTTTCTGATTATCACGTGGGCCAGACTGCTGTCACAGCAACTGTTAATTTTACTACTGTTACCACTCTTCCAATCGACGGCAAGATAAAGGTGACATTCCCTACAGGTTTTGATGTCAGCGGCGCGACTAATCCAGCATGTCATGATATGGATGGTAATTTCACAATAACATCTGTTTTGGATAATGTGGTTACAATTACACGAGACTCAGGCACTTCAACTCCTTCCTCAGAAACCTGCACCATAGATGGTATTAAAAATCCGCTTGTTTCAGGATTAAGTGGTGTATTCGGAATCACTACAACCTATTCAACCGATGAAGAAATTGATCGCGATACTAATGTGCCAGCAGTAACAATATTATCAGGTGCATTAACAGACGCTAATGTCGAACCCGCATCTTTTGATAAAGGCGCTGTGGGTAATGTAGTTGTTTCCTTTACCGCAATTAATCCTGTGCCAGAAAACGGCAAGATCGTTGTTATCTTCCCATCGGGTTTTGCTTTAAACAGTAGCGCCCCTACCGCCGTTACCGCTGGAGGTACTTATAACGGCACGGCATACACAAGTGTTGGGATTGTAGGCCAGACTCTGACTTTAACGGGTAATAACAGTGGAACTGGCATAGCGGCTTCTGACCCTGTTTCTATCACCCTTTCAAATATTAAAAATCCGACAACAGCTGGTCCAACTGGAACATATTCCATTTCCACAACAAACAATACAGGGACGGTTATTGATCAGAAAACCGATGTGGCATCTGATACAATAATAGGTTTAAGGAACCCATCGGTAACTTTAAGTAATACAGTTGTAAACCAGCTTACAAATTTGCATGTTTCATTCCAAATAGCACAACCTATACCTAGCGGAGGCCAGATTAAAGTAACTGTTCCTGCGCAAATAGGTATAGCTGGGGTTAATGGGCAAATCACAACTAACCAGATAGGTATTAACGGTACTCTTACCGCTTCGGTATTAGGTCAGGTCATAACTTTTGCACGTTCCGGCGGTACAACTGTGCCTGCGGATACAACTGTTTCATTTACTGTGGGAGGCGCAATGAATGGCCCGGTATCGGGTTTAACAGGAACTTTTGGCATAAGGACAGAAACCGCGCTTGTCTTCGACCTTCTTGATGAAGATAGTGCTGTTCCCCCTGTAACTCTTACGCAACCGGCGCCGCCGCCAGCTCAGACGACACAGGTTCAGATTAGCGGCGGTGGCGGAGGTGGGACTCCAAGCGTTAATCCTCCTTCAAATTCAGACACTCAGACTTCATCTGTCAGCACTACATTCAGCCAGACTATTGATAGTGAAGTGACATACAGCAGGCCTTTGCAGGTCTCATCAAATATAATAACGACCAATGCCGTTGAACAGACCAAAACAGTCCAGCTTACCACAGAAACCGGCGCCATCACGCTTATGCCGAATAAAGAATCTTCTATTTCTGTCTCAATCCCCGCGGACACGGTTCTGACTTCAACTTCCTCATGGGATGGGAAAATTGAACCACCCCTTCTTTATTCCGTAACTAAAGTTAGCAGTACGGGCGGAGTTGTTGAGGATTCGGATCATAAGATATTGCGCGATGATGTTGTTGCTGTGGTAAAAATCGGTTCAAGCAAAACCACGCTCAATTTCTCTAATAACGTGATATTGGAGATTCCGGTTGTAGGGCTAGAAGATGGCGCCAAGGTCGCGATTTACTCATCACCCGATGGCATTAAATGGGTTTATGAAGGCGAAGGTACAGTTACGGAAGGGGTAGTTGTTTTTGAAACAAACCACTTCACTTATTTTGTTCTGGAAAAAGGCGCTGAAACTTTGCATGGCGCCGCGCCTGCCGCGATTGTCAGCAAAACAATGGCTTTTATAGATATTACTAACCACTGGGCAAAGACTTACATCGAAGATCTTGCGGCTAAAGGCATTGTCAGCGGCAAAACCAGCAGGACGTTTGCTCCTGATGAAAATATAACCAGGGCTGAACTGACCAAAATCGCCATCGAATCTCAGTTCGACAGGGAAACAATCGATAACTGCGTTGAAAATAATATCAAACCTGAATGGTCTTATGTGTATTTTCCGGATGTGCCGAAAACTGCCTGGTACGCCAAATATGTGTGTGTGGCTAAAACAGAAGGCATTGTCAGCGGTATAAGCGGCCAGTTCAGGCCCGACGACTATATTACCCGCGGCGCGACTTTGAAAATACTCCTTGAGTCAGCAAAGTTTACGGATATATCTGAAAACTTCAGTAAAAATTATTTAGCTAATGCCACCTGGACCTACGCATTCTTCCAGGACGCGCTGGTCAACGATTGGTACGCGAAATACGTCGCATATGCCAAAGATAAGAGCATCGTCGGCGGTTACGCGGATAACACCTTCCGCCCGAATAACCCGATAACGCGCGCCGAGGTCGCAAAAATCGTGGCGAAAATTTTGGATTTGTTGAAATAATTTCATCAATTTCCAAATTACAAATTCCAATGGACAAAAAATGACCAAATTACAATCCCAATACCCAAATTGACACTTGTAATTTGTAACTTGTAAATTTTTTGTATATTGTATATTGTGCATTGTAATTTTAGGGATATGGATTACAAAATTAAAGACATGACTCTTGCCGATTGGGGCCGAAAAGAAATCGGACTCGCGGAAAAAGAAATGCCGGGCCTTATGGCACTCCGCCATAAATACGGTAAATCAAAACCGCTTAAAGGCGCGCGCATTGCCGGTTGCATTCATATGACGATTGAAACTGCGGTTCTGATTGAAACGCTCATCGAACTGGGCGCGCAGGTCCGATGGTCCAGCTGCAACATCTTTTCCACCCAAGACCACGCCGCGGCCGCGATAGCGGAAAAGGGAATTCCGGTTTTCGCGTGGAAAGGTGAAACAGAAGATGAATACTGGTGGTGTGTTGAGCAGACTCTGAAATTCGGAGATAAAGGGCCAAATATGATTTTGGATGACGGCGGCGACCTCACTTTGAGGATTTACGAAAAATATCCGAAACTGCTTAAAGAAATTAGAGGAATAACTGAAGAAACGACGACAGGCGTCCATCGATTGTACGAGATGATGAAAAACGGAAAACTGAAAAATCCCGCCATGAACGTAAACGACAGTGTTACCAAATCCAAATTCGATAACCTTTACGGTTGCCGCGAATCTCTGGCTGACGGGCTTAAGCGTGCAACGGGCGTTATGGTGGCAGGGAAGGTCGTCGTGGTCGCTGGATTCGGCGATGTCGGCAAAGGCTGCGCCCAGTCCATGCGTGGATTTGGCGCGCGTGTGATCATAACCGAAGTCGACCCAATCTGCGCCCTGCAGGCCGCCATGGAAGGATATGAAGTGAAACCTATGGAAGAAGCGTGTAAAGAAGGTGATATTTTCGTGACCGCGACAGGATGTGTCGACGTTATCACAGGTGAGCACATGATGAAGATGAAGGACCAGGCAATCGTCTGCAACATCGGCCATTTTGACTGCGAAATCGACGTCGCGTGGCTGAATAACGGTGTTAAGAAAAAGAAATTCAGAAAAATAAACATCAAACCGCAGGTCGACAAATTCATCCTCGGCAAAGATAAAGAAATCATCCTTCTCGCTGAAGGCCGTCTTGTGAACCTCGGTTGCGCCGAAGGTCATCCATCATTCGTTATGAGCAGTTCATTCACAAACCAAATCCTCGCGCAGATCGAACTTTTTCAGAATTCCAAAAAATACAAACACGGCGTTTACATGCTACCGAAAAAACTCGACGAAGAAGTCGCCCGCCTGCATTTGCCGAAAATCGGAGTGAAATTGGATAAGCTGACCGCGAAACAGGCTAATTACCTTGGTATCTCAACAGATGGGCCGTATAAGGCGGAGTATTATCGATACTAAATGACAAATAACAAATTTTAAATTACCAATTTTAATTTTTGTAGATCTGTATTCTAAATTGTAATTGGTAATTTGTAATTTTCGTGCCAAAGGCAGATCCGCCTTTGGAGGAAAAATTTAAAATTAATAATTATTAGTTATTTTTTCAGCGCCAAATCCCTCAGAAAAGCAGAAATAGTCCTGTATCCGGCTTTTGCGGCGCGTTTTTCGATTTCTTTTTTATCCTCTTTGGAAATGCGGAACCGAATAACGCTTTTTTCGCTTTCCTGGTAAAGCTTTTCAGACGCAATAAGATGTGGGAGGTCGATGAGAAGCGCTGGGATATCTTCCGCAAGGAATTCCTGATCAACGCCTGCAGCATCGCATTTAAAATGCACCATCTTTTTATTAAGAGGTTTTATCGCGTAATTATATCTCTTATTATTGTATGTAATTGTGTGATGAAATGGTTCCATAAGATTAGTAAAAAATATTTTTTCAGAAACTTTGCAATAATTTGTTTGTATATAAGTTTGCAATCATTTGAATGCACAGGCATGATTATTTTCTTTCTTATTGCAGGATGTACGAATTTTATATGACTGCCTTTTCCTTGGATCTTTTTAAATCCCTTATTTATCAATAATGTTTCAATCTCTTTGGGCCTAAATGATTGTGGATTCCTGAGGAACTTAAAAAAAATCTTTTTATTTCCTGTCATCGCTAGTATTCAGTTATATACAAAAATTCACTTGTAGCTACATTTTATAAAAATAGGGCTACAAAGTCAAGACTTACTCCAAAACAGGCAGAATACTTTGGTATTACAGCTGATGGACCGTATAAGGCGGAGTATTATAGATACTAAATAAATATTTAGCATATTGACGTTTTCAGACCAGAGTAAATAATTGACTTGGTAATCATTCTTTTGCCATTCCACTTTTTGGAAGAAAGCTAGGAATATCGCCAAGTAATTCGCCAACTAGTTTTTTTAAATCCTTATACTTAGATGCAAATAATTTTCGAGCAATATTTTGTTTTTCTTTTGATTTATTTTCATGTTCATCGGCGCCCTTTGAAGCAGCTACATAAATATCTGCAATTATATCCAAGTCATCCAATGAAATTTTTTCAACACTATGCCTTTCATTTTGGGTTTTTATTTGCCTTTTTATAAAATAATCTTTTAAAATTTTTGGGTCTGACTTTATGGTCCTTAATAACATTTCACTTCTATTACTATTAGTAAATATATCAACAATCTTTGAGCGTTCTTCTCCGTGGTACCAATCATCAGGGCATTCTACAATTCCACCAATTGCATAATTATTTATTAAATTAATCCTCAGGCAATCTTCAATTAATTTATAGGGATCACGGCCTAACGCTTTAAGAACAATGGCTGCGGATCGCAAGGCCGCTAAGTCGCTGAATATTTCCTCTTTATTATCTAATAATTCTTCCAATTCTTTCAATTCTTTATCTTTTTCTTCCATCATTTCTTCTGAAAATATATCGATTTTTTTAAACAAAAAAGCATAATCTTTTTGTAATCCTTGAGGGATATTGGATTCCAATTCTAAAAATACTGGATTTAAAGTCATCTCGATATCTTGGCATAATAATGCAGAAGCTTTTGCCTCTAAAGAAAATTCATTCAAATATTTTTTAATTTTAGCTGAATCTATTGACTCATCAAATACACACCAACTTGATAAGCAATCTGCTATAACAGCTACTCTTGATTTATTATATTTTCCCAAAATCTTTGCCTTTGGCTTAAATGTTTTTGAATTTTCTGACGATTCTGGCGCTTTCATAATTTTAGGAATTAGTATATATTTTAATCATATATTTATATTTTTGTCAATTAAAATAATTAAAATGTGAACACATTTTTTGTTCAGTAAAATCAAATATTGACATAATATAAAAATTATGGTATTTTGGCTATATGAAAAATTGTCCTCAATCATATCCAAAATATAATGAACTAAGTGGTCTTGAAAAAGGCTGTCTATGGGCTGTATGCGCACGTAAAAAAATTGAAGATATCTTAAATCATTTAAGTCTTCCTGGCAGAATTGCATCTTTAGTTTTACGAAGAATATCTGATGAATTGATATGGCAGATCGACAATAGGACTGGTTTTATTGATAAAGTTGAAAATTGGGAATTTATGGAAGGTTTACAGAAACACAAGGACCAAAATGACCTAACTGATAACGATGTTGTTTTATACTTAGGAAGCTCTAATGACACCTCCGTCAGAAAAATTTTTCCTCAGGCTCTTCATTTTGATCAGTCAAAACCAAAAAGGATGCCGGATGATTTTAAGTTTATTCAGGCAGATTATCAAAACCTACCGGTCTCCGCTTCTTCAGTGGATTTAGCTATTTTTAAATGCAGTTTCTACGGTAATACTGAAATTGCTGCTAAAGAAATGAATCGTATTTTAAAACAAAACGGTAAGCTGATGATCAGCGGAAATATATGTAATTACGATTATTCCAAACCGCCAAAAGATTTAAAAGAAGCAGGGGATCAAAATAGGATTTTAAGAATTCTGGAAAGCATTAGAAAAAATGGATTTAAAATTAGCAAATTTTACTCCGATGAAACCGCTTTATTTGAAAGGGGCGAAATGGATGCTGACCAAATTAAATTACACTCAGAAGCTTATGACAGAAATAAGCGATATTTTTATGATTATATTCAATCTGTTCCATTTGAAGAAGCAATACGTGGTAGAGCGATTCACCATTGCCAGTTTATTTTAGGTATAGATTGGAATAAACGTTTCCCTGCCGACTCATTCAGAGAGTTAGAGAGAATTAAAACGGAAGCACCTGAAGAAGCGTTTATCAGGATAAAGTTTTTTTTAAAAAAGATGTTAAATGAAGTAATCAGAATAAACAGGAAGCTTAAAGACATGGAATCTGTGAGAAATGCTGAAGAAAAGCTAAAAATGCTCGAGGCAGTGTAATTGACTTTTTATCTGCCCAGCTTTAAAATTCATTTCGAAAACATCATCTCATCAAGAGTAGTGGGTAGTGACTTGGCACTATGACCCACTCCGCAACCCTCCGATGTGACAACTCGGAGATGGTGCGACTTCCAATGCTTGCCCGCCTTTGGCGGGAATAGATGAGTAGTCGTAAGGCTTCTCATCTGAGAAATTTTTTTATAAATGACCAATTTTAAATGACAAATGACAAATTTCAATTTTTTTATTCCGAATATCTGATGCACTAATTTGTAATTTGTAATTTAAAATTTAAAATTTGTAATTATGTCCTTTCTATTCACAAGTGAGAGCGTAACCGAAGGTCATCCCGATAAAATTGCCGACCAGATATCTGACGGCGTGCTGGATGCTATTTTAGCAAAAGACCCGAACGGGCGCGTAGCGTGCGAGACTTTGGTTACAACCGGCCTTGTAATGGTCGCGGGCGAGATTAAGACAAAAACGTACGTCGATATCCCGAAGATCGCGAGACAGACAATTAAAGAAATCGGTTATGATGACGCAAATTTCGGATTCGATTCCAAAGCGTGCGCGGTAATAACAAGTATCGATGAACAGAGCCCTGATATCGCCAAAGGCGTTGATCCGGGCGGGGCAGGGGATCAGGGGATGATGATAGGGTTCGCATGCAATGAAACAAAAGAATTAATGCCCCTTCCCATCATGCTGGCGCACGGACTAACTCGTCGATTAGCGGAAGTCAGAAAGAAAGGAATCCTAAAATACCTCCGCCCGGATGGCAAGTCTCAAGTTACTGTTGAATACAGCGAAGTCGGAAAGCCGAAACGCGTGCATACAGTTGTCGTGTCCTGCCAGCACGGACCCGAGGCAACTCACGCCAAAATCAAAGCCGATGTCATAAAGCATGTTATAAAACCCGTTTGCGGAAAGTGGATTGATGGAAAGACTATTTTCCACGTAAACCCAACAGGCCGTTTCATCGTAGGCGGTCCCCCCGGTGACTGCGGAGTAACCGGTCGCAAAATAATCGTAGATACTTATGGCGGAATGGCACATCACGGCGGCGGATGTTTTTCCGGTAAAGACGCGACCAAAGTCGACCGTAGCGCCGCGTATATGGGCCGTTACATCGCCAAAAACATCGTTGCCGCCGGGCTGGCGGACAGAATCGAGATCCAGGTCGCCTACGCCATCGGCGTCGCTGATCCTGTATCGCTGATGGTCGATACATTCGGAACAGGAAAGATTTCGGACAAAAAAATGGTTGAGGCGATTAAAAAGATTTTCCCGCTACGGCCAATAGATATCATCAAACATCTGGATTTAAGAAAACCGATATTCCAAAAAACCGCCTCCTACGGCCACTTCGGCCGCCCTGAATTCAGTTGGGAAAAGATGGATAAGGTGAAGGAATTAAGAAGATATTAAGCCATTTTTTTTGCAGGTCTCTTCAGCTATTTGTTTTGCTTCTTCATATCTGGTCATTATTGAGGAAAAATCCGAATGTAGCAGAAATTTTTCTGCATACCCAAAAGACTCACGCAATCTGTTAATAATAGTTTCTTCAGCTATTTGTTTTGCTTCTTCATATCTGGTCATTTTTGAAGAAAGATTCGGTTTGTTCAAAAAATCTTCTGCAAATTGGTGACGCGAACACATTTTTTCTATAATCGTTTCTTCCGCAATTTTTTTTGCTTCTTCAAATCTGGTCATTTTTGAGGAAAATCTGGGATTATTCAGAAACTCTACTGCAAATGGTGCAAATGAACCCAACTCTTCTATAATCGTTTCCTCAGCAATTACTTTTAATTCAGGTAATTCAGGAAAATGTTCCTCTCCCTCATTATCTTCAAATTCAAACAAAACACCAATAGCACAATAGGCATTTCTTTTCAGCACTTCAGGAAATCGAGGTAATTGTTGCAGAAGAACATTAAATTGACGTTTATACGATGCGATTATCGCCTTGACTCTGTCTATGTCTTTTTGATCAGCGCCGTCTTTTATTAATGATGCGATTTTTGCTTCAAGTTCTTCAATTTCCTCATAATGATCATCTGCAATTTCAGCTATATAACTTTCATCATATGCTTCTCCTTCACTTAGACTTAGGATAAAATCAATCATTGCTCTTTCGGCTACCGCCAAAGCCTCATCAATTCTTACCATGTCTTTAAAAGGCTCTTCATCGCACGTGCCTATAAATTGAGCTGCAACAGCTGCATCTCCTGAAACCGCGTGTATCACCATCTTTTCAAAATCAGGCAGATGAGAATAGTTCTGTGCGCTTTGTATAAAATTCATATAGTCGAGATCTCTGTTACTATAAAATTCTTCAATATTAGCAAGAAGGAGGGGTTGTCCTTGAAAGTTTATAAAAGACATTGTTCCTTGTGGTCTGTCTGGGTTACTTTGTTCTACCATATTATTTATATTAAGGAGGTTACTATAATAAAATAAAACAAATTTGTCAAATTGATGGCCACTTCGGCAGGCCGGAATTTACGTGGGAGAAGACAGACAAAATAGAGCAACTAAAGAAATTGCTTTAAGTTTAAAAGACAATTATTTTTTATTTGGTATCTGGTTTTTCCGATTCCGAAAGAACTTTAATAGTGCCTTCCCTTATGCACATGGCTTCATCAAGCTCATCAAATGATGTAAAATCAATTTTGCCTGCATAATCACGAATTCTATTTAATAACTCTTTTATATTTTTTTTCTCTTCTTCTGACAAACCTCCTCCGAGCCAATGTAACCTCAAATCGGTTGTTAATCCTTGATAAAGTTTAAGTAATGCAAGGTAAACCTCCGGAATCTTTTCAGGAGATAGATTACTTATATCTATGTTGTATACGTCTTGGAAAGGCTCGAAAGATTTTAAAACTCTAATTGCTTCAATAATAGGATTTTCAGATAGAGGTTTTTCAGATTCAGTCATAATATTTAGTTAGTGTAAGTATATTAATATATTTTTTAAATATTGTCAATATTTGTTTTGTTGCAGAATCAAGTTTACATTTTCTGAAACCGGATTCATGTAATGCCTGAACAGTCTTTCGGCAGGCGTAAGATTATGCATTCCAAGTCCTGTGTGA
>Ga0315284_10005160_pt1 | contig 18554 bp, 19 predicted proteins | sample YL17G09_16_MG_FD_203696 | JGI IMG/M metagenome (GOLD analysis project Ga0315284, IMG submission 203696) | Sediment microbial communities from Yellowstone Lake, YNP, Wyoming, USA - YL17G09_16 | ecosystem: Environmental > Aquatic > Freshwater > Lake > Sediment | place: USA: Wyoming | collected... | reverse complement strand
CTGGCTGTTGTGGTGCAGTGCCTCCGTGCCCCCGCCCGGCCGCCCCCCGGCCCCCCCCCGCGCCGCCGCCCCCCCCCCCCCCCCACCGGGGGCGTGGGTGCCTGGAGAGAGCTTTCCTGCGCAGAGTCGAGAGCGCGCTGCCTCGAAAAACCCCTCCGGGACGGGGGCGGGCCAAAAAAAAAAAAAAAAAAAAGAGGGAACCGGGCTTGGCGGGGCAGGCAAGACCCCTGAAAACTCACCCAGATCGATCGCCGCCACCGTCTCCCCCGCGGGCTTCCCCAGGTGCCCCAGCAGATAATTCAAAGTCAGCCACGCGAACGCGCCCTCGGACTGCCCGTCGAGCACCGTCACGCCGTTGCGCGGCTCCACCACGAAAGGGTACTTTTCTCTCAACCGCAAGCGCACGGCGTCGAGGATGTCGTCGGCCTGCTTGCCGGGCAGCAGGCGAAGGCCCGCCGTCGCGCCCACCGTCAGCGTCGTCCTCGAGTGCTGGTCGGCCGGAACGGTCGCCAGGGCCAGGGCCAGCAGCGGGTCGAGCGAGGCGGCGGCCGCCTCGGGGTCGGCCGCGTGCGAGCTCAGCCCCGGCGTCACCGCCTCGAACGTGTCGTCCTCGAGCTCCAAGGTGTTCCCGTCGGCGCCGTGGCCGAAGCGGAAGACATGGACGCGCGAGCCCGTCGACCCGGCGTCGACGATGACGGCGAAGACGTCGTCCCTGGCCGTGGGCTTGTGGTGGCCCTCGATGGGGGCGTCGGCGCCAGCCAGCGAGGGCTGGGCGCCGAGGGCGTCGGCGGCGGCGGAGCTCCGGTGGTGGTGGGGCTGCTGCTGCTGCTGCTGGTTCGGGGAAGTTGAAAACGGCGCCGCGTGCGAGGAGACGTCCGGTAAGGAGGGCGGGTGCGAGAGGGCGAACAGCGCGCCCAGGACGAGGAGCTGGGCGGTTTGGGTTTGGTGTTTTTTTGAGGGCGGGGGAGAAGAGGTCGGACATCGAGCGCCGCGCCTCTTCCTTTCGAAAACAAAAAAAGGAGAAAAAACTCGATGGAAATGGCGCGTTCAGCGCCCGCTGCAGTCATTTTCGAACTCTTCCGACCCGTGTCCACACAAACAGATGCCGGTCCAGTGCGGACCGAGGAATGGAAAGCCGTTCCAGCGAGCGGAAGGCAGCGGGAACGGCGAGAGAGAGAAGCTGCGGGCGATCAGAAGGGCGCTGACCGCCAATCGAGCAACCTCGCTTTCGTTTCCTCTCGCGTTCTCTCGCGTTCTCAAACCTCCTCTCCCTTTCTCTTACCGGGGTCGCGACCGTCAGCACGGCATTCCTCTCCCCTCTGGCGAGGCGCGACCCGAACGAGCCCGAGCCGCTCCTGGCCGGCGGGCGATACATCGGACTCGGCAACGACGACGACACTCTCGTCGGCGACGCCGATGCTGCTGCAGCCGCTGCCGGGACGGCGCTGGCCCCGTTCGTGGTGGCGAGCTTTTCTCTGGAAGAGGAGGAGGAGGATGCGGACCCGCGCGATCGCAGACGTGCTGCGCCGCCGGAGGCGCTAGGGGCCAGCGCGAGGGGAAGAGAGAGAGAGGACGAATCAGATGAATTCGCCCCTCGTGCCTTTTTTTTTTTTCGTGTCTGTGATTGTTACAAGCAGCGCTCTGCAGCTCAACCCCGCCGCTCTCGCTCCTCCTCGTCCCTCTTCCTCGCCTTCGCCTTCGCGGCCCTCTCCTCGCTGTCCCTCTTCAGAGCGCCAAGCAGGTCGCTCGGGATGCTCGTTATGCCTCCTCCGGGAGCAGCGACGGAAGAAGAGGAAGACGGCGACGACGACGAGTCTGAAGAGTCTGAAGAAGAGAGGGAAGGAGGAGGGAACCCGGCCAGGCTCGACTGCTTCCCCATCAGCACCCTCGGAGCGCCCACGATCCCGGGCCTCTCCGCCGGGCCCAGCGTCGCGTACCCGGCCGACGCGTACAGCGCCCTGGCCGCGGCATTTCGTTCGTGGACGTGGAGCAGGACCCAGTTCTGCCTCCAGCGGCCCGCGGCGCGCTCGGCCGCCGCCAGCAGCGCCGAGGCGGCCCCCGAGCGGCGGCAGCGCTCGTCGACAGCCATGCAAGCCACGTAGGCGTAAGACTCGTCGAAGAGGAGGAGGCCTCCGGGCGCCTCATCCGCGTCCGAGAGAGGGGAGTTCGAGGCGCTCCAGCCGCCAAAAAGGCCCTTCATGAGATTGCCGTTGGGTCCGCTGCTCCCGTCGCCGCTGACTCCTCCTCCGCTCGTCGCTGTCTCGTCGTTACCGCTACTCATCAGTCCCGTGACCCCCCACAGCGCCTCGAGCTCCCTCTTCTCGCCCTGGAGCGAGACCTCGACGACTCCGGCGATGGACGGCAGGGAAGAAGAGTCCGAGGAGGAAGAGGTCGAAAACTCGTCGAGAGCGGAAAGGTCATTGTCGTCGTCGCCGTCCCCGCCATCGCTGGCGCCCTTGTCTCTCCTCTTCTTGCCCCGAGCAACGCCGCCAACGCCGACGCCGCTGAACAGCGACCGCAGCGGCGGGACCCTCTCCGCGACCAGGCACACGAAGCCGTCCTCCTGGGAGTACTTCATCTTGGACTGTAGTCCGGAGAGGACCTCACCCTGTTTTTTTGTTGTTGTTGTTGTTTTTAAACAACGGGAAAATTTTGAATCAGAAAAAAATTAGAGAAGACGAGGGGGAAATTGTTTTGATCGAATTCCGTCAACTTTTCACTTCTCTTACCCTGAACTGATAAAACATCAAAGCGTCGAGGGGACCCAGAGGGTAGGACGTGTAGAAAGCTCGCGCCTGGAGCTCCGCGGCCGCGACGATTTCCTCCGGGCTGTTGAACGGGTTTTTTTTCGAAAAAAAGGTCCGAGCGGAGGTTGAGAAATATTGCGAAGGAAGCGGCAATGCTAGCCAATCATTTGCTTGTCGTCATTTTTTCGTACGCGAATTCGAGCCCCAGTTACTCTCTTACCGTATGGGCCTGACACGCCAGCGCGCCCGCTCGCTGGGGGACGAATCAGACCAGGAAGAGGGCCAGGCAGGGAGGGCGGTCGTCTTTAGTGTCGGCGTCTGATTTCGTCGCCGGTGAGGAACGAAGGGAGGAGGAGGAGAATCCCGAAGGCTCGTCGGAGCTCGATGAGTCTGTCGTGGCCACGACGGGGAAGAGGACACGCGTCCCGACGTGCTCACGGACGAGGAGCTCAGGGCGCGCATCAGGAGAGCGAAGAAGAATAAGAAAAGAGAGAAAAAGAGAAGAGTGATTTCTTCATCTTCTCTGACCTCTCTTCTCTTCTCGACCTCTTCTTCTCTCTGCTCTCTTCTTCTCTCTGCTCTCTTCTCTCTCTTTTTTTCCCTTCGTGCGAACGCCCCTCCAGGATAGCAGCAACGGCTCTTTTCTTTTTACAAAATAGGAAACAGATCAAAAAAGAGGGGACAGCAGAGTCTCCCTTGCTCGAATGAGAGGAGGAAAAAGGAGTACAAGAGTAGGGAATCAATCCAATCAAAAATCATCGAGTGAGTGCGGGTTTTTTTTTTTCTTCTTCTTCTCTCTTTAAAAAAACAAAAAACAAAAAACGGAATAAAACCTCTTCATTCACACCGCCTCTTCGTCCTCCTCGTCAACGCTCGCAGCCAGCGCCTCCCCTTCCTCGGACAGGCGCTCGGCCAGGGCCTCGGCCTCCTCGTAGCGCAAATCCGCGAGGGCGGCGTCGAGCGCCGCGGCGAGGGGCGCCAGAGAGAAAGGCCCGAGAAGCGCCGCCTGCCCCGCGTCGCGGAGGCGCGCCGCGTCCTCAAACCTGCCCTCCGCCGCCGCCATCCGGGCCCTGAGCTGCGCGAGGGCGGCCTTGGAGGACGCGCGCTTGAGCGCGGCCCTGGCGCGGGCGGCGGCGGCGGCGAGCGGAGGGGGCTGGGCAGAAAGGGAGGAGGAAGAGGACATGTTGTCGTCGCCGCCGCCGCTCGCTCCGCCATGTCGCCCGAGGGCGGGGTGCCCCGGCGGAGCCCCGAAGCGAGGGGAGTGGATCGCGACGGCGGGACCCCAGGCGGGGGACGAAGACGAAGGAGAGGGAGAGGAGCTCGAGGGGGAGCCGCCGCGCTGCTGCTGGAAGCCGCCGCCGCCTTCGCTCCCGTCGCCATCGTCGGGCGGCGAGCGGGTTGCAATCCGGGCCGCCTCGCGCCAGACCTCGGCGCTGACGAAGATGGGGGCGCCGCAGCGCAGGGCCAGGTTGATGCCGTCGGAGGGGCGGCTGGAGATTTGTTTTGGAAGGGACGAAAAAATGTGTGAGTTTTTCGTTCTTTTTTAAGAATTTTTTTCCTTCCTTCTTCTTTTTTCTTGTCCTTCTTTTTTCTTGTCCTTCTTCCTTCTCCGAAAGGAAAAGAAAGGTTTTGGAATCGAAAGAAACCGCGCGATCTCACCAGTCGATGCAGCCTCCGGCAGAAGAGGAGGCGCCGCCGATCTCACTCCCGCCGCCTCCTCCTTGTCCTCCTCCTCCCCCGGCGGCGACGCACGCGCGGGCGTGGTAGAGGTCCCCGACCAAATCGCAGATCACGACGCGCTCGACGCGCGCGCCCAAGGCGCCCAGGGCCGACGCAAAGACGTCATGAGGGCCCGGGCGCGGGCCGCGGGAGCGGTTGAGGCCGTCGTGGAGGGCCGCGGCGGCGGCGGAGTCTGAAGACGTTTTTTATTATTATTATTCTCGGGAGGGTTTCCTTGTGAGCGTCGTTTTTGAGGCGAGAGCCTGGAATGAAAGAGCTCGGACAAAGGGGGAAAAGAGAGGGGATCCAAAAAAAAAGGCAAGGAAAAAACGAGCGCAGGAGAAGAGGGAGGTTCAGAGGTGGAAAAGAGACGACGAGGACGGACTCCTCGGGGCGCGTCGTTTTGCTCCTCACCCAGCAGAACAAGCATTTTCTCGTCCGTTCCCCTGCGACGGAGGACCAGCTGCGAGTCGCACACGCCGTGCCCCTGGTTGACGGCGTCTACCTCCACGGCAAATAAGCCGTCTTCCAGCGAATCCGGGGTCGCGAAGGCCGGGGCGGGTCCGCGGAAGGGAGAGGAAAGAGGAGGAGGAGCGCATCGAAGCGACGACCGAGTCGGCGACATCGTCGTCATCGGTCGGGGCCTCGTGCCCTGGCGAAGGGCCGCGCTGAAGAAGAGCCGCGCCGGAGGCGCCCTGGAGAGAGATGCGACGGTCGCTTTCATGTCGAGGAGGTCGGTGTGAGCCGGTACGCGGAAGGGAGAGAGCGCGAGGGACGAGAAGAACGCGTGTCGGAGGAGAGCTTGACTTTTTTTTCTCGCCGGGCGTCGCTGAGAAGTGAGGCACCGCGAGCGAGAAGCACGAGCGCGTGCGCGATTCAGAAATAGCAGCAAAAAAAGCAAGGCAAACACCATGAAGCGCCGGGTTCGTCGCCGAAGCAGCGGCCCGTCTGCTGCTCCGCTGCTCCCGTTACTCCTACTTCTCCTGTTCCTCCTCGCCGTATGCCTCAGCGACATCGCCACCCTCGCCTCGGCGCAGTCTGAAGACGGCGACGCGTCCTCCTTTGACGACGGAGAAGAAGCACAGGAGGCTCGCCCGTCGCCGCCTTCTTTGACGCCGCCATCGATCGACGACCTCGCCCCCGGCGCCGTTGTCTCCACGCTCCGCGGCTCGCCGCGCTGGAAGGTCCTGCCCGATCTGTTCGTGCGGCGGACTGCATTGGTCGAGTGCGAAGGCGGACAGGTAAGCAGAGAGAACACAGCAACGAGAGAGCACAGAGGGACAGAGAGGGAAACCAACAGCAGGCATCGACGGCGATTTTCCTCGACCTCCAAAAAAAAAAAACAGGACTTCCGCGTCTTCGTCGCCCGCGACGCCGCGCTCCTGGCGCAGGCCATCGCCTCCGGGTCGCCTCCGGCCTGGTGCGGCTGGCGCCGCGCCGCGGCGAGGGCCGCGCGGGGCGCGCTGAGGGGCGAAGGAGGAAACCCCGGCGGCCTCTCGGGCGTGGCGTCGCGCCTGTTTGGCCTCTTCGGGGCTTCTTCTCCTTCTCCCTCCTCCTCCTCTCCCTCGTCGTCTCCTCGCTCGCTCCCTCCCTGCGAGGCCCGCCTCCCCACCTTTGGTCCCAGCGCCGTCGCCGTCGTTCCCAGAGGAGGAGCAGGAGCAGGAAGCTCCTGCCGCGTCGAGGCGACGCGACGGCTCGACCCGGCCCTCGCCGCGCGCCTCTGCCTCGGCGCGGCGCTCTTCCTGCTCGCGGCCCCGCTCGCGGCCTCGGCCTCCTTCCGCGTCTCCGCGGGGGCCGTCTCCTTCGCCCTGGCCTCGCTGCTCGTGGTGCTCTTCCTCGTCGCCAGGGCCGTGCCCAACAAGAGGCAGCTCGCCGTCGCAGCCGCGGCCATGGGATCCGGCGCGCTCACCGTCGCCCGGCTGCTCTTCGGGCACTGGGTCCCGACGCTCTCCGAGCTGGCCTCCGCGAAGGTCCTGGGGGGGTACGCCGCGTGCTCGCTGGCCGTGGGGGCGGCCGTGGCCTTCTGGTTCGACGACCCGGGCGCGGCGAAGGCGCACGCGATCCTCGCGGCGGCGCTGCGGCTCGCGGGCCTGGGGCTCGTCGCCGGCGGCGTGTCGTCTCCCGCCGTCGGCCTCGCCCTCGCCGGCGCGCTGGCCCTGGCCGGGTTCGCTGGTCCCGGGTGCGCTGGCTCCTGGGCCGAGCTGAGGGAGAGGCGGAGGAGGAGAAAAGGGAAGAGAGCAGCGGAGGCGGAGCGGCGGAGAGCGATGGCGACGACTGGAGCGGGCTCCCCTCCGAGACGGCAGGCCTCCCCGCTTTTCCAGCAGCAGCAGCAGCAGCGCTCCCCGGAGGCGGCTCTCCGCCAGCGCCGCCGCAGCTCCAGCGTCTCGACGGAGGCCTTCGAGTCCCCCGAGCGCTCCACGTTCCCCGCCGCCCTCGCCTCGTCGCCGCAGGGGGCGAGCAGAGGCGGCGGCGGCGAGGAGCAGGTCCAGGGGGGTCTCGGGCGCTCGCCGTCGCGGTCGCCGGCGGCGCCCCTCCTCTCTTTTCTCCGCCGCCCGCCCACCGCCTCCCCCTCCCCGGCCCGTGTCGTCTCGGCTCCTCGCCCGACGGCTCCTCTGCTCGTTTCGTCAGCCGCGGCGGTCCCGCTCCCGAGCGCGCACGAAGAGGAAGAAGTAGAGAGAGAAGAAGAGCGAGAAGATGAAGGAGAAGGAGAAGAGAGCGCCGACCAGCGGCGGCGGACGACGACGACGAGCGAGTTCCGGCCGTCGCAGCAGCAGCAGCAGTCGGGGGGCTGGCAGCGAGAGCGAGAGGAGCCGCAGCAGCGGCCCGCCCCTCTTTCTCGCGCCCTCCTCGCGGCGACGGCGTCCGCGGCGACCTCGACCCCGACCCGCGGCCCCCAGCACCCGCGGCGGTCCGATTCCCGCGCGAGCGCCGGCCCGCTCCCGCTCCGCTCCCCGCTCGTCGACCGGGGGCTCCTGCTGAACGAGGCCACCGGGAAGACCATAAAGATCGGAGCGGCGACCTATAACAGGCTCGTGCTGGAGGGGTACACGGTCGACGAGGGGAGGGGCACGCTCTCCCCGCCGGCGAGGGCGAGGAAGCGCGAGGGAGGCGGCGGCGGCGGAGGGGGCGTGAGCAGCCTGCGGCCGCGGACCCGCAACGGTTGAGTTTTTGTTTTCCCTGTATTTTCTCTTGCTCCTTTCCTCGGCACCCCGCATCAGTGTGTAGAATTTTATACATTGTAGAGCACTTGAGAACGAATGAAAAAACACGACAAGAGGAAGGAAGGGTTTTCACTCAGACCCGGAAGACGACGGAGACGAGGAAGACCTCGTCGACCTCGACCGCCTGTCTCTGCGACGCTGCTTCTTCTTCTTCTCCTTCTTGCTCCTCTTCTTGTCCTTCTTCCGCTTCTCCTTCTTGTGTTTTTTCACGCCGCCGCCGCCGCCGAGCTGCTCCAAAACGGCCAGAGCGGCCTCGACGGAAGTGATCGCCGGAGGCGGAGGCGGGGGCAAGGCGCCGCCGCCGCCAGCCCTCGTCAGCTCCTCCTCGGCCCTCTGCGCCGCCTCCTCCGCAGCGACCGCGGCGGCGGCCGCGGCAGCCGCCTCCTCGGGCGTCTCCTGCACGAGGTCGTATTCCCTCCCCGACGCGCCCTTGTATTTCTCGGCGGCGAGGTGGCCCCACTCCACCGCGTCGCCCTTTTGCGCCACGGCTCCCGCCGAAGCCCCCGCCGCAGCAGCAGCAGCAGCCTTCGCGCCGCCTCCTCCTCTCCCTCCCGCCGCCGCTCGCTCCCCGGTCGGGTCCAGGTCCCGCCCCGAGGCCTGGTCGACCACCTTGGCAGAACACGAAACCTTGGCGGGCAGCGGCGCGCCGGTCTCTTCGTCGGCGCGGGCGGGGACGACGTCGACGATTTTCACAAACAGGTCGCTGCCGACGGGCACCATCTCCCGCACCGCGGCCTCCTTCTCCTCGTCGGTGGCCTCCTTCAGCCGCGCCATGTCGAGCCCCTCGGCTATCTGCGTGATGTGGAGCAGCCCCTTGCCGGAGAAGCCTTCGAGGAGGACGAAGGCGCCGAACCTGGCGGCGGAGGCGACGCGCGCCCTGACGACCGCGCCGACGGCCGGCGGGAGCGGCGAGAGCGGGCCGCCGTCGCCCGGGGGGGACACGGGCCTGGTGCGCCCCCCTCCTCGCGTGCTCCTTCCCTCGCCGCCGCCGCCGCCGCCGCCGCCGCCCCCGCCGCCGCCCGCGCCGCCTCGGGCGTCGAAGCCCGGCGCCGTCGCCCTCCCCTCGGGGTCCAGGTCCGAACCGTCCTGCTGCGACACGGCCCGCATCGACGCGCTCACCCGCAGCCTCGGCGGCCGCTTCCCCCCTCCGCCTCCCTCCTCCTCTCGCGTCACGCCGACGATCTTCACCCACACCGTCGAGCCCACGGGCGCGAAGAACTCGAGCGCCCTGCGCCTGTCCTCCTCGCCGTCGTCGCGCGAGAGGCGCGAGGTCTCCTCGGAGACGGCCGAGGCGTGCACGAGCGCCTGCACCGGGCGGCGATGTCGTGAGGGAGGAGGGGCGTCCGGGCTCTCCTGCAGCAGCTCGACGAAGGCGCCAAAGGGCACGACGGAGCGCACGACGGCCTGGAGGATCTGGGAGGGGCGCGGCGGGGACGGCGCTCGGAGGGGCGGAGGGGCCGACGGTGGGGGAGGAGGCGGGAGCGGCGGGAGGTGGTGCTGCTGCTGCGGCTGCTGCCGCTGCTGCAGAGGCGACCACCGGCTTCGCCGTCGCCCCCCCTCCTCCCGTCGAGTCTCCTCTCGCGACCTCGAACGGGAGCGCCTGTGACTGGGATCCCGCCCTCGAGGCGACCTCGAGCGCCGCCTCTGGTCCCGCTCTGGAGACCTGGAGCGCGAGCGCGTCCTGCGGCGGCGGCGCCCGGGGCTCCTCGAGCGGGAGCGAGAATGCCGAGCCATTTGTTTTGATGTCAAACGCTTTTTGTGTCAAGTTCATTCTCTTCGGCTTTCTTTCTTTCTCTTCTTCGGAGGAGGCGGAATGCGCCCTCTGGCGAGTGTCTCTGGCCTCGCCAGCACCAGCGGCAGGGGCACCAGCGGCGGCAGGTCCGAAAGCTTGCGGCCTGTCGCAGTGCAGCTCCTGCTGGAACAGGGGCAGAGGCAGAGGCCAGGGAAGCACCTACGCCGTCGACGGCTAGGTGCTCTTTGCTCGCCGAAAATACCGACGGTGACGCCTTGCATCGGCCTCGTCGCGCGACCTTGTTCCTCGGCGTTCCGGGTTGCCGCCACGAGCGATGCCCAGGTTCGCTTGTCTTTTGAATTTCAATCACGATGAGGAAATCAAGAATCGACATGGCCCTTCTATCCGCTAGCAAGCTCTTCGAAATGTCGTTTCAATCCCAAAAACACAACCTCCTCTCTCTCCGTCTCGCTCCCCCCTGTTCCCTCCTCAAAAAAAAAACGCCAGCCCTCTTTCGGCACCGATCCTCCCGCTCCTCCGACCTCGCCATCCTCCTCCTCGTCGTCGTCGTCGTCCTTCGCGACCCCGGCGGGCCGCTCTCTCGTCGAGCTCGCGGCGGCGTGGGACGCCTTGGCCCCGCGCCTCCCCGCGGTCGCCTCGGCTGCGGCGACAGCCTCTTCCTCTTCCTCGTCACCGGACTCCTCCTCCTCTGGGGGCCCGGGCCCGGCTGCCGCCGCGCGGGTCATCCTGGATGCCCTCAAGCTCGCCGTGTCCCGCGCGCCTCCCAGGCCCGTGCTGCCGACGACGCCCGGGGAACAGAGTTGCAGCGGCAGCATCAGCGCCGCCGACGGAACACCAGCCCCGCTCTCCTCCCCTCCGCCGCCGCCGGCCGCGCTCGCCGCGTCCGCCGCCCTCGGCACTGCCTCTCGCCTCGCCGACCTCGCCTCCCGCGGCCTCCCTCTCGACGCCGACGCCATCGCAGCGGGAATCGTCGCGGACGCCGCGGCCGACGGCAGGCTCTCCGTCGCGGACGCCGCGGCGCGCCTCGGCCCCGGCCCCGCCGCGCTGCTCCAGGACGTGCTCGCGCTGCGGAGCCTGCCGCGGAAGGCCGACTGCTACGACGATGAGGCCGCGGCGCAGCTGCGCGAGGAGGCGCTGGCTCTCTACGACGGGCGGGCCGCGATGGTGGAGGTCGCGAGGAGGGCCGCGGCGATGTCGATGGGGAACCAGAACAATGGCGACAGGAACGGAAACAGCGACAGCGCCCCGGCGCCGCCGTCGTCCTTTTCGGCCTCCTCGACGCTAGTCTCGCCCGCGGCAGCCAGGCAGATCGCCGCGCTCGAGTCCCTGCAGCTCTACGGGCCCCTCGGCCACGCGCTCGGCATGGGCCCCGTCGCGGCCGAGCTCGAGGACGCATGTTTCCAGGAGCTGTTTCCGTCGAGTTACGCCGAGACGGCGACGTGGCTGCGGAGGGAGGCCGGGGCCTACCGCAGCGCCCTGGGCGCCGCCGCGGAGAGACTCCAGCGCGCTCTGGACGATCACGACGCGCGCAGCGGCGGGGAGCTGGACCGGCTGGCGGCGCGGCTCGAGGTCGTCGTCAGGACCAAGTCGCTGTTCTCGACGATGAAGAAGCTGCTGCGGCTCGACGACCTGTCTGCCGGCGGCAGGGAGAGGGTCGCACTTTTCGACTTGCTGGGCATGAGGGTCGTTGTTCACCCGAAGGACGAAGGGGAGGGAGGAGGAGGAGGAGGAAGAGGAAGAGGGGCGGCGGCGGAAGCGGAAGAGGCCGAGGAGGGAGGAGAAGTGGAAGAGGCCGAAGGAGAAGAGGAGGAGACAATCGTGGTGTTTTCTTCTGGAGGCGCCGCCGCCGCCGCCTCGTTTCCTCCGCGATTGGCTGAATCGGCGGCGACGGAGCCGCTGCCGCTGCCGCGCCCGTCGTCCCCGTCTCAGGCCGAGCGGGACGCCATCGCTGCCTGTTACCTCGTCCGCGACGTCGCCTCGGCGCTCTGGCCCCCCGTGCCCGGGCGATCAAAGGACTACATCGCGCGTCCGAAGCCCAACGGCTACGCGAGCCTGCACCTGACCGTGCGGCCTTTCGGCGGCGCCGAGGCCGCCGTCGTCGACCTGAGGGGGGGAGGCAAGGACGACAGCATCGGCGGCGGCGAGGAAGAAGACGGGAGCGACGGGAGCGGGTTCGAGACCGGGAGCGGCTACGTGACTGACGGCAGCGTCGAGGCCTCTTCCGCGTCCGAGGAAGGGCCCGCGCTGGAGCTGCAGATCAGGACCGCGAGGATGCACGCGTCTGCGGAATTCGGAGAGGTAAGGTTGAAAGTTTTCCCCTTTTTCTTCCTTTCGGGGGGCGGGGCTGAGGTCTTGCGGGGAAAACCCCCAAAGGGAAGCAAAAAAAAAACTCACTCTCTCGCGCCCGCTCTCTTTTTTCGTTTTTTTTCACAAACAGGCGGCTCACACGGCCTACAAGGGCGGGCTCGCCAGAGAGCGCGCCGCTGCCCTCGCGGCCTGGACCGCGGCCGCGGCAGCCAGCGCTGCCAGCGACTGGAGCGGCTCCTCCTCCGAGGACGACGACGACGGCGAGGCCGCCGCGAGCCTTCCTCTGCTCCCTCTTTCCTCTTCCTCTTCTTCTTCCGTTTCTCTGCTCCCGTCTTCCTCTGTTTCATTTTCCTCTTCCTCCTCTTCTCCTCCGTCTTCCCCTCCGTGGACTAAGAGGCGGCAGGCCGCCGCGGCACTCTTCGCCCACCTCGACGCTAACGGAGACGGAAAGGTGTCGGTGGAGGAGCTGGCCGCGGCGCTCAGGGACATGTCCTTCTCGGACGACGCTTCGAGCTCCGAGGAGCTTCGTTCGGTCGCACGGAGGCTCATGGCGACTGCCAAGAAGGGGGCCAGCTGGCTCTGTTCCGAGGAAGAGATCGAAGAAGAGGACAGTCTTTCTCTGGATGCGTTTCTGGAAATGATGAACCAGGTACGCGTTGAGTTTTTTTTTGCTTTTTTGCTTTTTTGCTTTTTTTTCCACCATCTTCGACAACAAAAACTAAAAGGCGATGACGAAACTTCCCCGTCAGGGGAGTAAGAGAAGTCGACGCTCGTCCTCCTCCGGAGGGCGGCGCTGGGGCTCAACAACTCTAAATTCCAATTGATCCTTCGGAGCCTTCAAGTTTTTTTGCTCTTCCTCGGCGTTTTTTATCTTTGGAAACTATTAAAAACTGACACCGCACCCCCGGAACCGAATTCGAAAAACAATTTCACAGTCTGGGGCCTCGGCAGAGTTTGCTCCGATGGCCAAGGAGGGCGCGGCTTGCATCGACAGCGACGACGAGGGCGACGACGGCGGCAAAGGTTAGAGAGAGGCGGGGGGCACTTCTCGACGTCTGCGGAGGCGATTCCCTTTCCTTTCTTCCCTCTCGTTCTTCTTTTTCCTCCCTCTTTTTCCTATCTGTTTGTAAATTCGCGAGATCAATTTGTATCAAAAATTTAACTTCTTCGTTCCTGTCTTTGCGAGCGAGCGAGCGAGTGCGCGCGCGCTTGGGTGAGAAGAGGAAAAGTGTTTCCTTTTTTCTTTTCGAGAGCCCGAGGTCGAGAACAGCTCTTCACACAAAACTTTTCTCGCACTGCTCTCAAGAACGAAACGATGGCAGCAGCAACTCGAGCCCCATCGCTCTCCCGCTCGTCCAGCGGGGCGATGAAGCCCTCCCGCTCCCTCTCGCTCGAGTACCCGCTCGACCTGATTCCTGCGGGAGGCTCCGAGGTCGTGCGCAGCTCCGCGGCGCCGATCAAGCACGAGAACAAGGACGCCGCGGGCCACTACTTCCACGAATTCGCGCTGCGGCAGGCCGGCGTCGTCGGTAAGCTCGAAAGAGTTTTTTTTTTTGCTTCCTTCTCTCTCTCTGAATCTCCCCCTCCAGGGCCAAGTGGAGGGAGCGCTTTCTTCCCACAACTCGCAGGCCTGGAGATGCGAGCGTGCTGACGTCATCTGCGGGGATGGAGGAGCAAAAGAGCGGAGAGAGCGAACCACGACTGGGAGGCGGCGAAGCGAAAAAAGGGGACGCGAACGAATGTTGGGGACACATTCGACGGCGGCTGCTTCAGCCGTCGGCAGCTGGGCGACGCTCGACGGCGGAGAAACGGCGTTGCCTCCTCTCTCTTGCTGCCTCTCCCTCTATGCCTCTGTGACCCGCTCGCTCGCTCTCCCCCCCCCCCCCCCTTCCCCCGTCTCTTCTCCGTCTCTTGCACTGTTCTCCAGCCTTTCAACACTTTTGCTCACATTTTCGCGCCTCTTTCCTTTCTGATTGAAAAACACACGCTCGATCAAAATCGTTATCCTCCACCGACCCCCCCCAAAAAAAAAAAACCTCAGTCGACGCCGACAGCGACGACGGCTCCTCCTCCGACGGTGACGCGTCCAACCCCTCCTCCAACAAGCTCCACCGCGCCCCCTCCTCGGCCGCCTCCGACGACGGCGGCGGCAACGCCAGCGACGGCGGCGGCAGCAACGCCCCGCCCTCCGACTGGAAGCCGCGCTCCAAGAAGAGCAAGAAGGACAAGAAGGGCAAGAAGAGGATTGACCTGTACGAATTGTTGGGACTGCAGAACGCGCGCTGGACCGCGACCGACAAGCAGATCCGCGACGCGTACAAGCGGGCCGCGCTCGAGCACCACCCGGACAAGGTGGCCTCGGCGGCGAGGCAGCGCGAGAATGAGAACGCCGCGGCCGCAGCCGAGGCGGAGGCGGAGGGAGGGGCCGCCGCCGGCGGCGACGAGAGCTCGTTCGACCAGGACGCCGCGGAGGCCCACTTCAAGCTGGTGCAGGAGGCGTACGAGACGCTGTCGGACCCGGCCCGCCGCAGGGAGTTTGACTCCACGGACTGGTTCGACGATACGCTGCCGCAGGAGGTCAGCGGCGAAGAGGAAGGAGCGTTTTACACGACGTTTGCGCCTGCGTTCAAGCGCCAGGCGCGCTGGAGCGCCGCGCCCGGCGGCGCCGGCGCCGCTCCGGAGCTCGGCGACGCCGACACGCCGTGGGACCAGGTCGACAAGTTCTACGACTTCTGGTTCGCGTTCAAGTCGTGGCGCGAGTTCCCGCACGAGGACGAGGAGGACGTCGAAGGGGCCGAGTCGAGGGAGGAGAAGCGGTGCGCTTGTTGTTGTTTCTTCCCTCCTTTTTTCGGGTTTTGAGGTCGACAAGAAGGAAAAAGTCGAAGAAACCGGGGGAAAAAAACTCACGCTCTTTCTCCTCGGTTCATCCGTACCCACCACTCGAACACCCCAAACTCCAGGTGGCTCGAGAGGCACAACTCCAAGCTCCGCGAGGCCGGCAAGAAGGACGAGCGGAAGCGGCTCCGCGCCTTCGTCGAGCTCGTCTACGAGAAGGACCCGCGCGTCCTGGCCCGCAAGGAGCAGATGAAGAACGCGCGCGCGTCGCGGGCCGCGGAGAAGGCCGCGGCGAGGAACGCCGGCGCGAAGGCCGAGGAAGAGGCCAGGGCCAAGGCCGAGGCCGAGGCCGCGGCGGCGGCCGTCGCCGCCGCCGAGGCCGCGGCGGCGGCCAAGAAGCTGCGCGAGCGCGAGAAGAAGGCGGCGCAGAAGGCGCGCTCGCGGCTCCGCGCCGCCGCCGCGGCCGCCGGGGTCGTCCCGGGAAGCGCAGTCGACGACGAGGTCGAGTCGCTCTGCGCGGCCCTGGAGGCTGCGGCGCTCGACAAGCTCACCGAGGCCATCGCGGGCGGCTCCCCCCCCGAGCACGCCGTCGCCGTCGCCGCGGGCAGGGTGGCCGAGAGCAAGGACGCCGAGAAGGAGGCCCGCGACGCGGCCCGCAAGGCGGCCGAGGCCAAGGCGGAGGCCGAGGCCAAGGCGGAGGCCGAGGCCAGGGCCCGCGCGTGGACCGACGAGGAGGTCCGGCTGCTCACGCGCGCCGTCGGCAAGCTGCCCTCGGGCACGCCCAAGCGCTGGGAGGCCGTGGCGGCGCAGGTGCGGACGAGGACCGCCGACGAGTGCGTCGCGATGGTGAAGCACGGGCTCGCCGCCGGAAAGTTCTCGGCCGCCGCCGCCGGCGGCTCGTTCACCGTCCCGGCCAAGCGGGCCGGCAACGTGGTGATCAAGGACGCCGCGACGAGCAGGGAGACCAGCTTCACCGACGTCGAGGTCAGGCTCGTCGGCGAGGCCGCCAGGGCGCTCGCGCCGTCGAGCTCCTCCGGCGGCCCCGCTTCCGCTTCCGCTCCCCCGGCCAAGGCGGCCGCCGAAAGTGACGCTCCCTCCTCCCCTCCGGCCTCCCCCGCCCCGGCCGACGCCCCTGCCTGGACCGAGGAGCAGGAGCTGGCGCTCGTGCGGGCCCTCAAGACGTTCGGCAAGGAGCTCGCCGCCGAGGAGCGCTGGGCCAAGGTCTCCGCGGCGGTCCCCGGCCAGAGCGCCGCCGCGTGCCTGCGGAGGTTCAAGGAGCTGAAGGCCGCGGTCAAGAGCACGAAGAAGGAGGGGTGAATCGATAGCGTGTTTTTTTGTTTTAGGTAGGGATCCCAAGGTCGGCGGGAGGCGCGGAGGGAGAGAGGGTTGGGAGAGGGGGAATGAGAAGAGAGAAAAGAGGGGGCGAGAGCAATGAAAAAAAACAGAATTGTCTGGGGTGAAGAAAAAAAGAAAGAAAAGACAAAGAAGAAAAAGTCTCTTCTCGTTCTTCTCTCTTCTCTCTCCCTCCTTATCGCTCTCCTTGGCCTCTCTCCCTCTCGCCCACGCTTCTCCCGCAGCGGACGCACAGACTGAGAGAAAGAGAGAGAGAGAGGGGAAGAGCGGGAGAGCGCACAGAGAGAGACAGAGAGTGTTGGTCTCCTCCAGTGTAGAGAGAACGTTTTTTCCCCTTCATCATGCAGCGAGCCTCTTCGTCGTTGCTGCTCTCCGCGGCCGCGGCCGCGGCAGCGCGCTCTGCTGCCCGCCGCGAGGCGGGGCTCCTCGCGAGCTGCAGCAGCAGTAGCAGTAGCATCAGCTGTTCTATCGGAAGCAGCAGCAGCAGCAGCAGCAGGTAAGGAGAGAGGGAAGAAGAAGGCGACGATCGTCGCCAAACGAGAACAAGAACGATCGACCGCCCCCCAAACAACAACCATGCCCTATTCCTCGCCGAAAATACCCGCAACCGCCCTCACGAGCGACCCCTCCCCCGTTGTGGCGTTCACAACACGACGTATCATTCTGCAAAAACAGGTGGACGGCATCAGCGTTGCACGGATGCGCCTCGTTCAGCAGCAGAGCGAAGTCGCCACCGTCGATGTTTTCGACGCCGCCGGCGTCTTCGTCGTCGTCGCCCTCGCCCTCTTCTCCGGCGGCGCTCTTCTTCTCTCCCTCGACCTCCTCCATCCGCCGCTCCTACGCCTCCTATCCCCCGCACACCGCCCTGGGCATGCCGGCCCTCTCGCCCACTATGTCCCACGGCAACCTCGCCGCTTGGCACGTCAAAGTCGGCGAAGAAGTCAAACCGGGAGACTCTCTCGCCGACGTCGAGACGGACAAGGCTGTGATGGGGTGGGAGAACCAGGACGACGGCTTCGTGGCCGCGCTGCTGGTGCCCGACGGGTCCAAGGACATCCCCGTGGGGGCGCCGCTTCTGATCCTGGTCGAGGAGAAGGGCGACGTGGCGAAGTTCGAAGGGTACAGGCCCCAAGAGGAAGAGGGAAGAGCTGCCTCCGATTCCGTTGCTGCCTCCGCCTCTGGTGCTGCCTCCGCCGCCGCCTCTCCGTCTTCTACGTCGCCGTCGTCCTCGTCGCCGGCTCGCCTGATCGGGCCGGCAGCGGCGCGGATCCTCCGCCAGGCGGGGCTCTCGCTCTCCTCCGTCTCTCTGTCGGCGACGGGTCCCAAGGGCACGTTGACAAAGGAGGACGCGGTCGCCGCCGTCGCCGCCGCCAGGAGCGGAGGAGGCAGCGGAGGCAGCAGCGGAGGCAGCAGCGCGGCCGAGCCCGCCGGCACCGCCTCTTCGCCCTCCGCCGCTGCCCCTGCCGCTGCCGCGCCGAAGAAGAAAGCGGCAGCAGCCCGCGCCCCGCCCCTCGGCGCCCTGCCCGCGCCGAGGCCCGGCGCTGAGTTCGACGACGTGCCCCACTCGCAGATGCGCCGCGTCATCGCGTCTCGCTTGACTGCCAGCAAGTCCGGCGTGCCGCACGCCTACTACCGCGCCGACGCCGACCTTTCGGCCCTGACGCGCCTGCGGGCGAGCCTCAAGAAGAAGTCCGGAAAGCCGCCCTCGGTCAACGACTTTGTGATCGCCGCCGCGGCGCGCGCACTGCGGGCGGTGCCGGAGCTCAACGTCTCGTTCGACGCCGCCGCCGCGGGCTCTCCGGAAGCCAGGCCCTCCCCTTCGGCCTCTGTCGATGTCTGCGTCGCCGTCGCCACGGAGGGCGGGCTCATCACCCCCATCGTCAAAAACGCGGACGGCAAGGGCGCCGCGGCGATCTCGGCCGAGGTCGCGGACCTCGCGTCGCGCGCCCGCGCGGGCAAGCTCAAGCCCGAGGAGTTCACGGGCGGCTCGTTCACCATCTCGAATTTGGGCATGTTTGGCGTCTCGCACTTCTCGGCCATCATCAACCCACCGCAGGCGGCGATCCTGGCCGTCGGCGGCGCGAGGCACGAGGCGGTGGAGGCCGACGGAGGGAAAAGAGGCGCGAGGAGCCTGACGTTCGTCCCTCGGCTCGCGCTGACTCTCTCCGTCGACGCTCGGGCCGTGGACGGGGACGCTGCCGGCGCCTGGCTGGACGCGTTCGCCGCGGCGCTGGCCGAGCCGGAGACGCTGCTGCAGTAGTAGTAGTAGTAGAGAGTTTGGTGTTTTCGAGTTCTAGAAAAGAGGAGGAGAGATAGAGAGGAGTTGAAAGAGAGAGAGAGAGAGAGAGAGAGAGAGAGAGAGAGAGGAGTTGAAAGAGAGAGAGGGAGAGAGAGAGTGTGTTAAATTTTCCGACAATTCCGAGACCACAGACTCAAAAAAAAAAAAAAACTCTAGGGTTTCTCTATACCGCGAAAGCAGGAAGCGCGCGCAGCGATGGAAGGAAAGAGAGAGGGGGGAAATTGACACGAAAAAAAAACGAAAATAAAAAAACTCTTCTCTCTCACGCCGTTAGCTGCTTGCTTGCTTTTTCTGCTCTCTCTCTCTCTCTCTCTCTCTCT
>Ga0315284_10005158_pt1 | contig 18556 bp, 24 predicted proteins | sample YL17G09_16_MG_FD_203696 | JGI IMG/M metagenome (GOLD analysis project Ga0315284, IMG submission 203696) | Sediment microbial communities from Yellowstone Lake, YNP, Wyoming, USA - YL17G09_16 | ecosystem: Environmental > Aquatic > Freshwater > Lake > Sediment | place: USA: Wyoming | collected... | reverse complement strand
CTAGTTTACACGTCCATATATAATTATCCAATGATTCAATAGCCCATATATAAGGTCCAAGAGTATTTTTCACGACTGATGAATTTTTGTAAATTTTATTATAATCAATACCTGATTTTAATTCATAATGGATTTTTGACAAAATTTGTGCTATTTCTATTGGAATTTTTATAATATGTTTATTGCAATAACATTGAGCACATTTTTTTGGATCATTATCTAAATAAAAAAAATTAACCATTGTATAATAACATTACTATATAAAATAATATAGTTTACAATGGTTAATTAGATAATGAAAAAAATGAAAATAATAAGAAAAATTATATGTTATTATTTTTTTTTATCATAAAATTAACTCTAATTTTTAATGACTATATCACTATTATATTTTTTTTTACATAGTAATTAAGAGAGTTATAACACCAACAATTAAAATAATAGCAACAATTGCTGCAATAGTATTTTGTTTGTCATCTTGATTACCCATATTATTCCATATTATTAATAAACCAAATAGAATAGCAATTCCTAATGTAATAGAATGTGTTAAAGACATTTTAGAATCAATAGATTTAGTACCTTCTAATCCATAATATAATCCTAATAAAGCAAGAATAACAACTGTAGCTGACATTTCTGGATTTCCAGTAATTTGTTGGGTAATATCGCTAATAAAGTTTCCACCATTTAATTGTGTATTGTATTGAGAAAAACCATAAGACATTATATATATATATGTATAATAAAAAAAAATTATGCTATATTAATATTTAGATTAAAATCTAAAAATAAATTAAACAATAAAAGAAGTATAGATATCATTACTATTATTGCTATAAATATTCTTGCCATAAATGCTTTATCAGAACCATTTGTATAATATAAGAAAGCAGTAGTTATACAAACAATAATATACAATAATACTGTATATATTTGTACTGGATATGATTTAATAAATTGAAATCCTTTTATATAATCTCCAAGTAAATAACCTGATAAAATAAGAATGGATGTTATACCAAATATTAATGCATAATTGTCTAAACCTTTATTAGTAGATTGGGTTGTATCTAAAAGCCATGTTGGATTATCCATTTATAATATATATATATATATATATTAAAATTTAATATCTAATTTTGGCATTGGTGGTTGATAAACCATTGTTAGGAAAAGATAGAATATAGAAATATATATTAAAAATGTAATCATATTTATCCAAAATGGTTGCCATGCTTCAGAACCTTTGCTACGCATATCTCTATAATCACTCCATACTTTACCATTATAGAGAAAATTTACTAATACAAGAGCAAACAATGTTAATATAAATCTATTGTATGTTGTAGAATTATAAACATTTCCTTTTACAAAATATTGTATAACTGCATATAATAATACCAATAAAATTGGAATACCAGCAAATAATTGTGAATTTTCACCAAAACCACCTACTAATAAACTGTTGTAATTATCCATTATATATATAGAACATAAATTAATAATTTATAAAAAATAAATTAAATTATATATATTTAAAATTTCATTAACATCTAAAATATATATAGTGTTATATTCAATAATATTATATAATGATAAGCACCATTTTAAATTATTTATATATGTATTAAATTTTTTTTTATTTAAATTTTCTAATGAGAATTTTAATTTCCCATTATTATTATTTATAGTGTTTATCATATACAGAAAATATTCTCTAAAATTATTATCATTTAAATGATTATTTTCAATGATAGGTGGATTATGGTTAATATATTTATCATAACATTCTAACAATAAATTATATTTAATATTACTAATTTTGGGTAAATAATCATTTCCCAATAGTAGTATTATTAAAATATAATCTTGTTTGTATTTTGTTATCAATGGATTGAATATAACATAATCCATTTTATTTGGATTTATAATAATGTCAATATTAATATCATATTTTAATATACAAGAACTTGCAATTAAAATAATATCAGAATCTTTACTAATAATACAATTATCATTTTCTTTGTATTCAACTATCATATCCATTATTTTTAAATCAGCTTCCCCTTTTAAATAATCATCATTTACAATAATTTTAAAACTGCTTAACAATAATAATTTATTTGTATTAATACAAGAAATAAATGTATTTTTAAAAAATTTTACAATATCTGATTTTGGTCTAATGGGTTGTGATTGATAATCAACATGTGATTTATATATTCTATTTTTAAATAATTTTGGATTTTCTTTAACATCACCATCAAATATACCATCAAAAATTAATATAATATTTTTTTTAATTACAACATTTTTTAGCAAATATTCAGTATATTTTTTTATTTTAAGTTTAAAATCATCATCATTAAAACATTTGTATATTAATAAATGAATAATATAATTACAATCTATTAATACATTATCAAATTTTTTGTTTTTATAATTTTCAATAGACAGATTTTGTAGAAATCCATTTATTCCCATTTTATTATGTATATATTATATATTGTCAATTTTATACTAAGTATAAATATAATTATATTTAATATTCTCTTTTATCTGGATCAATTCTTAATAAATTTTTATACAATTCATAATTTTTATCTTTTTGAATAATATTTTTGGTAAATAATAATGTATCATTTTTTGTTATAAAATAGTCTTTTCTTTCACTTTTTTTAATTAATTCTAATAAATCTGCATGATCATCATAAAATATTTCAAAGAATGTTTTAATATGGTATAAATCATCTCCATAAATATTATCATGATCAAATTTAAATAACGTTTTTTTATTTACTAATTCATAAATAGAAAATCCAAGTGCCCACAAATCAGATTTAAAAGTTGTTTCCAATCCTAAAATATTTTCTGGGGGTCTATTAATTCTTGGATATGCACTACCAACATATTTCATTTTTTTAATTAATCCAAAATCAGTTAATTTAATAAGTGGATTTATTAAATATTTTTCATCAATAATGTATTCATCATTTTTATCAGTATCATCATCCTCTTCTTCTTCATATTCTTCTTCATATTCTTCTTCAAATTCTTTTATATGAAAAATATCATAAGATAATTTATTTTCTTCATCATCTGTTTCATAAGAGTAATTAGATTCATCTTCATATTCTTCTTCTGAATCATTTTCAGATTCTTTTTCTTTCTTCTTCTTTTTTTCTATATTTAATTTAATGTAAATATGATTTTGAAACTGTTTTAATTGATTATCAAGTCTATCTAAAATAATATCTGTATCCATATTACTACGAATTTTTGTAGCAAATAATTTTTTTAAATTATAATCTTCAACAATTTTAATAATTTTTAATTGTTTCTTAGTATATCCACATATTAAAAAATTTTCTAATTTAACATCTGTATGAATAAATGAACAATCATGTAGAAATTGAATAGAATTTTTCATTTGTTCAATAATACTAATTAATGCTTCTTCAGTAAGATGATTATTTTGATATAAATCATAAACAGAACACATACAAACATCATAAACAGCAATATTATATTCATCTTCTGTTGTAAAATAAGTTTCTGGATATGAAATATTGGGTGATTTTTTTCCATTTATTTCAAATAAATTTAAAATTGAAATTTCTCGAAACCATTCATGAGCATCAAATTCTTTAAATATTTTTAATGCTTTGTAATCAACTGCTATTTTTGATAATTTAATATTTTTAATAAAATTTTTCAATTCAACACTAAACCATATTTCAGCGGACGTACCATTTCCTAATTTGTATATAGGAATGTAAATGGAATCTACTTTTGAATTGTATAAAATTTCGTCTTCTTTCATAATATTTTAAATATATGGTCAAATATTTAAATAGATAAAAAATAAAAAATTACATAACATTAATATCATGTTCTAATTCTTTCCAATTGTGATCAAATGATTTTTTTGTAAGTGTTTTTAAATAATCATTAAAATCCTCAGATAATTTCATAATTTTTTCATCAAATATTGTATTATTTAAAATATCAGAGTCTTTAATATCATTAATAATATTAATATCTTCTTCAGACATTTTACTAAAATATTCATATTGTTCTTTGAATAAATCAGGAACCTTAAAATTTGGATTATCACTAATCAATTTAATATTTGAATATGTTTTATAATTTCCTGACAAAGCAATAATTTTATTTTGTTGTATTTCATTTAATTTTTTATTCAATTCTTCTTCCTTTTTATTTTCAGTTTTTAATTGTTCTTCTACTAATAATTTTCTTTTATTATTTTGTTCAAATATTTTCATCATTTCTTCACATTCATCCAAAACACTTAATTTTGGTTCTGGGTCAGGTAATTTTGTTATAGTAGTAATTGTATTTGTTTCTGTTGATTCTACAATTTCATTTAAAATAGGTGTAAATTCAATCATTTCATCAACAGGACTAATATTAAGATTATCTAATTCTTGAGAAATACTAATTGTTTTAAAATATTTTTGTCTTTCTGTTGATAAATATTTTTCAACTTCTTCATCACTATTAGTTAAAAACTTATAAATATTTTGCAATAATTCTTCATTTAATGCTTCTTTTGGTGTATCTAATTTTTGAATACCATTATTCGTTAATTCATATAAAATATTATTTGGATTTGAAAAAATAACTGAACTTACAGTATCATTTTCAGAACATACAATATAAATATTAGAACAATATCTATTATCTTTATTTTGAATCTCCTTAATTAGAAAGTCTTTTGCATCTTGTAATACATTTTTAAAATTATTTATTTTGGGAAATAACAAATTTTTGTTAATAACTGAATAAAACATTATATTTTAATATTAACTTTATTTCTTTAAATAAAAAATATTATAAATTATAATATTATGTTATATAATATATTATTATTAATACTTATAATCTTGGGAGTTATTGGAGTTATTATATATAAACGCAATACTATTCAAAAAGAATTTTATTTAAATATCAATGATTTAAATATTATTTATAGAGATAAAGAAAAACAAAATCTAATATCTGATTTATTAAAAAACAAAAAAAATTATTTTACCAAAGATGAAATAAAAACATTAGAAAATAAATTCCAATTTTTTGATATTGATAAAAATATTACATCACAAGTTTTAAAAATAAAACCAGATGAAAATCCAGTTGGTATAGGTGAAAACAATATTGAAATTATTCAAACAGTTAATACAAATCCTGCATATAATGTTATTTTGAATAAATTTAATGAAAATAAACCATTAGACTATTCAGATGTTGAATTTTTAAAAAATACAGATTTGAATAATTATTATTATGATGTTTTTGGAAATCGTATTATTGCATCATTAGATGATTATATGGCTGATTATCTAACCAATATAGACGAAACTGATCCAAAAGTATGTAAACCAGTACAAATACAAAAACAACCAAGTGGTATGATTATTCCCGATATGTATCCAATTTGGAAATATTCAACAAATGCCTATAATATTGATTGGAGTCGAATTCAAAATCCAGCAACGATTTACTAAATATTGATATAATTATATAAATATATAATTAAATAATGGATTTAGAACAAGTCATCGAATTAGATATAAATGAATTTAAAAAATATATTAAATACAATACATCACCAAATAAATTAAATCTTTTAAGTAATATTATTAATAATAAAATGTTAGAAAACAAAAATAAAATTATTAAATTATGTGAAAATAAAACGGAACATTCTACAGAATATCAAAAATGTTGTTCATTTATTGATATTATTAATAATAATACGTAAATTTTTATTTATTATATTTTATAATGCAAAATATACACAATCTTTCAATAAATCGAATACATTAAAATTGATTTAAATTTATATAAATATATTAACTTATGACTAAAAATAATCAAACAATGAGCGTTGACATTTCTTTATCTCCTGAAAAATTTAAAGAAACTATTGAAAATTTAAATAAAAAAGAGAAAAATAAATTAAAAGAAAATATTAATGAATTAAAAAATAGTATTTTTTCAAAAATAGATGAATGTTCCAATAATATTTTATCATTAAAAAATGAAAGAGATGAATTATTACAAAAAATGCAAATTATTTATGATTCATGGACTTTATATTTAGAAAATGATAATGGAGATAAATCGATTAATGAAAAAGTTATTGAAGAAATTATTATAAAAGATTTACCAGAAGAAGTTGTTATTGAGGAAGTTGTTGTTAAAGAAACAAAAAAGTCTAAAAAAGTAAAAGAAGTTGTCGAAGATACTGAAATTATTGCTGAAGAAGTTGTTAAACCTGTTAAGAAAACAAAAAAAGCAAAAGAAGTTGTTGAGGATACTGAAGTTATTATTGAAGAAGTTGTTAAACCTGCTAAGAAAACAAAAAAAGTAAAAGAAGTTGTTGTAGATACAGAAGAAACTATAGAAGTTGCAAAACCAGCTAAAAAAACAAAAAAAGTAAAAGAAGTTGTTGAAGAAACTATTGAAGAAGTTGTTGAAGAAACTAAAGAAACTGTTGAAGAAGTTGCTAAGTCAGTTAAGAAAACAAAAAAAGCAAAAGAAGTTGTTGAAGAAACTATTGAAGAAGTTGCTAAACCAGTTAAAAAAACAAAAAAAGTTGTATAAATAAAAAAATAAATAAAAATTTTAATAATTTAATTTTAAATGTTCTTCTTTCAAAATTTTATTTCCTGATGAATTTTTAAAAATATATTTATTTTCATCTTTTTTGTTTTCAGGATCATATTTCCAAACAATTAATTTACCTTTTTTATATTTTTCAGATCTTTTAATATGCTGTTCTCTAAATGGATCCATTGTAATACCCATACATTCTACAACAAAACTTTGAAATATTGTATCATCATATACTGTTTTATTTGTTTCAGCTAAATAATTTTTTCTACATTTAATGATACCATTAATATATTTATAAATGATATCATTTTTATCTTCTTCATCATCTATCCTATGTTTTAATAATAAAATCAATGAATATAAAATATTAAAATCAAAACTACCAATATTAATATATTTATCTATTTTTTCAAAACCACCATTATTAAATAATATTGCTTCTGTATTTTTGTATGGAATACATCTTTTATTATTAGAATATAAATATAATATTGGATATGTTTTTTTATCTTGTACAATATAAAATACAACACTGTTTCCAAAGAATTGGAAAAATGGATAATGTTCTTCCATTTGAATATCTTTATATTTTTTCATATATTCCATTATTCTATTTCCATCATTTTGAAAATCAGTAGAATAACATTCATAATATGGCAATTGAATTAATGGGATGGATGAATTTGTTATTGTTGAATAATAATTATATGTATACAATCCTGTAAAATTTAATGTTGGAATATCCATTAATAAATTTGTAAATATATCATTTAATATATTTTGAATCTTTCCATTATTATTTGGAATAATTAAATCTTTATCTATTTTAGGCAAAGGATAATGTTTATATAATTTAATATGTCTTTCAAATATTTTTTTTAAATTTTTTTCATAACTGATTAAAGGATCCGTTAAAATTCTAAATTGATCAATCATCAAAAACCAAGGATGAGTTATTTTTATACCATCTATATCAATAAATTTGATTTTATTATAAATATTTAATGGAACATAAGTTATATCGCAATAATCTTCATAATTAACAAATAATTTATATGTTTCCTCATGCATTGCTTCACTTGCTTTGACTTCACTAAATTTTTTTTCATACAATTCATCACATAATTCTTTAATATCTGTAATTGGATCTGGTGAATAAAAATCTATATCTGTTTTAGAAGTTTCATCATAAATAGGTTCCCCTTTTTGTTCTAATAAAAAATGAATAGCTGAACCACCATATACCTTTCTTTTCTTTCTTTTGATAAAATTTATAATTACATCGTATATATCATTTTGTTCTTTTTTGGATGGTTCTAATTTATCCAATCGTTCTTTCTTTACTTTTTTAATAATTAAAGGTTCATTTGTACTAAAATATGTATCGTTTGAATCGATTAATTCCATAATAGTATAATATAAAATTATATATATATTAAAATAAATCAATATTGATATATCTATATCTATATATATATTAATATGGAGTCAAATCAATCATTATATCATTATTCAAATTATGATTTTATAATAGATAAAAGTTCAGATATAAAAAATTCTATGATTAAATATGCTGAAAATAATTTAAAAAGAGATGAATCAATACTAAAGTTATCGAATATTACAAAAAATATTGGTATTGCTACTGAAATTGAATTAGGTTTATTTGAATATGTTTTATTATATTGTATTAATAATTTTTATGAAAATGATGTATTGATTCCAATATATGAAGATAAATTATATAATATTTTATTAAATTTGGATGTAAATGAAAGATTACAAAATGATTATTTATTAAATGCCATTTTAGATGGAGAAGTAAAATCAAGAAATGTAGCTTTTTTATCACCAAAAGATTTATTTCCTCAAAAATGGAATATTTATACTAAAAAATTGGAATATAAAAAATGGAGAGAAGATAATATTGATTTCACAAAAACATATAAATGCCCTGTTTGTGGAGAATGTAAAAGTAGAGTACATCAAGTTCAAATGCGTTCTGCTGATGAACCACCAACAACTTTTGTTATATGTTTGGTATGTAAAAATTCACAAAAAATTGAATAATTTTTTAGAACAAAAATTGAATAATTTTTATATTAAAACAATAATAATATAAATAAGTATGTTTTTTTTATTTGAAAGAATGCCTGATTATATTAAATTTAAAATAAAATATAATGGTTATGAACAAATTTATAATGATGATTGTTCAGTATATATGATTAAAAATAAAGAAGAATTTACAGATTATTCATTTACTTTTGAAGTTTCTGTTAGAAAAATAGAAAATGTAATTGAATATGATGTTGATGGTAGATTATTTTATTTTAAAATTGATAATGAAATAGATAATTTTCCTGAAATAATTTATTCTTACAAACAAATAAATACATTTCCAAATTTATTAGAAGATAAATATGATGTAAATATTAAGAATATAATATATAAAATTAAAAAAATAAATGATAATAAAATTTTTATCAAAGAAATTGGTGATGAAGTAATAACATACTATTGTGAAAAATTACACGAATAACATTTTTAATATGAAAAATAATACAGTTAATATTAAACCATATGTTAAAATACCTTGAATATTTATTTTTCCTTCTGCATCTGGATTTAATGATGAAAAATATCCAGCAAAAAATTCTCTTACAGTATCTTGTGATAATACAAAATATAATGAAAATAACATTATTAATTCTTTTAAATTAAATTTTTCAAACAAAAATGATGTTAAACATTTAGCATCACTATCATAATCATTTTGCATTTCTTTTTTATCTTCTTTTTTATTTTTCTTTTTTTTACTACTTTTATATACACTATCGTTATCATGTAAAGAGATATTATTATTATTTAAACCATCTAAAATTTCTTGAGATAACATTTTAATATCATTATTTTGATTTGAATTGGGTGTTAATTGTGTACCATTCATATTAAAATTAGGTTGATTTAAAGATGTATTATTATAATTTGAATTGTAATTATCCATTATATATATTATATATAAAATTTATATTTTATTCGGCTATAATTTATAATTTTAATATTGATAATAAATATGTGTAGAAATATATATAAATTAAAAAAAACAATTCATTTAAATAATTTTTTAGATTTAAATTATTTTAAACAGAGTTGTTGTATTTTTATATCCAATACTATTGTTAAAAATAAAGAATTTTATAATGGTTTAAAAAAAACATTAATTGCCTTATCCAATGATAATGTTTATTTATCTATTTATTTAATTAATATTGATGATTTTGAAGATCCTGATAAATTATATTCAACTTTAGATAAAACCAAATTGCATTATATGATGTTTTTTAGAAAAACAAAAATGGAAGAATTTAATTCAGACATTTTTAATTTTATTCCTTTAATTACATCAAAAATAATTACAATTAATGACAACTATAAAGAATGGTTATCAAGAAAAAATAATACAACAAATGAAAAACAACAAGTTAAAGAAGAAATTACAGAAGAGATTAAAAAAGATATTACAGAAGATATTAAAGAAAAAGAAGATATAGATGATGAAACAACTCAAAGTGAAGATAGTGATGACAGTTTGATTGAATTAAGACAAGAATTAGAAAAAAAGAAAAAATTATTAGAGAATTTATAATTTATAAATTTAATTTATCAATAAATTAAATTATAAACATAATTTATATTGATGGATAAATTTTGGATATATGACCCTAAAATATTATTAGATAAATATTGGATAATACTACCAACATCAAGTATGACAAGAATAGAACAATTAAATACTGCAAGTAGATTAATTATTTATTATATGGTATTATTGTTATTATTTGGAGGAAATGCAAATATAATTATATTTTGTTTATTATTTTTATCTTTGATAGTAATATTTTATTATGTTTATGAAAATAATTCAAAAGCAGTATTAAATGATTTAATTGCGGATAATAAAAATGAATACGATATGTTTACAAAAGATGATAGTGATATGAAACAATCAGATATGAATGATGCTATAAATAATATATATAATGATTATACTAATAAAGTAAGTGATGATCCATCATTAGAAGTAAATTCTGGTTATATTAATTTTGATAAACAATATGAATTAGGTCCTAATTATTCTGAACCTAAAAAACCAACTAAAATGAAAAAAGTTTCTTATGATAAAAATAAAATATATGATGAAAAAACATGTCGAAGTCCAACAGCAGAAAATCCATTTATGAATGTTGTTTTTTCTGATTATCTAAATGAGGAAAATGTTCCCGTTCCTTGTAATTCACCTGATGAACATATTAATCAAGAAATGAATAATTATTATAATAGTTCTATTTACAGAAGTGTACAAGATGTATTTGAAAGAGATAATTCACAAAGAAATTTTTATACTGCTCCTATTAAAATAACACCCGAATCCCAAACCGATTTTGCAAATTGGCTATATAAACGTGGTCCAACTTGTAAAGAACGTACATCAAGTTGCCAATATTTCGAAGAACCATATATGACATCATTAAGATATTAAAATTGATTAAATATTATTATTATATCTATTATAAATAATTATTCATTTAAGATTTGATAAAATGAACATTGATACACATTTTTCTCCTTATTCAAATGGTAAAAAAAGATCATTTGATGAAATATCACCAAGATATCATATTTGGTGTGATTATTGTAGAATGGATAATCATCCAACTGAACATTGTACTCAAATTTGCACCAATATAAAATGTGTTACTAAACATATACATAAACCAAAAAATTGCAGTGAATCTAAAATAAATACAGCTTTTTTATCAACAAAAAGTGTACTATATTTTAGTAGACCAAAATTTAGTGATTGTTGTATTTCTTTAATGGTTGATGATAAAATATTTTGTTCTAATAAAGATGAACCAAATAATAATGAAACCCCAAATGAGAATGAAAAACAAAAAAATTATATAAAATCATTAGAAAAAGAAATAAAATTGATTTCAAAAAGTTATAAAATGATTCGCGAACAGGTAGATGATCAACAAGATGTTATTGATAAATTGGACAAAGAATTACAAAATAAATGTAATGAAGAAGAAATTATTGAAGAACAAAAAAAACGTATAAAATCATTAGAAAGTAAAATACAATTAATTTCACAAAATTATACATTTAATCATGATCAAGTAAATGAACAAAAAGTTTCTATTGATGAATTGGAAAATAAATTAAAATTAAAAAATAAAATAATTGATGAATTGGAAAGTAAATTATCAATTGAACAACAATTAAATAAACAAACTATTTCAATAATTACTGATGTTAAAAACGCAGTATCAAAACTGGTTTAATTTATATAAATATATTTTAATATATATAATTATATGAATAATAGTTTTACAGATGAAGATATTATTTTATTTTTAAATTCATATAATGACAATTTATTGAATGGTGTTGTTTTAGATAGACAAATACCCAATTATGTAGTTTATTTAAAATCAATTAAATATTATCGTGATAATGGCATTGAAGCAGATCCTTTTTTTAAAAAAAGATTAAATATATCAAAAGATGATGATGAAAAAATTATGAGATTAATGGATAGACTCAAAAGAGGTAAAAATTTATATCATAGACAAATAAATAATTCTACACGTCCAGTTGTTAGTAATACAACCGCAACTATTTATTCTCAATTTAATGAGAATGAAGAGTATGTTCCAAAATTTGAATTAATGAATAGTCTTCAAGGAGCTATGAATGATTATAATAGAAAAATGGAAAAAAGAAAAATAAAAACAGAAAAAAATAAACATTCAAATACAAGATCTTGGGATACAACTGAACAAGATCAAGATCGTTTTTATAGATCTGAAGGAAAACAATTACCCCAACAAAGATTTGTTCAAGAAAAACCAATTAATGTTCAACATAGTTTTAAACAATGGGATGATCCATATGAAAGAAAAGTTCCAACAACATTTAACTATAGAAAACATTCTGAATTTACAGATAGTCAAAAATCAACAGATCCTATTGCGGATAGAGCTTGGTTAAATTCTCAATTAATTAATGCACCCGAAACAAGAAATAATTTTATTAAAAATGAACATGTTTTTGGTGGAAATCAATATTTTGATGAAAGATTAACTGGTACATCATCTCGTTTAGAGAATAGAATGCCATTCAAAAGATAATTTTTTATAAAATATATAATTTATTTATTATATATATGAGTTATCCAATAGAAGTAAATTTAAATTTAGTAGAATCTTTAAAAGGTGGAAATAGTATTGATGTATTAGAATATGTGAATAATATTAAATATAGATATTTAATTGGTATTAAAGATGGTCGTGAATATTTTTTTGAATTTACTGGTAAAAATAATAAACCTTTATATAGTTCAGAAAATCAAAAAAGAAGTAGAGATATGGATGGTAGAGTAATTAGTTATTATTATGAAATAGGTACATACAATGCCATTTTTACTGTGAGAGATAAATATAATGATAATGATGAATTATTATTAAAAATTAAACAAACAATAGATAATGAACAGATGTCTAATATTTATATAAATAAATTTATACAAAAATATAATTCTGATAAATTATTATTTCCATACAACACTCCTGATTTATTATATGTAGGATTAATTATTAAAAATAATAATTATGATAAATATTTATATCACATAACAAGAAATTATCGTACTACTTTTGGTTTTTTAAATTTTGATCAAAGAAAAATATTTTTAAAAAATTTAATAGAGAGTTTAATTTCTGTACATAGTAATTATATGTATGTAAATGATCTTAAATATGCGAATATTGCATTTGATCAATATTTAAATCCAATATATATTGATTATGATGAAAAAACATTCAATTCTATATTTACAGATAATATTTGTAAACAAACTATATTTCCATTATATGTTATGAATGAAATAAAAAATAAAATAGAAAAAAATGTTTATTGTTTAGATATAAAAGATAATCAAGATAAAGTAGATGTTATTGGATTTTGTGATATTGTTTTGAGATTATTTTTTAATGATAAAATAGAATCTTTGTATTTTGATAATAATAATCCCATTCTACTAAAACCACCAGATGAAATTAAAAAAAATATTAAAAATGAATATTATTTTAAAGCAACTCAAAATGTAGAAAGATTAGATATAATAAATAATTTTGTTGAAAATTTAAATCCTAAATTTAGAGATGATGAAGAATTTAATAGAAAACTTAAAATGATTTTAATAAATGCTGATAAAGGATTGCTTCATCCAGAATATGATAAAATTTATACATTTAATGAAATATATACAATATTATATGGTTCTGAAGAATATACAACGATTGAAGTTCTTCCTGATAAAATAATTAATATATCAAATTCATCTATACCCATACAAATGGATACATCAGTGGAATTAGATGATTCAAATATGTCTACATATAAAACTGAAATATATAATACACCAGAAATTATAGAACGTCAGCGTTTTAAAATTGTTAAAAATTTAAAGACATCATTACCAACTTTAATAGTAGATCAAAATACACTTTTAAGAACACCACCACCAAATAAACCGACTGATATACTAGATACACCACCAACTGAAATAAGAGAACCAGATACACCTCCAACTGTAATAAGAGAACCAGATACACCACCAACTGTAATAAGAGAACCAGATACACCACCAACTGTAATAAGATCACCAAATACACCACCAACTGTAATAAGATCACCAAATACACCACCAACTGAAATAGTAGATTCAGATATACCAATAAATAAAAAACTTAAAATTAAATTATTTGGAGGTAGTAAATCAATACCAAAATATAAAATAGTATATAAAAGTTGATAATTAAATATATATAAATTATAAAAATGAATGTAGAATCAAGGAATATCCTTTTAAATATTTCAAAAATATTTGAAGGTTATTTAAATAATGATTTATTGCAAAAATTTATAAAAAATGAATATATTATACATTTAAATAGTATATTATTTGAAAACGAAATAGAATTATTATTAACAACAGATGAATATATATTATATGATTATTTTGATAATTATAATAAAATAATTAAACAATTGCCACATTATAGAATAGATTTAACAAATTTAAATTTAATTATATGTAGATATGAACAATAATTAAATTTGCATCTCTTCATAATTTTGTGAAGGAATATAATAATTTACATTTACAATATTTTTATTATTTAATAAATTTTCATTCAATAATTTATTATTATTTATAGTATTTAATCTAATTTTTTCATCTAAAAAAGTAGTATAATAATAATATGGTGATACAGGTATTTCTTGGTAATTAAATTTTTCTATATTTTCATTATTCATTTCTGATTTTTTATTTTTATTTTTTTTATTTTTACTATTCATTGTAATATAAATAAAAAAACTTAATACAATAATAATTATTATTATAACTGCGTTATCTTTTGAATACATTTATAATATTTATTTTATAAAAATATTATATGGCATTTATATATATTATTAAATCTCAAAATACAGATAAATATTATATTGATCATTCAACTTATTCATATGCAAGTTTAATATTGCATAAACATATAAATTCTTATAAATCATATATTAAAAATAAGATTCATTTTAAATCAGTCTATAATGTAATAGATTTAAATAATGTCTATATAGAAATTTTAGAAAAATTAGATGAATGTGATGAAAATATTATAAATGACAAAATAAATAATTATATTTTAAATAATCCAAATAATATTGATACTACTGAAAATATAAATAATAATTTAGATGAAGTTATTATTTATAAAAATAAAAAAACAAAAGAAGATAAAAAAGAATATTTGAAGAAATATTATGAAGAGTCAAAAGATGAAAATAAAGATAAATTAAAAGAATATTATAAAAATAATAAAACGGAAATTAAAAGAAAATCGAGAAGACATTACAAAAGTATTAAAGATAAACAAACAATTTCAAAAGATATTACTGAATATTTTGAATAAAATATAGATTGATATAAAAAATTAAACTATAATATAATTATGATTTGTAATATTTGTTTTGATGAAGATACTAATTTACTAACAACGCCTTGTAATCACACCTATCATCCAGACTGTATTAAAAGAATAATTTATCCAAAATGTCCTCTTTGTAAAACAGACATTTTAAAAACATTAAATTCAATTGGTGTTTCTACCAAAAAAGTAAATAAAAATATATGTGCTGAAAATTACAGAATTTTTCTTAGCCATATTAATTACTATGATGACATTGATAAGAATGATTTATTTCAATTATCAATAAAAGCTAAAATATTAAATAATTCTATCTGTTTTGATAAATATAAAGAAATTGTAATGGCTTTTATTAATAATATTTCTAATAAATTATTAAATTTATCTAATTTGTTATTTACAAATAACAGTAAAGGTTTATTTTTATATTATTGTGATGTTTCTAATTTTATTCTTAATATGAATAATAATTATGATAAATCTATATTAGCATGGAAATCTGAAATAGATTTATATGAAAGTAATATTTTTTTATCACCATCTAAAAAATTATTAAAAGAAATAGATGATAAACATTTTGGTTTATTAATTATTTTTTATGATGATTTGAGAAAAAAAAATATAATTTACCCATTATTAGTAAATACTGATAATTTGACAAATAAATTACCATCATTAAATGATATCCATAAAACTTTGTGTGAATTTGATACTTTACAATTATCAACAACTTATAGAGATAATATTGAATTAGATTTTGCAAATAGAATGGATAATTATTTTTATAAATTATTTAATGATATTCCAAATGATACATACAATTATCGTTTTTTAAATTTGTTCATTGAAAAAGAATTAGATAAAGTAATTACATCTAATTGTGATGCTATATTACAATTTACTTTTATAAATGATTGTTCAAATGATTATTTGAATTATAATTATAATTTTATGTATAAAATAAGCAAACAAGGAGATAAACTTGTGTATAAGTATATTGATGATAAAAATGGAAATGTTGTTAAAATAACTTGTTCAAATATTAGTTATTTTTTAATGCGATATTTTAAAAAGTATAAAAATAGTTTTGTTAAATTAACAATTACTGAAAGATATGAAACTAAATTAATTATTTATGATATGGATTATGATGATGAAATATCTGAATTAATTATTGAGAAAAAAGATCCATATGAAGCTGAATTACAATATACAGATTTATTGACTGATAAGAAATCTTTGAATATTAAACTTAAATTTATATAAATTTAATATAATTTATTTCGAAGTTCGCATAACTGTACAAATTTATCTAATAATTCATATGTATTATCTTTAAGATTATGAATATGAATAAAACAAGCATTTGAATTTATGATATAATCATTTGTATCATTACTTAATATATTAAATATATCTATTTTTTGTTCTTTTTTTAATGGTTCAATACGATTAATTAAATTAATTTTAAATTCATAATCATATTTATGTTGTTCAATCATAATATTTCTATATATATTATTATATAGCTATTTTTTCGCAATCTAATTATTGATTATTTTTATTTATAAGTAAATATATATATTATATTATGAATAGTATTAATTTACAAAACATTATTGAGTATATTGTTCCATTATCAAAAAATAATAATATTAATGGAAAAAAAAATAAAATAAATATCCAAAAAGAAATTGAAACATTATTAACTAATCAAAAAAAAGATGATGTTATAAAATATTCTTATATTGATCTTTACAATATTGATATATTTTCAGAAAACCATTTTAATAATTTTATTTTATTATATCCATTAAATGATTCGAATGAGATAGATACTTTTATTCATTCATTTTTATTAGTAACGAATGATAAATATATTAATTTATCATATAGAGAACAGGTAAATACAATTCAAAATTATACATCTAATTTTAATTATAATACTTTTAATAAATATTATAATTATATTTTGATAAATGATAATAAGTATATTTTTAAAAATCATAATTCAGTTAAATATTTAATATTTATTATAATTGATAATAAATATTATCCAATTATTAATTATTTACAAAAATTCTATTTACAAGATTCTGAAATTATTCAATATATTTTTAATACGTTATCCAAAGACAATGATGAAATATCACATAATGAATATATGGAATTAGAAACGAATAATGAAAATATGTTAAATATTACAGAAATAAAAGATGATATTGTTATTGAGAAATCAAGTAAAAAACAAAATAAAAATATATTTATTTTACCTAAAAATAATGAAGAATCATGTTCTGAAGATGATTTATCAAAATTAGTTAAAAGTGTTAAAATTACAATGAAATTAGAGGAATTACAAAAAATTGCATTAAAATTAAAAATACCAATTATTTCAGGAGAAACAAAAACAGGTAATCCAAAAAATAGAAAAAAAGAAGAGTTATTTACTGATATAAAAAATATTAAATTATAAATATAATATGATACAAGAAAGAATTGATTTATGTTATAATCAAGAGTTATATTATTTGGATTTATCTAATTTACAATTAAATAATAATGATATCTTTAATGATAAAAATATTATTGAATTATTAACAGAAATTGAAATATTAGATTTATCCAATAATAATTTAACTGAATTGTTTGATATTAATTTATATAGTAATATCAAAGTATTAAATATAGAAAATAATAATATTACATCTAATTTAAATTTAGAACATATTAAAGAATTAAATTGTTCAAATAATTTTATAGAAGATATTACATCCAATAATTTAAATATATTGATAGCCTCTAATAATAAATTAACAGATATATCCCATTTAAAAAATTTAGTATATGTT
>Ga0315284_10005157_pt1 | contig 18556 bp, 18 predicted proteins | sample YL17G09_16_MG_FD_203696 | JGI IMG/M metagenome (GOLD analysis project Ga0315284, IMG submission 203696) | Sediment microbial communities from Yellowstone Lake, YNP, Wyoming, USA - YL17G09_16 | ecosystem: Environmental > Aquatic > Freshwater > Lake > Sediment | place: USA: Wyoming | collected... | reverse complement strand
AAAAATTCGATAGACCTGACGCTTTTTTTAGGCGGCGGTTTTTACGACCATTTCATACCCGCGGCCGTTTATTCGATTATATCGCGGAGCGAATTTTACACGGCTTACACGCCCTATCAGCCGGAGGTCTCGCAGGGGACGTTGCAGGCGATATATGAGTATCAGTCGATGATTTGCCGGCTGACGGGTATGGAAGTGGCCAACGCCTCGCTATACGACGGCGGGACAGCGATGTATGAAGCGATGATGATGGCGCTTCGTGCAACAGGGAGAAACAAGGTCATTATCGATGATAGCGTGAATCCTATCTATCGCGTGATGATTGAGTCATACACGAAGAATCTGAAGATTGAGCTTGTGCAGACGCACTGTGCGACGGGCCTTGTGGACCGCGAGCAGATACTGGCGAAGCTGGATGACGGCACGGCGGCGGTTATTTTGCAGAACCCTAATTTTTTCGGGTGCGTTGATGATTTCAGCGACATAGCCCAGGCGGCGCACAACAAGGGTGCGCTTTTGGTGGTGTCGTGTTATCCGATATCGCTTGGAATACTGAAAACGCCCGGGTCAATGGGCGCAGATATCGTTACAGGCGAAGGCCAGAGCTTGGGTATGCCGATGTCGTTCGGCGGACCATACCTTGGGTTTATGGCGACGCGGATGGAATATGTTCGCAAGATGCCGGGGCGAATCATCGGCAGAACAGTGGACAGGCAGGGCAGGCCGTGCTTTGTTATGACGCTTCAGGCGAGGGAGCAGCACATACGCAGAGAAAAGGCGACGTCGAATATCTGCTCGAATGAGGCGTTGTGTGCGTTGACGGCCCTGGTGTATTTGTCGTTATTGGGCAAAGAGGGTTTGAAAGAAACGGCCCAGCTTTGCGCGGACAAGGCGAGTTTCGCGTATAGTCGCCTCACGGCGATACCGGGCGTGAAGCCGCATTTCAAGGCGAAGTGGTTTTTCAACGAGTTTGTGCTGGACTTGCCGAAAGAGGCGGCGGACGTAATTGCCAAGCTGATTGAGAAGGGATTCGCGGCGGGGTTCCCATTGAGCAGATATTATCCCGATATGAAGAATTGTATTCTCGTGTGCGTGACGGAAAAACGCACAAAGCAGCAGATAGGAATGTTTGCGGAGGCGCTGGAGAGCGTTTTATGAAGCTGATATTTGAGAAAAGTGTTCTCGGCAGGCGGGGCGTTCAGCCGACGCGGAGCGACGTTGGGACGACGATAAATATAAAGCGGGAGTTCCTGCGGGATAGACCGGCTGAGCTTGCAGAATTTAGCGAGCTTGACGTGGTGAGGCATTTTACGCAGCTTAGTCGTTGTAATTTCGGCGTTGACACGAATTTTTACCCGCTTGGTTCCTGCACGATGAAATATAACCCGAAGGTCGCGGAACGCATTGCATCGTATCCGGGATTTACACATCTTCATCCGCTCCTTCCCCAGTTACGCGGCGGCGGGATGCTGACGCAGGGCGCGCTGGCCGTGCTTTATGAGATGGATTTGCTCTTGCGCGAAATAACCGGTATGGCGGGCTTTACAATGCAGCCGATGGCAGGCGCACACGGAGAACTGACGGGGATAATGATAATGGCGGCGTATCATCGCGACAAGGGCAACAAAAAAACAACGGTCCTCATCCCCGACAGCGCGCACGGCACAAATCCCGCCAGCGCGGCAATCGCCGGCTACAAAGTCGTTTCTGTGCCCAGCACAGACAAAGGCGTGATGGACGTAAGTGCGCTGAAACGGGTGCTAAATGACGAGGTTGCAGGTCTTATGCTCACCTGCCCCAACACGCTGGGGCTTTTCGACCCGCACATCAAAGAGATATGCGACCTGATACATAGCGTCGATGGCCTCGCCTATTACGACGGGGCGAACTTGAATGCGATTGTGGGCAAAGCCCGGCCTGGCGACTTTGGCTTTGACATAGTTCATATCAATCTTCACAAGACCTTTGCCACGCCTCACGGCGGGGGCGGACCCGGCGCAGGCCCTGTGGGTGTGACGAAGAAATTAGTCGATTATCTGCCTGTATCGATAGTGGTGAAACGCGGCGACGGGACATATGCGCTGGAATACGACAGGCCGAAGTCGATTGGGTACATCGCGCCGTTTTACGGCAACTTTGCGGTGATATTGAGGGCGTATGTTTACATATTGATGTTAGGCAGCCAGGGGCTTGTTCGAGTTGCGGAAAACTCGGTGCTCAACGCCAATTACATCCGGGTGAAATTGCGGGATTACTTTGAATCGGCAGTTGATGTGATATGTAAGCATGAGTGTGTCTTTAGCCCTTCGAAGAAAATGCTGGAGGCGGGGATTCACGCGATAGACGTGGCTAAGGCGCTGATAGACCGGGGATTTCATCCGCCGACGGTATATTTCCCGGGGACGGTCAAAGAAGCGATGATGATTGAGCCGACGGAGACAGAGAGCAAAGAGACGCTTGACGCATTTATCGAGGCGATGAAGGATATTGCGGCTCTTTCCGAAAGAGAGCCGGAGAAGATTAAAGCGGCGCCTGTAACAACGCCCGTTTGCAGACCTGACGAAACCGCCGCGGCAAAGAACCTTGACTTGGCATACTTATAAGGCCGACATCCGAGTTCCGCTTCATTCCAGCAGCTTGCGAATCGTGCTTGACAACCGATGTCATTTCTCGAATAATTGGTATCAGAGTAGCAAAAAATATGAGCAAGAAACCCTTAATAAACTATGATTACGAATCAGACGTTCTTTACATTGCGGCCCAAAAAGCCGTGGAAGAAGAATTCATCGAAATCGCCCCAGGCATAAATGTGGAGCTTGATGATAAAGGCCAGGTGATTGGTATAGAAATCCTGAATGCCTCAAAATGCTTAAGGCCCATCGCCGAACCTTTATATAAAAATATGCAGATGGCGTAGGAAAGCGGTGTATTTTAAATTCGGCTAAAACATATCTAAAGGGCGCCTTGATTAGGAGTAAAGTCAAGCCGATGCAAAGAGACATAATCGATGACCTGAAGTTTGTACCTCAAACCCATCGACCCCTTCATGAAGCTCGAATCGGCCGAGAGTTCCAGATGACGGTTACTATACTCGCATTTTTCGCGGCATGCGTAGTTGCACGATATGAGCTCCCGGAAGAAAGTGTAATCTTTCTTTCATGTTTCTCACCTTATGATGTCTGTATTCTTTTAGCCTTCGCTGGTCTTGTGGTAATTGCCACCTTGAACCTCATCGGAAGCATGCAGGCCAATAGAATGAATCAGAAGCTCGCGGAGCGTGCAGAAGATATAATCCTCCAAGACCTGAAAGTTAAAGGAGTCGATTTACCAACACCTATAGGACACCCCAATAAAGCAAGATGGTTGTGGCAGTTGATCATAATCGTCGCTGGAGCATTGATTGCAGCAATCTTGATAATTGTGCCCTTATAACAAGTGTCTGCTCAGCGACGCGGATAAGTCACGCACCTGAGCCGTGACGTTATGTGCCTTGAGAGATTGAAATTGAAGGTAATCAAGTTCGCCTAAGGCGGAGAAATCCGACCGGAAAGCGAACTGGGCCTCAATTAGCAGTACAAATTGCTTGATTTTTCAAAACTTATATAGTATTGTTACAGCAGAGGTGATTAGAAAATGAAAAAACACTACCAGTTGCCTATATTCATAGAAAAAGATGAAGATGGATTTTACGTGGTTGAATGCCCCGTATTTTCGGGATGCTATAGCCAGGGGAAAACCATTGATGAAGCCCTGAAAAACATCAGGGAAGTAATCGACTTATGTCTCGAAGAAAAAGAAAATAAGGAAGCCCTTAAAAATTTCCATCCTCAGGAATTAAGCTTCTGCACACTATCTTATGCCTAAACTACCTGTCATTTCCGGCAGTCAAGCCATAAAATGCTTTGAAAAGATAGGTTATCAAGTTATTCGTCAACGAGGCAGCCACGTGCGAATGCACCATAAAAGCGACAGTTCCAAACACCCTTTAACTATACCTCTTCACAAAACATTAGGCAAAGGTCTCTTGCGCAAATTATTGCGAGACGCCGACCTTGCTATCGAAGAATTGCTAAAGTTACTTTAACCAACTGGCTTTTCGTCCATGACTGGCTGTGTGTCTGCCCCTACGACTGGCCGTTGAAGTGAAGAACCAAACGTCGAACACAGAACATTGAACGAAGAACAAACCAGCTTCTACTTCAGCTCGACGGACCAGTAGGCGTTGTCCAAGAATTGTTTCCAACTGCTATAGCGCTCGTGGCCGAGGTGGATGTGGATGAGGGGGTTGTGTTTTGGTCTGGCGGGTTTCTGGACTAAGGTCATTCCGGCCTCGTGGGGAGTTCGGCCGCCTTTTCTGACGTTACAGCCGGTGCAGGCGCAGACGATATTTGTCCAGGCGGCTTTGCCGCCGGCGCTTCTCGGAATGACGTGGTCGAGAGATAGTTCGGTGGTGGGTTGTTTTCTGCCGCAATACTGACAGCGGTTCTTGTCGCGAGCGAAGATGTTTCTGCGGTTGAATTTCACTTCGGTTCTGGGCAGGCGGTCGTAGAAGAGAAGGCGGATTATCCTTGGAACGGCGACGTAGAAGTTGACCGTCGAGACCCAGTCGCAGCTTTCCGGCTCGAAGTTGCGCTTTAGCTCGCTGACCTCGCACCAGCTTTGAAAGTTGTAATTGGCGTAGGTGCCTTCCTCGAATGAGACGACCTCGGCCAGTTGGCGGCAAAGCAGGGAAAAAGCTCGCCTGGCGCCGATAATGCGGATGGCCATATAGTGCTTGTTAAGGACAAGCACATTGCAGTCAAGACCGGATTGGCACTCTGCGGAGAGCATAACCGGGAATCGCCTTAGTGTATTGGCTTTTCATTTGCTACTCTGCGAAGTAGCTCGCTACGTAGCACGAGCATCACCTCAGTATTGAAATAGCACCTATTTGGCGTGGTTGCAAGAAAAAAAACGTGTGCGGGCCGACCGGGCTGGAGTTCAGCGAATCAGCCGATACAGGGGAACCACATAGGTCAAAGCTGTGCATCAAGATGGCCGAAGGGCGGGTTTACTGTTCTGCCTGGAGTTTTTGCGGCTGCTCGCCCTTTTTTGCCACTGTCTTGGCGGCTGCTCGCGGGACTACGTTTTCGGCCCTGGGGCCTTTTTCGCCCTGGACGATGTCGAAGGTGACTGCATCACCCTCCGCAAGGCTCTTGTAGCCGTCGCTGGTGATGCTTGAGTAGTGGACGAAGACATCGTTGCCGTCGGCGGCTGCGATGAAGCCATACCCCTTCCTTGGGTTGAACCACTTAACTGTTCCCTCTGACATAAACTGCACCTCTTGAACAACCTTACCGCAAACGCGTTTTTTGTTGCTCGATACTCGTTGCTCGCGACCACGCCCGGCGCCGGGCGGGGCATCGAGTATCCAGTATCGAGATTTATTTTGCCCCCGCCGATTCACGAGCGCCGGAACACAGTTTGTCCCTCATCAATCGGCCCATCTTGAACTTCACCGTCCTCTTTGCCGGAACGTCGACCCGCTGGAGTGTCTTGGGATTCTGAGCGACACGCGAGGCACGGGTTCTGGTCTCAAAGACTCCGAAATCACGGAACTCCAGCCGGTTACCCTTCATCAGCTCCGCGGTCATCGCATCAAGGAATACCTGAATTATGCGCTTGACGGTAACCCTTTTTGCCTGAGTGTCTTTTGCGATACGATCGATAAGTTCTTTCTTTGTAATGGTTGACATATATTACCTCGCTTCAACGAAAAGTCAGTAGCGAATTAAAATCTCCCTTGTTTACAGGAAAGCTGTTGTCTGACCCAAATCCACCTTTTCATTCTCCGTAGCAGTAGCGTTGCTGCCGCTACTGCGAAGGACGAACTGCTCATCCCGGTCTTCATTGCGCGCCTCTGCAAAGCTCGTATATAGGTTATCGCGGTGAACGATTCGAGTAGCTGCAAGTAACTATACAATAACGACTTCTACACAGCAAGCAATTTTTGTTGAAAAAATTTATGCCCAGCCCTATTTTGAGTAGTGCACGTTGGTTGCAGGAAAACGTTCGTATGACAAATTGTTCGTCATAGACCGTTCGGGAAACATGGCTCAAAATAGGGCTGGGCGGGGTTGACCTGACGGCGACTTGCCTGCATAATGTGTTTTTCGATTCCCTGTGGTGCAGCTGGGAGGGGAGACGATACTATCTATTTGGGGATGTATGGTTAAGGGCGACGAAGGAAAAACGAGGCAGAGTGCTCGGCGGACAAGAAACCGGGCAAATGAGGTGGCGAACACGCTCGAATGGCTGATAACGGCCTTTGCGCTGGCCTTTGTGTTTCGGGCGTTTGTTATGGAGGCGTTTCGTATCCCTACGGGCAGTATGGCCAATACGCTGTTAGGTGCGCATTACAGGTTGCGATGCACGCAGTGTGGGTATAAATACTGCTATGGCCAGAGCAACTTCAAGTTGCCTCGCGGCCCGGCGCAGGCACGCCAGGAGTATTCCCGTTGTCCGAGCTGCGGGTATTTTCAGGCGACCGGCGGGACGGAGTCGGCTTCGAGCGGCGACCGGATACTGGTCTTGAAGTGCATTTATCAGTTTGCAGAGCCGAGGCAGTGGGACGTGGTTGTGTTCAAGAACCCGCTGGACCCGTCGGAGAATTACATAAAGCGGCTGGTAGGCAGGCCCGGCGAGACGGTGGAAATAATCGACGGGGACGTGTATATCGACGGGCGAATAAGCAGGAAGCCGCCGAAGGTGCAGGAAGAGCTGTGGATGCCGATTTATGACAACGATTATCAGCCGGCCAGGCCCGAGGAACCGTCGTTCAACAGGCATACCTGGCAGCGACCGTTCAGGAACGCCGAGGATTCGAATTGGATAATTGAGGAGGAAAGCCCGACGATTTTCACTCTTGTCGGTGCGCCCGGTAAGGAACACTTGCTGGTTTACGATACGTCGCGGGGTAATGACTTCAGGGCTACGTATGCATACGACGAGATTATGGATTACAGATATATGCCTTATTGCAGCGACCTGATGGTTCGTTTTTGGGTGAGTTCGAGTGAGCCGGTGGGGCTTGTGGGGGCTTCGCTGAGCAAATATGGGATTCCATATACCGGGCGGGTCGATTTTGCCGGGCAGATGACGATAGTGCGGCTTTCGGACGGCAACGAACAGGTGCTGGCAACAAGGACGATTGGCTCGCCGACGGTCGGCAGGCCGATGATGCTGAGGTTTGCCAACGTTGACCACGGACTTGTGCTGGAGTTTGGCAATGAGAAGCTGACTTACGACCTGGGCCCAGGGCCGGATGACGCAGGCGCCAGGAGGACCGATATTGAGCCGGAGGTAAAGATTTTTGGTGCCGGCGAAATTTCGATTTCGCACCTGGCTTTATTCAGAGACATCCACTATACCGCGAGGAACCCCAACAGCAACGAGGGTGGCAGGGCCACCGAGGGCAATCCGCTCAAGCTGGAAGCAGACCAATTCTTTATGCTGGGGGATAACAGCCCAAGGAGCGAGGACGGCAGGTGGTGGGCGCAGCCGGGCAAGGGGAACAACGGCAAAATCTATTCCGAAGGCATCGTCCCACGCGAGTATCTGGTGGGCAAGGCCCTGGTCGTCTATTGGCCCGCCGGTTTCAAACCCTTCTCCAAATCGCCCCTGGCTATTATCCCGAATGTCGGCGAGCTGCGCTTCATTTACGGCGGCTCAGATAACGCAGAATAATACCGCCATCGCGATTGACATTGTCAGGTTTGTGACAAGGGGCAATATATGAACAAGTCGATGAAGGGCGAGCTTTTTGTGCGTTGTGCCCAGAACCCGATTTTGTCGGTGAAGGACTGGCCTTATCCGGCGAATTCGGTTTTCAACGCGGGTGCGGCGATTGTGGATAATCAAACGCTTCTCCTGGTTCGGGTGGAGGATTTTCGCGGGGCTTCGCATCTGACGGTTGCCAGAAGCGCTGACGGTATTCACGACTGGCAAATCGATACTCAGCCGACTCTTGAGCCGGACCCGGCGTATCCGGAGGAGGTGTGGGGGATAGAGGACCCGCGCATTACCTGGCTTGATGAGCTGAGGGAGTGGGCCATCACTTATACGGCTTTTTCGTCGGGCGGGCCTTTGGTGTCGCTGGCAACTACAAAGGACTTTCGTCATTTCAACCGGCTTGGCGCCGTTATGCCGCCTGAGGACAAGGACGCGGCCTTGTTTCCTGTAAAGTTCAACGGATTGTGGGCGATGCTGCATCGGCCCGTTGTCGGTTTCCCGCATATAGAGGGACACATCTGGCTTTCGACCTCGCCGGACCTTGAGCACTGGGGCCGGCATCAGATTTTGCTCCACGCCAGGCAGGGTAGCTGGTGGGATTCAAACAGGATTGGCTTGTCGGCGCCGCCGATGCAAACTGAACATGGGTGGCTAATATTGTATCACGGCGTGCGGGCGACGGCCTCCGGCTCGATTTATCGCCTTGGGCTTGCACTGCTTGACCTGAACAATCCGGCACGCGTCCTGCGACGGTCCGATGAATGGATATTCGGGCCAAAAACTGCATACGAGCGGGAGGGAGATGTTGACGATGTGGTTTTCCCCTGCGGCTGGACCGTGCGGGACGGCACAGTCTATATGTATTACGGGGCGGCTGATTCGTGCATCGCCCTCGCCACGGCAAAACTGAAGGACATACTCGATTATGTTCTCGGCTGTCCCGTTTACAAACCGAGCGGGGATTGATGAGCAGTATCCTAAATAATCTGTAATGATAAGGGGGCAATATGAACCTGGCATTGTTTCTGATAGTGCTTGTCGTCGCTTTCGTAGTAGTGCGAATCGGGGCCATTGCGTTTCAGTTGACCGGCCTTGAGTGGTCGACGGCGAAGTTCCAGGCGATTTCGTGCTTTACCTCGACGGGCTTTACAACCAAGGAAGCCGAGAACATTACGGGCCATCCCCAGAGGCGACGTATCGCATCGACGCTGATGGTTCTGGGGCACGCCGGCCTTGTGATGATGATAGCAACGCTGGTGAACAGCTTGCGGGCACAGGAGGTGGTGGAGCAGGCATTTTTAAGACCGATTCTGCATTTCGATGCCCCGCCTCTTTTAGTGCAATTTATACATCTGCTGATAATCATTGTCGGCGCCTATGCCATTTACAAGTTTTTCACGAATGCACTCATCGCCAGAAAGTTGACCGAGATGCTGCGCAAGCGTGTAATCAAGAGACAAACGCTGAAGTCCATATCGCATGAGGAGCTTTTGGTGGCCACGGGCGGCTATGGAGTCGCGACAGTGAGAATTCGGCAGGACCATCCCATTTTGGGAAAGCCCTTGTCGGAATCGGGGCTGAGGAAGGAGGACATTAACGTCCTGGCCATAGTGCGGGCAAATGAAACGATGCCCAATCCCAGACCCGACGTTAAAATCCTCAGCGGCGACGAGCTGATTTGTTTCGGGAAACTGGAGCACATCAGAGAGGAGTTCACATAAGCCGATTTGTCGGGTGTGCAGCCGGTCAGGCACGGCTGCCCTTTCCATATTTGCCTAACGGAAAGAAAAATCTGCTTTGCCCGACTTGTGCCGCGAAGGTCTTGACCCCAAAGACATTTTCAATTCGCTCGGTTGTTAAAACATCCCGCGTTGGGCCGAATTTATAAGTGCCGTCTGCTGCGAGCAGCAGCGTCGCATCGCTGTATTGGGCGGCCAGATTGATATCGTGCGTGACCGCCACGATTGTCTTTTGATTTTCAATCTGCATCTTCTTGAGCAGGTCGTAAATCCCGACCTGGTGTCCCATATCGAGAAAGCTCGTCGGCTCATCGAGAAGCAAAATCGGCGTTTGTTGTGCCAGGGCCCGTGCGATGAAAATAAGCTGGCGCTCGCCGCCGCTGAGATGGTTAAGCGGGCGGTCAGCAAACCGGGCAGTATCAGTCATCTCAAACGCATCAGCCACTGCTTCTTTGTCGGCGTCGGTTTCAAATGCGAGCGCCCCAAGATATGGCGTTCTGGCCATTGACACGACCTGTGCCGCCGAGAACTCGAAAACCGGAACAAACTCCTGGCGGACAACTGCGATTTTTTTTGCGAGTTGTTTGATTGAATATGATTGCAACGGCGCATCGTCGATTTTGATTGAACCAGACATTGGTTTTAACAGGCCTGAGAGCAAATTTAACAGCGTTGTCTTGCCGGCGCCGTTGGGGCCGGCTATCGACAGAAAACTGCCCTGTCCAAGGCCGAAACTGATGTTCTTCAGTATCTCGGATTGTGCCTTATAGGCGAAGCAGAGATTTTTGACTTCTATGTTCATCGCAGAGACCCGACTTTTTTACTGTATCTGGCTAACAACAGCAGAAACACAGGCCCGCCGATAATGGCTGTTATCACGCCAACCGGCAATTGTGCCGGTGCGATTATCGTGCGGGCAATGGTGTCGCAGACAACCACAAACGCGGCGCCGACTAATGCGCTGGTGGGCAGCAACTGGCGATGGTCAGGGCCGAAAACGAGGCGCACCGAATGTGGAACAACCAGGCCTACAAATCCCACCAACCCGCTCAAACCCACGGCGACGGCGGTGATGAACGAGGCGAGCGCAAATGCGACAAGGGTAATTGCTCGCGGGTTGACGCCAAGCGACTGTGCCTCCTGCCTGCCGAACGTCAGGACATTCAGCTTTTGGCAAATGGCGAATAATCCTGCGATACCCGCAATAATAAAAATAGCGCTCAGAAACAGAATGGAAAAATCTTTCTCGGTGATGTTGCCCATAAGCCAGAATATCGTGGAACGCAGTTGCTGGCTGTCGATTATGGAGGTCAGCAGCATTATTACCGCGGAGAAGAACGCGTTGACAACCACGCCCGCCAAAAGCAAACTTGTTATACCGGAGCCGCCCGCCAAATGCCCGATGAGCCAGACTAACCAGACGGTGCCAAGTGCAAAAACAAACGCCATAATTGCCAGTGGAGAACCGCCTAAAAACCGCCAGCTTAACCCCAGCATAACAGCCATTATAACGCCAAGAGCTGCGCCACTGGATATGCCTAAGATGTAGGGTTCGGCCAGAGGATTTCGCAGAATCGCCTGCAGAACAACGCCGCTTGCCGCCAGGGCCGCCCCGACAAGCGCAGCTAAAATTACCCGCGGAATTCTCACGCGAACGAAAATATCGTAATCGATATTTTGCCCCGGCTCATCGCCCGGCCCCGCGAATACCGCTCTGAGCGATACCTTTTGCGTCCCCACAAGTGAGCATACGAACATAACAATGACCAGCAGCGCCAAACACAGGGCGATTTTGATTATCAAACGTCTTGGTGTCAGTTGGTCAGTCATTTTTCTGCTTCGTCTCTTTCGGCTGAGCAAATAATTCCGGATGCATACACTTCGCCACTGCCTGCGCACCCTCCGGCAATCGCGGGCCTAAGCGGAGCACCGTGTCCGGGTCGATGACGTAAATCCTCTTGTCCTTCACGGCAGGCAGGTTCGCATACCTGCTCCAGAATTTCTCCGCGGCAACTTGCTGTTTTGCAATATCTTCCGTCCCCATCGCCGACTGTATTATAACTTCTGCGCCACAGGTTAGTATTTCTTCTGTTCCTACTGACGGATACTGGTCAATTGTCGGTCCTATTGCGTTTTGGCCGCCACCCAATTCAATAATCTCGTTTACGAATGTGTTTACCCCCGCCACTCGCAATGGCTCTGTTTGCATAATCCAGAGGACCTTGACCTTCCCGGCCGAAGACGACTTTGACCGGATTTGGTCGATTTGTTTTTTTATGTCTGCGACAAGTTGTTCGCCCTTTTCAGGACAGCCGGCTGCCTGCCCGATTTTCGCAATAGCAGTGAAAAGCTCCTCGATTGACTCGACACGCAGCGAAAGGACGTTCAACCCCGCCCTTTTGAGGGTTTCCGCAACCTCTTTTTGCTGGGCAAAGGTCTCACATACGACCAGGTCAGGTTTGGCGGCGATGATGGCCTCGGTGTTTGGCTGCCAGAATGACCCTACCTTCGATTTTGTTTTTGCCTCGATGGGCCAGTCGCACTCATTTGAAACCGCCACCACTCTCTCGCCCAGTCCCAGTGCAAAGACAATCTCCGTCAAATTGGGCGAAAGCGAGACAATCCTTTGAGGCGCATTTGCCTGGTTAGTGGTTTTGGCCGGCTTATGGTCGGCCTGTCGAATAACAAAGACAATCACCGAAGCGAAGGCAAAAACGGCGACCAGAATTGCTAATGGTTTTTTCATTTCAGGTCCGCTTGAACTGCTTCTCAAGTTCCGTCAGCGTAAATTTAATCGCGGCGGGTCTGCCATGGGGACAATGGCTCGAATGCTCAACCGTCTCTTTGTCGGCAAGAAGCTGCTCTATCTCGCCGTCGGCAAGTTTATGCCCCGCCTTGATTGCCGCCTTGCACGCCGCCATATGCAAAACCTCGTCTAAAAGGCTGTCCCCGTCGAGCGTTGCCCCTTTGTCGGCGAGCAAATCCGCCAGGTCGCGGATAAAATCAGCCGGCTCTGCTTTCGCCAGAAGCACCGGAAATGCCTGAATCGCCACCGTCTTTGGCCCAAAGCCGACAAGTTCAATTCCTAATCGCTCGATTAGCGAGGAGTTGTTTTCGATTGCTTCCGACTGGTCTTTGGTCAGTTGAAAACTTTCCGGCACTAAAAGTTTCTGCGATTCAAGTTTATTGTCCTGCACTCGCCTCTTCAACTGCTCATACATAATGCGCTCGTGCAGCGCGTGCTGGTCGATAATCACGAAGCCCTCGTCGTTTTCGGCGATGATGAAGCTGTCATGAATTTGCATAAATTTCCTGTCTGTGAAAACTGCCGGTTGCGTAGAGGTGATTCCTGCCATTTGACCGGGGTGAGTATCGGCGGTGGAGAAGTCGATTTGTCGCTGGCTGACGGGGCGATGCCTCCTGAAAAATTCCTCCATCGCCTCAGCAATTCGGCCGTCACGGCGAAGGAGCGGAGCAGATTGCTGCGGCGCCTTTGCGATTGTATCAAGGTCCGTGCTCAAAAGCTTTTCCCGAATACAAGCCAGTATCTGCGAATGAACAAGATTTGCGTTAAAGAAACGCACCTCGATTTTTGTTGGGTGGACGTTGACGTCGTAATCCTCGTAAGGCATCTGAATAAACAGGAAAGCCGCTGGGAATCTGCTGGGGTCAATACTGCCGCGATACGCCTCTTTGATTGCGTGCGAAATGAATTTGTCTCGTATGAATCTGCTGTTGAGGAATATGTACTGGAGCCGATTGCTGGTAGCGGCGATTGCTGGTTTGCCCAGAAGAGCGGTTATGTGCAGCCCCTTTTCGCTGCTTTCGGTCTCAAGAAGGTTGTCCGAGACCTCCTGCGAGAACAACTCTGCAATCCTTGAGTGGAGACCCTGCTGCGGGCTTAATCGATACTGCTCTTTGCCGTTATGCGTCAGGGCGAGTTCAATAGCGGTATTGGCCAAAGCGATTCTGATAAACTGCTCGATGATATGAGTGATTTCAGTATTGGCGCTTTTCAGAAATTTGCGCCTCGCGGGCAGTTTGTAGAAAAGGTCCCGGACCGCAATGGTCGTGCCCACGTCGGCGCTTGTGGGCATAACCTCGGCCTTACTCCCGCAGTCAATCTCAACGCAGTTGCCCGCGAGCTGGTCTGCTGTTCTGCTTGCGGCCCTGACTTGCGCCACCGAGGCGATACTGGCAAGCGCCTCGCCCCTGAAACCAAGCGTCGATATCGCGTGCAGGTCGGCGCTATTTTTTATTTTGCTTGTGGTGTGCGGCTCGAATGCACAGGCGAGGTCTTCGGCGTCCATTCCGCAGCCATTGTCCGTCACGGATATGAGTTTTCGTCCCCCATCCTCCACGGCCACGGTGATTTTTGTCGCGCCGGCATCGATGCTGTTTTCGATGAGTTCCTTGACCACGCTGGCGGGCCTTTCGATTACCTCCCCCGCCGCTATCATATTTACCATATTCTGGTCAAGGACGACTATCCGACCCATTGTTTTTCTCCCGCCCCGTTGAAAAACTCACCCGGCCGATTATTTTGCCTTTCGTGTGCGGCCTCAGCTTTCGAGCAAACTTCGGCCGGTCATTTCTTCCGGCTTCTCAAGCCCCATCATATCGAGCAGCGTCGGCCCAATGTCCGCAAGCACCCCGCCCTGACGCAAAGTCCTGCCCTTATATCGCTCGTCAAAAACAATCAGCGGGACGTCGCCGATGGTGTGTGCCGTGTGCGGCTTGTCGGGCCTTCCGTCTATCATTTTTTCAAAATTGCCGTGGTCGGCCGTTACTATCGCCGCACCGCCCAACTGTTTGACTTTGTCTAAAATTTTGCCGACGCAGGTATCGACCGCTTCAGCCGCTTTAATCGCCGCCTCCAGAATGCCCGTGTGCCCCACCATATCGGGATTGGCGAAGTTCACAACCATCACGTCGTATTGGTTTAAGTCGAGCCGTTGCAGCACGACGTCAGCGACCTCATACGCGCTCATCTCCGGCTTCAAATCGTATGTCCGCACACGCGGCGACGGAACTATCTGCCTGTCCTCGCCCGGAAACGGCTTTTCGGTGTAGTCATTAAAGAAGAACGTTACGTGTGCGTATTTTTCGGTTTCCGCGCAGCGGAATTGTTTAAGCCCAAGCGAGCCCCAGTAGGCGCCTAAGATATTTTTCATTTTCGGCGGTTTCGGAAACGCCACCGGCGCTGGTATAGTCGTGTCGTATTCGGTCATACAAACGTAGTACAAATCTGGTTTTGTGGTTCGCGGAAATTCCTTGAAGTCGGGCTGGACAAATGCCCTGGTTATTTCGCGGGGCCTGTCGCCGCGGAAGTTGAAAAATATGACGCCATCGCCGTCGGAAACCATCCCTATTGGTTCGTTGTCCTCATTGACAATTGCCGTCGGCTCGATGAATTCATCGGTAACCTGTTTGGCGTAACTGTTGGCGATTGCCTCGGCGGCGCTTTTGGCCTTTAGGCCCTTGCCTACCCGCATACACTCGTAGGCCTTTTGCACCCGGTCCCATCGGCTGTCGCGGTCCATCGCGTAAAACCTGCCCATCACCGAGGCAATTTTGCCCACGCCGATTTGGGCGGCCTTTTGTTCAATTCGGGTTATATAGCCGGCGCCGCTGTCGGGCGGCGAATCGCGTCCATCTGTGAAGGCGTGAATGAATACGTCTTTGATTTCGTTTCTCTTCGCAAGCTCCAAAAGCCCGTACAAATGGTCTAACAGCGAATGCACGCCGATATCACTGCACAGGCCCATAAGGTGCATCCTGCCTTTGCGCTCCTTTATGAATTTCACTAAGTTGGCGAACTGCTCGTTTTCGAAAAATGACCCGTCGCGGATGGCGTGGCTTAGCCGGACCGACTCCTGCGGGACTATCCTGCCTGCCCCGATATTCTGATGCCCGACTTCGCTGTTGCCCATTGTCCCGTCGGGCAGACCTACCCATTCGCCGTAGGTATGAATGAGGGTATTGGGGTACTTGCTCATTAGCATATTATCGGTGGGGACCTTTGCGCATTTCACGGCATTGTAGGCGTCCTCGGCGGGGTCCGGATTATAACCCCAGCCGTCACGGATAATCAGCACAAAGGGTTTGCGTTCCAAAGTTACGTTTTTTGCCATAAAAATCAAACCTTTCAAGCAATCGCCGTTCAGAAGCAACTCAGTATGATAAGGCCTTCCTGCCGATATGTCAAACCCCGGCCGCTGGTCACTGCAGGTATCCGCGGACCTGCGTCCCGCACCAATTTTGGGGAACGAACCTCGAATGGCATTCGACGGTCGCTTTGCAAATTGAGGCATCATCCTGCATCTGACAATCGCATCCCAAAATTGGTGCGGGATTTGACAGTGCCGCTTATCACGATATAATTTGAGGACTTATGGCGTGTTATGACGATATATTCTGGTAAGGGCTGATTACTGACGATTGATTATTGATTATTGATTATTCTAAACACAAACACGGAGCAAACTTATGGCTTTCAAATCATCAACTGTCAATAATCAATTATCAACTAAGCTGATAATAATAAGTCTGGCGTTTTTGTTTCTTGCCGGTTGTGCGTCCCGGCAGCAGGCCGTTGAGCTTTACGTCGATGCGGCGATGCTCAAGGAGCTTGACCAGAACGAAAAGGCCGTCCAAAAACTCAACCAGGCGGTAAAGGCCGACAAACGTTTCTCTCTTGCACATTCACTGCTGGGCGAGATTTACGAGCAGTCGGCAGATTATCGCAGGAGCGCCGCCTCCTATGAGACCGCCACCCAGCTTAACCCCTGGTCATTTAAGGATTATTTCGCCCTCGGGCGGGTTTACAAAACTATGAAGGACTTTACCCACGCCGCCGGCGCATATCGCAGGGCGGCACAGCTCAAGCCCGACCATCTCGCAGCGAACCTCAACACCGCAAAGTGCTTGTATGAGATAAACGATTACAACCAGGCCCTCGTTTATGGCAAAAAAGCCGCACAGATTGACCCCAACGTCAGCGAGCTTCACGAGCTGCTCGGCAATATCTACGACTCGCAGAAGGACTACGAGCAGGCAATACGGTCGTATAAACGGGTGCTGGAAATAGACAGCAACAACCCCGGCGTTATGATGTCGCTTGCCGTGGCTTATCTGCGGACCAGCCGCAACGAGCCGGCCAGGGAATTGCTTGTGGCGGTAACGCAGTTGCAGCCGAAGAACAGCTCCGCCTGGCAGTACCTCGGATATTGTTTCCTGCGCCTCGACGACGTCAATCAGGCCGTCGAAAACTACAAAAAGGCCATCGAGATAAACAATCAGGACTGGGAGGCATACCGTGGGCTTGGCGTCGCCTATATAATGAGTGCGATTAAGACTAAGGACGCCGCTCTTAAATCGCAGGCGGTCGAATTGTGGCGGCAGTCTTTGAGCATCAAGCCCGACCAGCCACGCCGCAACCAGCTCGTCAAACTCATAGAAAAATACTCAAAATAATGAGTATCCTTCAGGGAACCGATAATAGATGACAGACGACAGAGAACAGAAGGCAGGTTTTCCGTCCTCCGTCATCCGTCCTCCGCCTGCCCTGCGTAGCCCCTTGGGCGAAGCGGGGCCATCCGTCCTCCGTCATCTTCTCTTCTGGCCTGTCTTTGCAGCAGGCCTGATTCTTGATTTGTGGTCGAAGAACGCCGTGTTTAGCTGGCTTGGGAGTCAGGGGCGGGCCGGCTTCACGGTAATAGATGGTTTTCTGCGTTTGCAATTGGTCGAAAATTCCGGCGCGGCCTTCGGCATAGCCGCAGGACAGCGATGGCTGCTGATTGCGGTATCGGTCGCGGCGATGGTGGTCGTGATTGCGGTGTTCCTGTTCGCCGGGACCGACCGCAAAATAATTCACATTGCACTGGCTTTGTTTGCCGCAGGGGTAAGCGGAAATCTCTACGACCGGTTTTTCAACAACGGCCTCGTGCGGGATTTCATCGACGTCGTCTATTGGCCCGGCAGGCATTGGCCCGCTTTTAATGTCGCCGATTCAATGTTATGTATCGCCGTCGGCCTGTTGATTCTGTCAGGCTTTTCTACTCGCCAATCTTCTCAAAAACCTGCTCAGCCACAAACATAGGCGCACCCGTCGCCGCACCCAGGGCAATCGCGTCCGACGGACGCGAGTCAACCTCAACGGTCTTGCCGTTTAAGCTCAAAACTATCTTGGCGTAAAACGTGTGGTTGCGCAGGTCGTTAACGACTATTCTTTCAATCCGCGCACCCAGATTCGTGATTATGCTGTCTAACAAATCGTGCGTCATCGGGCGCGGCGGCGTGATGCCCTTGAGCCGGCGGTCTATCGCAAATATCTCGACTATCCCGATTACTATCGGAAAGCTCCGCTGCCCGTAACGCTCCTTGAGCACTATCACCTGCTGGTCCGATGCCTCGTTTATGATTATCTTTGAAAGCTCAACCTCAATGTCCATTTTTCTGCCCCTCTTTTCAGCCGCCAAGCTCGGCAAGGTGTTTCTCTATCGCGGCCAACTGCTCGGTCAGCTCAGCCAGTTTATTTTTTGTCTGCATCACGACCTCCGGCTTGGCCCTTGCTACAAAATTCTCGTTGGCTAATTTCGCCTCAACTCCCTTTTTCGCCTGCTCGACCTGCTCTTTCTGTTTGGCTAACCGCTTGCGCTCCGCCTCGACGTCAACCACGTCATGGAGATAGATTTGCATCTGCCCTGCTATCGTCGCAGCGGCGTTTTGGGGCCTCGTGGCCGTCTGCGATGCCTTGAACTCTTTCAGCCCCGCCGATTGGCAGATAAGCCGGCTGTCGGCATTCAGGACATCCGAAACCTCATCCGGGGCGTTAACGGATGCGGCGAGTTTCTCAGAGGGCGCCTTATTATACTTGCTCCTTATGTCCCTAAGCGCGCGAGTTACCGTCTGGATTTTGTCAATCCGCTGCTCAATCTCCTCATCCATCAGCGAATCAATTCTCTTCGGCCAGTCGGCAATCACAAGCGCCTTTGCGATTGTTAATTCCGCTATTCCTTTAAGCCCTCGCTTCGGTGCAATTTCGT
>Ga0315284_10005155_pt1 | contig 18558 bp, 10 predicted proteins | sample YL17G09_16_MG_FD_203696 | JGI IMG/M metagenome (GOLD analysis project Ga0315284, IMG submission 203696) | Sediment microbial communities from Yellowstone Lake, YNP, Wyoming, USA - YL17G09_16 | ecosystem: Environmental > Aquatic > Freshwater > Lake > Sediment | place: USA: Wyoming | collected... | reverse complement strand
TCGTTTTTTTATTCTCTCCTCACCCACCGCGCTTTGATGCGTGGCCAGTCTTCCACCAGCGCTGCCCTGACCTGCCCCTCGATTAAACCAAATGTCGGGTCGCCTGCCTTGTACCAATCATAGACGCTACCGGCCACAAAATCCGCCAACTGCACCAGAGGACTGCGCTGACTATCCACATGTGCGATGGAAAGTACACCCCATGTCGGCCAGTGGCGATAGATGAACGTGTTCACCGTCGCAACTTGGACCGGGGATGTGAAATGTCGATCAAGCGATAGCACCAGATTGGGATAGGCACCCCAGCACAGTTGAAGTAGTTCACACGTCAGGATCGCATAGTTCTCTGGCGTATCCTCAATCTGCCGTCCCCTTTTGCGCACCGTCAGTGTGAATATTGCCACATCAGTCTGAGCCAGGCTGTTCAAAACGCCCCGGCGGATATATTGGCTGGCGTTGCGCCACTTTAGTTCTGATGCAGCCTTGCGCCGGCGATGCAACCGCTTCCCTGAACGCAAGGCGACGCGCCGGATCAGATACTGAATCGCTTCAGGATGAGAGGTCAGGACAGCGGCCATCACGAACAACGGTGTGGCGGCTGTCAGTGCCCCTGATTCATCGAGTCCGGCGTGGATGATTGGTGCGAGCATCATCCGCTCCTTGAGACGCACAGAGCGTCGGTCAGTGAAGGATGGCCAACGGTCTCAAGTGCATCTTTCATCGTCGTCGCTCGCACTCAAAGGTATACTCGTCGCCCGGCCCATAGTTCAGCACGAAAACGAGCCGATCACCCTCCAGTGTTGCCGTCGCGGTGCCGTCCGCCGGGTCCATCTCGTCCATGCCCTCAAAACGGAACACGGCGCGGCCCTCACCTTCTGGTCGGCCATCCAGGTCTCCCGATTGCAGGCCCAGGTGATACTCACCCTCAAGACGGCTGCCCACTTGATAGAGTTTGACATAGGGGGCCACTTCCATGCGCAGATAATCGTCGTCAAAGTCGGGGCTTGATATGACATCCCACGTGCCTGTAAAGTCCATGTGCTGTTCCTCCTTCCACATCTCCTTGATTTCAACCGGCCTGGAAGCGCTCAGTTACCCTTTCTGCCGACACGTCGGTCCCTCGACGGCTTTGCGCAGTTCGTCTTTGAGCGCAGAAAGGCGGGAGTGGGTGACAAACAAGCCCCGGTAGTATTGCTCAAATTCAGCCTCGCGCCCTTGCACGTGCCGGATGGAGCGGATCACCTGGCATAGGGCACCAGCCTCGGTGTAATAACTGCGGTCCCGGCCGCCGATGGCTCGCTCGACCAGATGCTCGTACGACTGCACGGCGCCGTCCAGCAGTGCGTCGCCGGGCAGGGTGTGCGCCACCGGCTTCAGGAGATCGCCGTGCTCGCGGACAAGCCTGGGGGCCTCGCGCAATGCCTGGGCCAACGTCTCGTCACCCGGCTCGCCCCGGGCAGCCAGTCCCATGCGCAGCAGGCCGGTGGCGATGGTGAGGGGCAGGTCGTCGTCCTGCCAACCGCTGCGAACGGCCGGGTTGGAGGCCCACTCGATGGCCTTCTGCCAATTCCCTTCCAGCAGGTGAGCATAACCGAGCAGGCAGGCCTCTGTCAGAACAACCACCGGATAGCCCTGCTGCCAGTCCGTCGCCAACACGTGGGCCTGCATCTCGCCTGTCAGTTGCGGATAGAGTTCTTCCCAGCGCCCCGTGGCCTGCGCCGCCTGACGGAGTTTGAGATAGGCCGGCGCTTCCCACGGCCGTTTCTGGAACAGGGCGCGAAGCTCGTCGAGCGCTTCAGTGGGCCGGGCCAGGTTGATCAGCGCTTCGCCCCGCGCCTCGTGGAGCAACGGGCGGTAGTGGCTATCGGCCGGCAGCCTCTCTAACCCATCCTCGGCCCAGGTCAGTGCCCTCTGCCAATCCTCCTGTTCCCGGTAGCGGCTCACCAGGTCCTCGTACGGCCAGCCTTGCTGCGGGCCAACCTCCTGGCACAGCGCTTCGCAATCGGGCAGGGCGCGGTAGCGGCGGTAGAACTCGCGCAGCAGTTCGGCGGGATGGGACAGCAGGCTAATACTCTGGGAGGCCGGCCGGCGAGCGTAGTCAATGAGCGCTGTCTCCAAGGCTGCCATCCACTCCTCCCGGCCTTCCCAGGCATTCAGCAAGGCGTAACGATTGGCCCCGTAGTAGCGCAGGTCGTCGGAGATCTCGATGGCCTCTACAGCCGGCTCGGGCTCGCTGCGCCCGATGGCGATGAACAGGTTCTGCTTCATCGCGTCCAGGTCGGTACGCAGCGCCTTGGCCGGCTCGGGGCGGGTGAAGTGAAAGCCATCCTGGCTGAGGTCAAAGATGTCAAAAAGGGCCAGGTAAGCATCGGCAGCGGCCTCGAACTGGCCGGCACGGAAGAAACTGGTAGCGGCGGCGAACAGGTCGTCCATCTCGTCAATCCAACTGTCGTCGCCGAAGCCGCGGTGAGTGCCATAGTCGGGGTCGTAGCCGACACCGTACTCGACATATTTGTCGCTGGCGATGGCGTTGCGCAGGGCCTGGATCGCGTCCAGCAGGTCGCCGACGTCGTCCAGACCTATCACCTCGGCGACGAGCGGACGTGGACCTTGCGCGACCAGGTTGAGGAAGCGGATGTGCTGCTTCCCGTCCAGCCCGGCCAGGAAGTCGCGCACCAGGGCCACGATCTCTTCGTGAGTATAGTGCTGCAGTTGTGCGGTGATGTTGTCCAGCAAATCATTCATAGAGCTGTTCAATCTGTCGCAATTGGCCAGATCATACATGCAAAGGGCATAAAGCAACGCGATAGCCTATCGTAGGACTGCGGAAATCTGGAGACATCTTTTCTCTCGAGGCGACTCTCGCTGCAACTGAGGAAAAAGCCCATGCTCCACCTCGAATGACCCTTTCTTCACCAGAGTGCAAATCCTCCCTTCCATCTTTGGGAGTATACGGGTAAGCTTGGTAGTGGCTTGATGTCCATTCCCATACGTTCCCGCTCATGTCCAAGCAACCGTATGGACTTGCACCGCCTGGATAAATGCCGACAGTTGTAGTTTGACCAATGCCGGCTTCTTCGGTATTAGCGCGTTCTGAATCCCACTCATCGCCCCACGGATAGATTCGCCCGTCACTACTCCGCGCCGCTTTCTCCCACTCTGCTTCCGTTAGCAGTCGCACCGTCATATGCTCTGGCAATAATTCCGCAGTCCTTAAGTGTTCTGCCACCCAACGAGCAAAGGCCACGGCCTCATACCAACTCACCCCAACAACTGAGTAATTGGGTTTATTCCACATCGGGTCATCCCAGAATTCCGGAGACTCTATACCCCGCTCTTGACGCCAGGCCCAACCCTGGTCCGTCCAGTATTGCGGATCAGTATACCCACCCCTCTCAATAAAGTGACGATACTGAGCGTTGGTCACAGGGTATCTCCCAACACGATACGCAGGCAACTCAACTCGGTGCTGTGGTTCCTCGTCATCAAAAGCATCGTGGTCTTTTCCCTTGGAAGATCCCATCAGGAAAGGCCCTGCTGGGACTTCACACCAGACAATGTCGGGGACGAGCAAGGCCCCTGCCAATGTGAATGTAAATCTGGGATCGCCTATATCAGCAAGCAGGTCACCAGCGAAAGCCCTTTCTCCTGCCGAGAGCATCCCAGACTCTAGAAGTTGGACGAGCTGTACCCTGACAGAATTGGCGAGCTCTTTTCCTGGCTCTGTTCGTTCGATTCTGAGAACCCCGATCTCAGCGACAGCTTGACCTGCCAACGCTATGAGCCGCAGGTCGAGTTCTGACTTCCAATGATCCTGGGGGCACAATGTTTGTATCGCACCCAATGCCCTGACCGTTTGGCTTATCTGATCGAGGAAAAGCACTGAAAGCAAATAGACCTCACGCCATAAATCGAAATCGGTTCTGAGCAACTCGACACCCATCTCGGAATATTCCCTTTGGGATGCCAAGTGACGCGCAGCATAGAACTCCTGAAGAGTTGAATGAACGAAACTGTACTTTCCAGCAGCCCGTTCAACCAGCAAGCCCGCCCGCTCGCGCACATATGCGACAAAGCGCATTGCCTTGTTCCAGTCCGAATCGAGGTAGGGAGCAATGATTCCCCGCAATGAGGCTTCGTCGATCACGGTGTCCCTGCGGGCCTGGATGCGGAATGCCACTTCTGCCAAGGCGACTTGAAGATCTGACGTCCGCAAGCCAAGAACATCCAGTTCATCAATCAGCAGTGCTCCCTCAATCTTGGCTCTTTCCCAACGCCGCATGAGCAAATCCGATACATCGTCGTAAAGCGCGGCGCGGCTTTCAGGCAATGCCCCACGATACGTGTGAAGCACTGCAATGACGGTCAACAATAGTGGATTGACGGCGAGCGAGCCGAGTTGCCGATGCTGGCGCAAAGCACAAAACAGGCTTTGTGCTTTCGATTCCGCCGTCTCGGCACCCAGTGATCCTGTTCTGGCTAGCAATCTATACCAGGCTGTGATGAAGGAATTTATCTGCGCATCGGTGAGAGGCGCAATCACAAAAGCCGCCCATTCTGCAGGGAACAAAGGTGCGCCATGCAGTGAGATAACTCGGCTGGTGACCACGATTCGATTCATCGGGTACTGCAGGGCAAAATCTTCAATTCGGGTCACCAACTGCCTTCGTTGTGGTCCGTCGGACACGTCGTCAAGTCCGTCTATTAAGATGAAGCATTCGCCAGCAGCAAGTTGCTCACTGAAGTATTCGATCAGATCAGAGAACCCCAGGGACGCCAGATTCCGTGACAGAAACTCGACAAATGGGATGTCTGAGCCTGTGGACAGCAAACCTGCGTAGTCTCTTGCTAGAATGGAAATAGGGAATCCATCCAGTTCTTTGGGAAAATTCCCCACTTCAGTTCCGAGCCTGCGGCTGGCTATGGCCCAGACTAGGTAATGCAGGACCGTTGTCTTGCCCGATCCTGGCTCACCCAATATCACAACTCTCCTGGCACTGGCAACTGCATCCAACATGCCGATCGGCGCATCGTCTTCTTCTTCCCTGTCCAATGCTCTGACTACCCGTCTCTCACCTCTGGCATCTAACCGCCGCTGGGTTGTGTAGAGCGGGACAAAGATGTCTGACAGGCGCAACGGGGGCATCTCCGCAATGCTCGGGTCGATAGCCAGCAACCGAGGCCTGCTTCCGCTTTCGAGGAGGTAGTTCAGATACCTTTCCAGGCTGTCCTTTTGGACAACGACAGCGTAGTCACCAATCGCCATCCCCTGTACATCTCCCGAAATGGTCACGTGGTATTTTCCTACAGTTATAGCACTTTCCCCTTGGGCAATTACACTACTGCCAGCAAGTTGAGCTTGCCAAGACTCTCGTACCTGGGGAGCAAGGGTTATCATCTGCAGGGTTTCATCAAAGACCGCCAATCCAGCCTCCCGCAGAGATGTGATGAGGTGATCCAAGACACTAGAACCAATACCACCTAGCCAGGACACAAGTGTAGGTAGAGGAACTGGTTTGTCACTCCTGACTAACAACTGAAACGCTTCCTGCGCTGTTTCATCCAATTGATCAAAACGGACTCTGGTTTCCCATTCAATGGCTCGTTGCGACCACTTTTCCAACTCACTTCCCATCAACGCAATCACATATTCGCGGGTCATCTCAAGGATGCTGTAGCGGCCTGTGAGGTGGTCGAAAGCCACCAGGGATGTCCCAATCAACTCATCGACCAAACGTTCGTACTCACCTGGCGTTAGTACTGCAACATAGCAGATCTGATCCTCGACCGCCGGACGATCGATGGCTGCTATTGCCCAGAGGGCCTTTCTGGCGTTTTCACTCAGGTCGGAGTAAGAATCCTCGAAGATAAACTTGTACAGATCATTTGCTTTAGGTTGCCCCAACCGCTGCAGAACCCGCTGTACTGATTGCCCGCGTTCCACCTGCGCGACCAACCATCCCATCGCCAAGGGATTTCCATGGGCTCGCTCGTAAATTGCCTCCAGCAGAGACCCGTCTGCGTTTGAAAGTGGAGGGGGAATGGTGCGACCGGCGTTGCGCAGGAGCTGAAATGCGTCCTGCTTCTCCAACCCCTTGAGCGGAAGAACCATCTCTCCGCTCCGGATCTGGGCGGCAGGGCGGTGCCGGTTTGTGACCAAGGCTTTACTGTTGCCCGGTAACTGCCGAAGGAACTCGAAGGTTCGCTTGTTATTCTGAACGGTCTCAAAGTTATCTACGACAATAAGACTGCGAAGGTCCCACAGAGCCTGTCGAATTGCCCCAGGTTTGGCGTCGGAAGGAGGCCGGTGAAGCACCCGGGCAATGATACCCAGTAATTCATCAAGAGAGGTAAAGTCCGGCTGTTCTTCTATGATACTTGATGCACCAAGGCTACGTCTTTTAGCCGTAGCCCACACAACCGCCTCGAAAGATCGTGCTTCCACCATCTGGTGTGCGATTTCTTGAACAAGCGTCGTCTTCCCGATTCCCCCGATTCCATCGACAGAGATAAGCGCTACGCGTTCCTCGGGGTTCAAGTATTCGTGAAGCAGCCGCAGTTCCCGTTGGCGACCGACGAAGAAGGGACGCAGAGGCAGGTTGTGCAGAATCTCGGGTTGTGCCGGTGGTTCCTCGGAAATCCCGCAGAGACTGCGGAATGTCTGGTGTAGCTTCTCCAGACATATCCGATCAAGCTCTGTTGTTACTCGCGCAACCTGAGCACGCGCATTATCCGTAGGGCCATACTGCCGAATCTCTTGGATAGCCTCAGCCAGCCGGCCCTGAAGCGTGGATACCGTCAAGTAGTCTTCATCCGCCAGCTCTATCGCTTGCAAGAGATCGCTTACGCCCCTCAGGTACCGGTCATGGAGATCTCTCATAGCTCACTCCTCGGCCTCTTCATTGCCAATCACCGCCCGCACCTTTCCCACCAACACATCCCCCGCTCCCAATGAAAAACGCGCACGCTGCACTATACACCCTCTCGCTCAAAATACTCCCGCACAGCCCGGAAAACACTGCTCTGCCCCTTTCCCGCCGCGTACCGCACCCGCGCCTCCATCTCCGTCCCTGCCACCACCGCCCTGAGCGCGTCGGTCCCATCGTGCCTGACGCAACGATGCACCACCACGATCAGATCCGCGTCGCGCACCGCCTCAGCCACCCGGCTCTGGTCCACGCGATCCTCCCACGACGGAGGAACCTCCGTGAAGCGGCCCAGGCGGTAGTCGCGGGTCAGGGTCTCGCACACCCGGCGGCGGACCGGCGCGTAGCCGCCCACCAGCGCTACCCAACGTCCGCTCAGGTCGAGCGCCGGCTCCCCGACCGGCTCCAGCGCAAAGTCGGCCGCCACCAACTCCGCCTCGCGGGCGCGGGCCAGCTCGTCTTCCAGGTATTCCTGGACAAAGTCGAATCGCTCGCGGTCCAGCTCGAACAAACCCCGCCGCAGATCGAGCGTGTAGGCCGGCAACGCCTGCCCCCGGCGCAGGGAGGCGTCCACCTCGGCGCACAGCAGTTGGACGTAGGTCTGCGCGAGGCGTGCCCGGGCGGGAGGATGGTCGGTCAGCGAAGGCTCGATGGCTTCCAGCAAGGTAAAGGTCGTGGCGCGGTCCAGGCCGACCTCTACGACGTATCCCACCAGGCACTCCAATCCCTCCAGGTCGTTCGAGGCGACCAGCGTATCCGTCCACCCGCCAATTGCGCCGGCGAGGTCTTCAGGGGGGGCCTCGACCGCCCGCAGACTCTCAACCAGCGCCTCGTGGGCCATCAGCAGTTCACGGGACGGGCCGGATTCACGCAGCAGCGGCGGGATTGCATCACGCAACAGCTCGACAGCCTGGTGGGGAACATCCTCCAACCAGGCCAGGATGCCGGCGTAGAGACGATCCTGCAAGCCCGGCTCAAAGCCACTCTGGAGCAAATCGGTGTAGGCACGTTGGGCTAACGTCCAATCGTCGGCTTGATAGGCCAACCGGGCCAACGGCCGGAGCACGTCGGGCTGGCGCACGTCCAGCTCGTAGGCCCGGCGCAGCGCCTCCAGCGCGGACGGCGACTTCACCGCGACCAGGGCCAGCCCCAGCAGACGCCAGTAGGCGCGCTGATCGCTTTCCATCAACTCGTCCGGCGCGATCTGCTCCAGCCAGGTCACGGCCGATTCAGGCTGCTCGAGGGCCAAATGTAGATTGGCTGCATCCAGCCGCAGAGCGTCGAGAGCAGCGGCATCCAGCGCAGAGGGAGAAGCATCGAGCACTGCTCGCAGATGTGTCAGGGCGCTGTCCACGTCTCCAGAATGGCGGGCCAGCACGCTTTTCTCCAGTGTCACCTGCCATCGCTCTGCCGGCTCAATGCGTGCCGCCAGTTTGTCGAGCAGCGCTTCAATTTCCACGGTGGGAGCCTGCTGACCAGCGATGACGCCCAGCAGATCGGAAAGCTGTTCGGCAAGGATAGCGCCGGAGGTGCGGTTGATATAGGCTTGCAGGTCGGGTATTGTCTGGGGAAGTTGACCCTGCAAAGCGCGGGCCTGGGCGCGCAGGGCCAGCAGTCGCTCGGCGACGCCCTGGCGTTGAAACTCGGGCAGAAACGCATCCAGCACCGCGAGCGCCTGTTCTGGCCTGGAAGGCTCCAGGCGCAGGTGTGCCCCCACGATCCACTCAATGACCCGGTAATCCACGTCGCTGGCGTGCAGATGATGGGCATACCGGGTGTATACGGCCACGAGGTCATCGAAACGCTCCCACGCGTGGTACAGATAGACCAGGTAAGCGGGCACCAGCGGCGGCGAGTCATCGGTCGCAAAAGCGCCCAGGTACTGCGCTGCCTCGTCGTAGCGACCACTTTGAATCAGATCGTAGGCCCTGGCCTTGTCAAAAGCATCGGCCGGACGTTCGTAAAGCCGGGGGACCCGTTGAGCGCGGTACGCCTGGACGTAGGTATCGAAGGATGCACGCCAGGTCTCGTAACCGGGCGTGGCCGCTTCAGCAGAGGGTCGAGCAGAATGCGCCTCGCACAGTGGGCGCAACTGCTGAGCGATACCCACCTTGTCCAGGCCACTGTCGGGCCGGGCGACGTAAGCAAAGTGGTTGAACTCGGCCCGATTGGAGCGCTGACAGGGGATGCAGTTGAAACCGGCCTGCCGCAGCGCCCAGTAGAACCGGCGGGCCATCTGCACATCGGCCTGGACGTACAGGCCCACCTGGTCATCGTAGCCCAGACTGGCGTCAATGTGGTAGGACTCGATCATCCCGCCAACTCCTCGGCGCGCTCAAAGATGGCCTGCGCCTCCGCACGCAGTTGGGCCACAGAGCGCGTGTCCGACACGTACCGGCTGAACTCGACGTTATACTCGACCCCGCTGGCCGTCAGGTTGGGCGAACCGTACAGCGCCCCGTGTCGTCCGGCGTAGATTTTGGCATGCAGATTCCCAAGATGACGCACTGTGATCCTGGGGGCGGCGATTAGGTCCGTCAGAGGCCGGATGAACCGCTCAACCCGCTCAGGAACGACCTCGCTGCGCACCACCATCGCCACGCGCCCCCCGTTCGACGCGATCTGGCGCAGCACCTCGAACAGGCGCGGCTGCGGCTCGGCGCTGTCCACCAGAGTTGTCAGGTCGGCTGACGGGGGCGGGCTCAGCGTAAAGTTCGTCACCCAGGGCGCGACCACCCACAGGATATAGCCCCCACCGGCGCGGCTGGAGAGCAATTCGGCCACCAGGAAATTGCTGATGAGCGCGGCGCGCAGGGCCAAATCCTGAGAGTGGATGTAACTCATCGAACATCCTCCAGAGATAACCCGATAGTCAGTATACCGTCCAACGAGCGCACCTGCGTCACGTGGGGGTAGCGCCGCTCGAGACGGTCCATGACACCATAATCGGTCAGGTGGCTCAACAGCGCCGCTAGCATATCTGGTCGGTCCGCCGGCGCAGTGACCAGGACCGGGCTAGCGGGGTCCTGCTGAAAGAGCGACTCGATGCGTTGGGCCAGCGCGGTCGGAGGCGCGTCGGCAACGCAGGCGACGGTCCGTTCCTGGCGCAGGTGATGGAACACCTCGTTCGCCAGGGCGCGGCTGAGCGTCAGCGCGCTCAGCCCTGGCGGATCAATCTGACAACCCGGCCCCTCGTCCAGACACGTCGGGCAAGCATCCCGGCAGTTGAGCAATAGCCGCCGCCCGACGGCGTTCTCAAAGACGCGCCGCACTTCATCACCGTTGTACTCGCGCTGATAGAGGCCCAACAAACCGGCCAGTTCCGGGTATGTCTGGATCACAGCCTCACGCCGCGCACCGTCCGGGTGGGTCAGTTCGTAATGCAACAACCCGCGCGCTTCAATCGGGGTCGGCAACCGCCCCAGACGTACTGTCAGATCGGGTATCCAACCGGCGTTCAGTTCCCGATACAAACGCCAGTTGCGCACTCCGATGGACTGCTGAGCGTAATCATCGGAGAACACCTTGACCAACAGCCGGGTCTGCGCGAGACCGGGGAACAAGCCGCACTGCTGACGCAGGCCGTCGCGCAGGTCGCCCAGCGCAGCCTGACGCTCGGCGGACGAGGTTGAAGTGTGGATCCGGTTCACCAGCGCGTGCAGGGCATCGAGAGTGGACTCTGACTGCGCCAGCAGGTCGAGCAGAAAACGGTCCTCTACCTCCATCTCGCACGTCGCCAGTGTCGCTTCGAGGATGCGCCAGAAGCGGGCGGGATCGTCCCGCAGCACGTCCTGCACCGTGCGCAGCACGCCTACCCCGCCCATCCCCAGCTCGTAGAGCCAGATCGGGCGGTCGCGCAGCTCGCCAAAATCCATATTGAGCTGGGTATACGCTGCGACGTACTGCATCGCCTCGACCCCGGCCAGGGCCTGCGCCGTCCGCTTGAGCGCGTGCTTGAGGGTGTGGACAAAGGTATCCTCCAGGTAGCGCCGGTAAAGTGCTCCACCGGTGTGGATCTCTGCATAGCGGTCGGAAAAGATCTCGCGCGCGCCAGCCTGGTTGAACAACTGCAGCGCAGCCTGGGTGTTCTTCCGGGAGAGATGGTAGACTCGATTGACCGCCCCGCTGAACGCCTGGCGCACCTCGTCATCCCCGGCGCGACAAGCGGAAGTGAAGGTGTCGAGGGGCCACGCCTGCTGGTGAACGAGCAGGTCGGCCACGGTCAGCATCACCTCGGCGAACCGCTCGGCGGCAAAGTAGTTGGCGTCAGGGCGCGCGGCCAGTTCAGCGACCACGGCGTGTTTGACAAAGTTGCGCCGCAGCCGGGCCGCCGTCGCCTCAGAGATCGGCAGTTGCTCCGTCCCCAGCCTGGACGGCAGATCGGATAACGTGAACGTGATGCCCTCGGTCTGCATCTCATAGCCGATGGCGGTGAGCTCGGTCGGGCTATCCCGGCGGGCAAAGGTTACAAAACCTTCCTGTGGATCGCTCTCGTTGACTAACTTGAGGCTGTACTGGCTGCCGACGATCACGTGCTGCACTTTCATCAAGCGCCCATTGTCGGCATCGCTGGCGAAATCCACGCGCCTGAACAGCGTCCGTCCCAGATCGTTAAAGAGCGGGGCGTCGTCGCGCGGCGCGAAAGAGAAGCGGCGCCCCACCGTACGCGGCACTTCTACCTTCGTGAAACCCAGCGGGTAAGCGCTGGATCCGTGGCGCACCTGGCGGATATTGGGGCCTGTGGGAGGAGATTGGCCTATTTCGATACCGATAAAACGTCCCGGCGGCTGGGACCTGTCGAGCCACCAGAGCGACCGGTCGCGGGTCCCAAAGCGCTGCATCCGCACGGCGGTTGGACGTACCATACTAAAAGTGCGCGGTAGACGTCCTTGCATTTGGAGCATGCGCTCTATGCGACCCGGCAAGTCCCGCGCTTCAATCAGCGCCTCGTGACGACGTTCGTTCGAGAGCGTATAGGCATCCTCCAGTAAAAAGACCTGCCCGGCTTCTGTTCCCAAAGATGGCGCGATCCAGCAGGAGCCGGCCCCGCCCCGGAACGTGACGTTGCCGGGGATGGTCTCCGACAGCCCCAGAGAGACGTCCTCGGCCTGCCGCTGCTGGTCATACCAGACGTCGAGTTCGGGCAGGTTGATGTCGGAGAAGAGATTCTGCGGCAGATAATCGCGCAGCACCTGACGGCGCGCCTCGACCTGCCCGGAGCGCCCGGACTGCAAATCGAACGCCTCGTGCAGTGCATCCATCAGCCTGCCCAGGCCACAGGAGAGAATGCCGTTGTCGTTCCAGGAATGGGCGCTGGGGTCCACCAACAACTCCTGCAGACGAACGGGATCGTCCAGGTGAAAGGCGTCGGCGAGATACGCACGGAAGGCATTCAGCACCTCGGAACGACCGGTGAGTTGTTTGAGCGCCGCATAATCTTGAGCTTCCATCCCATCGCCCAACGCCAGGTGCAACACCTGGCGTCCGGCCAGGTAAGCCAACCAATCGAACAGCGCGTAGAAGCCGTGGATGCGCTGCAAGAAGGGATTGTCCGGGTTCAAGGGTAGTTTCTTGAACCGGGGCTCCACCAACAGATGGTGGTTCTGGTACAGGAAGGTATCGCTGGTCTTGTACGGGCTGAGAACCGTTGTGACGACGGGGCGCGTGCCGACCTGGCGTCCGCCCCGCCCCTTGCGCTGGACAAAGCTGGCGACGTTGGAGGGCGACTGGTACTGAATGATGCCCATCAGCGACGCATCGTCGTATCCCACTTCGAGGGCCGTGGTGGTGATGATGAGGTCATCCTCCGGCTCGATGCGCTCTTGCCGGTCGCGGGCCGATTTGCGCTTGATGCGCATGGGGTCTTCCAAGCCCTGCAACATCGCCCACCAGCACTCGCCTTCCTGGAAGTAGACACAGTCTAAATCGGGATAGCCGCGCTGTGGGCAGGGGCATGGCGCAGATCCCAACCCCCGCCCAAAGAAATCCGGGAAAAGCGCCCGGTTATAGCCCGGCATCCGATACCAATACAGGGGCGTGTGCTCGATAGGCCAGTGCTCAGGCGGGCGATCTCGACGGCCCTCACAGTTCTCACGGTTGATCTTTTCGGCATCGGATAATTGGTAGTACCAGCGCCCCACGACGTCCAGGGATTGGGCAAAGCCGAACGTCTTGTACTTGGCTATCCCCTCGGCCTGTTCCTCCGGCGAAGGCTCCGGCATGGTGTGGACGACGACCATCGCCGTCTGCAACAACGTGGAGATGACAGCGGTATCCTCCTCTTGCTCTGCACGGACGAACAGATAGCGCTCCGCGCCCGCCGTGACCATCTCGGTTTCCTCGTCCGGCGCCACCTGGGCAATTGCAGAGGGGGTCAGCCCGGTCAGGTCGGAGAAAAAGGCCCTCGGCTGCGCAATCGTGGCGCTCAGGCCCACCAGCATCAGGTTAGGCGGATGGGTGCTTCCTGCGGCGCCCTGCTTGATCCGTGCGGCCAACCGGCGCAGCAGGAAACCGATCTGCATACCCTTGGTGGAGGATTGCAGGTGAATCTCGTCGAGCATCACCACGGCGGGCGGCGGGAAGTCGGCATTGCCGAACAGCATCTGGTATTTGCTGTCCATCAGCCGGCTGTTGAGCGACTCCGTGGTCGCTACCAGCACGTCCGGCGGCGTCTCGCGGAACTGGTTCTTGGCATACAAGATGAAGGAATGCTGCGCTCCACAGGCTGTGCAAAGAATAACATCCGGCTGCGTTTGCTGCACCGCCAATTCGCCGTCGCAAACCGGACAGCGGGCGAAAGGACAAACGTAGCGAGCCTCGGATTCGGCCCAGCGCCAGCCACGCTTCTTGAGAGGAGAGTAATCAGCCTGGGTGAAGTCGTAGGTGGTATACGGTGACGCACCGCTATCAATGCCCACCGTGATGGCCCGCTCCGGCGGCAGGTGTTGATTCGCCCGGTAGAGTAGCCGTACAAAGTCCTCCAACTGATTTTCGGAGAGCGCCACGCGCGGATAAAGACAGATCGCCTTGACGCCGCCCTGCCCTCGCAGTCCTTTCTCCGCCAGGCAATAGGCCAACACCGGCAGGAAGAAGGCGTAGGTCTTGCCCGAGCCGGTGCTGGCCGTGACCACCAGCCCCCGCACGTCGCCCCGGCGCGGCTTGAGCAGGATGTGCTCGGCGATGGCCTGGAGCGCTCGCTTCTGGAAGCCAGAGAATTGAAACTCGGCGGCAGGAAACAGCGCCTCCAGGACATGGGCGACTTGGGCCAGGCGGGGTTGCAGCGGCGCGATCAGATCCGCCATCGGCAGGTTGCGATCGGGCACGTGGCGCTGGCGCATCTCGAACTTGAGGTCGTGGACCAGGCGCGGGGAGTTCTCGTTGCGATGCGTGCGCACCTCGCCGATGTAGTCCACCTTGCGTTGACGCAGCTTGCTCACCAGGCGCACCGTCTCGGCCATGCGGCTGCGAAAGCGCCACGCGTGGTGGTCGGCGTGGTCCTCAAAGCGGACGATGAGGCCCCGCTGCCAGAGTACGTCCAGCGCGACGCGGACCTCGGCCTCTTGCGCTGGCGAGAAGGCGGACAGCACCTCGTCGCCGGTGAGCAGCATGTCGTAAAGGCCGTATTGGATCTGCTCGGCCTCGCGCCGTTCGATGAGGGTGAGGAGGGAACCTGACAGTTCAGTCATTCGGTTCAGCCTTTACTTCGTGATTTCCTGGCATTGAGTCCCCGGTTATCCTTCAGCGACCTGGAAAGCCACCTTAAACACGGCCTGGGGATAGCCGCACTTGCGTAGGTAGTGAGCGTAGTGCCCGCCGGAGAAGGCGTCGCCGTGCTCGTCCCACAGTTGGTGGTGGAGCCGGCCTGCTTCTTCATAGTTCTGGGCGTTGTAGAGTTGTTTGGCTTGAGTGCGTATATCCAGTTGCTGAGTCATCTCACCAAGCCTGTTTGATGCAATGAGATCGCCTACCCACCATTCGAATTATGGAAGAACTTGTTTGTCTATGCTCTTTCGGGCTTTGTTGAGCACACGAGCTACTTGCCACCTCTTTCCGTTTCTTGCTCTGGCGATATAACTATCTATAAGCGGAAATGCGTCTGCATCGAATAGTGCTAATGAGTTAGCTGCATTTTCCCTCAGCGATACTCGCTGCCCTACATTCATTGGATACCGTGCAGAAACATCATCCCATATACACCATATAAGCGCCGTGGCTAATTCTTGTGTCTTCGGTAGGTATCGAGCCATAGACGCCATATTGTATCGTTGATACCGAGTTGTCAGTTTGTCGCGCAATATTCTGGAGAAGCCGACCATGTCAAACGCGTATGAGTGTACCATCTCTTTGACGAACCCCCAGACTTCGTAATCGAACTCTGGGCACTGGCCCAAGACAATGTAGTCTTTCTTTGAAACTGCCTCGCAGATCTTGAGGGCGACAAAGTACTCCATGAAAGACTTGTGGGCAAAGCGATAATTCCCGCTCTCGTCACGTACCAAGTAGGACTGAGTGCGCACGTCCCGCTCGAAGAAGGCCGCGCCCTCCGGGTCATCCTTGAGGCCAAAGTACTTTGCCACCCGATCCGGAAACTCGGAGAATGGGATAGTGAGACGCTGAGAGGTATACATCTCCCAGGCCAGTTCTTGTACGAAGAAGAGACGATCCTCGGGCGGGATGTGATCGGTGCTCTCACTCCAGCGCCGCTTAAGAAGTGCGTCCACATAGGCTTCATACAAAGTAGCCTGGTTGATCTGGCTGGCATCCTGGATTTCGGGCAGCGTCTTGACAATCATGTCCAACAGCACTGGCCTGCTGGCAAGGTCACGCAGGTTGGCAAGCTCCCGGACCTTTTGGTACACTGGCTCCCAACCGGCCGGCAGCCGCTTTTGCAGGGCAAGTCGGATGTCTTCGTCGTCAAAGTCCAGTAGATGCACTACCTCGAACTGCTCTCGGTCACGTAGGTCAATCACCTGTTCACCAGCGACTACACTGACCCGACCGCGTCTGGGAGCCAGGGTTTCTTTCTCTTCACCCTGATGACGAAAATAGGCCGTCCGACAGGTCAGGAGAACCTTGCTGGCAGGACATACCACCCTGGCCAGCTCCCAAAAGTTCTCCACGGTGTTACGATAGTCGCTCACCCGTCGCTCCATCTCGTCGAAGCCATCAAAGATGAGGAGCAGTCGGCCAGCCTCGTTGAGCCGGGCAAAGGTCTTGTAACCGGCAGCCAGCCCCACCTTGTAGCGATTGGCGACCGCGTCGGTGATCAGTTGCTCCACGTCGTAGGCCCGGGAATAGTCCTGCAGGGTAATCAGGATGGGGATGCGGTGGTGGGTTGGGTCCGCCAGGTAGCGCCTGGCGGCCAGGTAGGCGTACCGCTGACAGAACCAGGTCTTGCCACTGCCAAAGTCGCCCAGGATGGAGAGATGTTTGCGCCCTGGCTCGGTCAGCCAGGCATCCACGAACGATTCCAGCGGCTTGACACCCTGAGGCTCCCGGTCTTCGCCTGCCTCACTCTCCACGGCCAGCGGCACGTAAAAGGCTGGTATCTCGCTGGCCTCGTACTCCTGGATCAGCCGCTCCAGGTAAGGGCGAAAGTCGGCCAGGCGATCGGTGAACTCGTCCAGGGTGTAGCACTGGATGCGCTCGCGCTGGCGGGCCAGGTCGCACAGAGCAACCGGCAGCGGATGCCGGGTCAGCAGAGTGCCTCGTGCTGCATCGTGGCTGACCACGGCATCGTTGAGGGCAGCAATGTCGCTGGCTGTCGGCTCCTGGCCAACGAAGTGCACTACCTCCTGGCGGATCTCTGCACCCCACTTGGCGTCGCATAGGAAGTAGAGGTCAGCCCCAACCACCTTGGCATCTGTGATGCGGTAGCCCATCGCCTCCAATAGCCCACGCACATCCTCCGTTTCGGACGGGACTGGAGCAGTAACGGATGGGTGCAACACATGTGTCCTCTGGCGACGTACCTGATCAACCTGATGGATCAGATCGTCTAGCAGCGCACCTAACTGCTCGGAACGGTTGTCCTGCCCACTCAGTGGGATATTGAGAACGTACATGTTACGAGAGCGCAGGTCGGAAATCGTGAATTCGTCAACATCGAAGAGCACGGCATAGACCACGCGCTGGTGCTGTTGCAGGTCAAAGGCAATCTCGGTCTGAATCTGGTTGAAGTCGGGGTCGTTGATGCTGTAGCCGACGAAGAGGAAGGTCTTTTCCAGCAGTAGCCCGCTGAGTTTGCCCTTGACCCTGGGGAAACGCCGGAAGTAGGTGTAATAGTCTTGCTGGGTGATGACGATGGTGTCTGGTTGTTCCCGGTCACCGTGCAGTTTGACCAGTGTCACTGCATCGGCGCTGGTGTAGGGCAGGTCCTGGTCGCGTACGATCCTGGTGAAACGCTCGTCAACCTCGCGCAGCGTTTGCTCCAGCAGATCGTCATAGTTGGTAGTCACCCATGTGCGGACACCCAGGCGGGCCAGCCGGCGGTGGTTGTCGGTTGCATGTTTGCCCGTCGTGTCCGTTTGCTCGATGACGTGGCTGACCAGCGCTTGTCGCCCGCGTTGATTGTCGTAGTGTTGAGCCACTTTGAGGAGGTCCGCACGCAGATGAACCGGTAGACGGATGCTGTCCGCCAATGGCATCAGCAACTCACTCCACCCTGGCAGCCCGGCTCCCTGCGAAAGCCCTGCGCCGACAAAGATCACCCCATTGCCACGGGCGAATTGCTCAGCCAGTTCACGGGGAATGTCCATCGTCATCTTTGCGTAATCTCCAGATGCAACTCAAGGCCGTCGTCAATCAGCACGTCCGTCGAAACGCCCACCAGCCGTGCATAGGTCAGCAGAGTGAGCAGGTCAGGCTGCCGGGTGCCCACTTCCCACTCGTAGACGCGGGTGCGCCGTGAGACCCCCGCCTTCCCCACTGCCTCCGCCATCTGGTCCAGCGTCCAATGCTTGTGTTCTCGGATGGCCCGGAGTTTCTCCCCGAGCCGTTTCGGGATTGGTCGTGGTACCATAATGCTTGTGTTCGCAAAAGAGAACAAACGAAAGAAAAACCGGCTGCTACCGCTATGCGGCAGCAGCCGGTTCCATTCTTACCGCCTGGACAACCTGCTCAACCATCGTGATACACCGCGATCCCCAGTTGCCTCAACACCCGCCGGGCCTCAGAGGCCTGGAACTCGGACACGTCCAGCCCTGAAAGCAGGCTCGCCAGCCACTTGGTGCTGACCCTCTCTCCATCCACTACCGCGTACCAGTCACGGAAATTGTGCGGAACGCCCCATCTTTCCGCTAACGCCCGTCGAGCCAGTGCCAACGCCCTTCCGGAGGACATTTCGATCGGTCGTCCCTTCAGTGTCGCACGGCCGGTCATGCGCACTGCTCGTTCCGGCGGGTCCGATAGCGCGTCCCCTTCCGGCAGACGGTATAGCCATCGCTTCAACTCGGTCAGGCGCCTGCCTGCGGTGGCCCTGGATATGATCACTGCTGTGCCAGCCGGCACATCAGCCTGAAAGCCCTCCAGGGCCTGCAAGTACACCCCGCCAAGCGAAAGGAAAATCTCCGCATATCCCCCACTCAGAATCTCCTGCAGCCGGGCGAACACTTCAGAGCGCAACTCCACCGCC
>Ga0315284_10005152_pt1 | contig 18562 bp, 19 predicted proteins | sample YL17G09_16_MG_FD_203696 | JGI IMG/M metagenome (GOLD analysis project Ga0315284, IMG submission 203696) | Sediment microbial communities from Yellowstone Lake, YNP, Wyoming, USA - YL17G09_16 | ecosystem: Environmental > Aquatic > Freshwater > Lake > Sediment | place: USA: Wyoming | collected... | reverse complement strand
ACGGACCCATCGGCTCCGTTGGCGGTGCCGCGAAGGGTTCCTTGGCGTCTACCGGTTGCACAGGTGTGGGTTGTGGTGATGGACCCTGGCTGGCGACCCGCTGGTTGTAGGCATCCAGCAGAACTTTTACCCAGCGGTCCCCGTATTTGGCGAGCATAAAATCGGGCACCGCCCGGATGGCGCGGTCGCGTGTATCTTCCGTCCACAGCGGCCCCATCGCATCCGCTGTCTTGAAGGCCCCCTGCTGGGCCTTCATCATGTCCTCTTGCATTGAGTCGCCCACCGGATCGGGAGCGGTGTCCATAGGCGGCAAACCCAGAACCACTGCCGCCTCATTACGCATCTTCAGGTGGGTGTTTACCTCGGCGTCGGTAGCGTGCAGCCGTGAACCGAAGTCGCGCAGCCACGAATCGGTATAATTCGCCACAGTCCCCGCCTGCTGCAGTGCTTTGGCCTCTTCGCGCTCCTGTTGCGCCGCCTTGACCTGCTGCAACCGTTCCAGTTGGGCCAGAAGGCGGTCCTTCCGTTCTGGCCCTCCCTGCTTACCCGCCAAGTACTTTCCGAGGATTCCCGTCATGGTTGCCCTCTGATCCAGTCCCAGATCGAGTCGCCGCCGCCACTCGTCTTCTTGCCTTGTCCCAACTGGTTCAGGATCGCGTCCCGCAGTCTCCGCTCCTCAGGATCGTACTGGCTCGCCAGGTCCCCCACGATACCTGCCACGTCGCCATACAGGTTGCTCTTCGCCTCCGCGCCCATCTGCAACCCGGCCATCGCTGGCTGAATCCCCTGTCCACCCAGTCCCGCAAGGTTCGAGGTCGCCGAGAGTGCATCCGCGAGACTCTGGCGTTTGTACCCTTCCTGTGCGCCCCCGTACGCGAGGTTCTCGCGGTTAGTCGCCTCCGTGGTGGCTTGGCCGATGCGGAACTGTTCGCCTCGACTTCTCCCGACGTTGCCAGCCGCTCCCCAGTACCGCCGACTGCCCGCAAGTGCGCCCAACCCAGTGCGAGTGATCCCTTGCACGTTTTCGGCGTGTTCACCGCGCAGGAGAGGACTTTCCTGGCCAACCTGCGGCAACAGGTTCTTCAGAATAAGGTCGCGCAAGGTTGGCAGGGCAAACTTTTGCGCCTTCAGCATTGGTTTCGACAACTTGGATGCCTCGGAGGCGGCGTCACTCTGCGCCTTCGAGGATTTGTAGGCGGAATAGACGCCCACGAGGGCGCTAACGGCCGGCCAGAAACTCATCGCAGTTCTCCTTCGACTTTCACGCCGAGGTAATGTATTTCGGGAGGCGTCGCCCCCGTGTAAGCGAGTGCCAGTTTCACGACCTCGCCCTTCAGATTCAGACCTTCTTGGTAACGGGTCCGACCTGGCGTGACTGTCACCACTTTCGTTTGTGTCGCCTGCGCAAAGCCTTGGACCGTCACCGTCAAGGTTACTTCGGTCCCGTTGGGATCGTCGCTGATGATCTCCAAAAGGGCTTCGGGAATGTTGGTATCGGCCCCTGGCCCGGCCACTCGGAGGTAGCCCGTCTCGACCTCCACCAGGGCGGAATCCGCCCCGTAATCTTCCGCACCCCCAAAGAGACTTACGGCGTCCCCGTTCATCGTCACGCCATAGACGGGACCGGAGGTGTCGGCCACGCAAATGCCGATCAGCCCAAGCGCCTCCGAGGTGCGTATGCGCCACCCACCATGCCGCAGATCGAGGATCAACAGGGACGGCGCCCCGTCGTAGTGGCAGAACAAGATGTACCTGTCGCCGTTATAGACGGCATTGTGCGGTTGAGTCCAGTCAATGAGGTGCGAATCCACCCTGTCGCGCCCAACCGGCTCGGTCAACCCGGCCCGGTAGGCGTAGAAGTCGTCGCCGTCGTTCCACACTATGCCGTACCGGCCACAGTCGGCGATGCTGCGATCACTGACGGTGCCTACCCCATCGAGGCGGATGAACCGATACCCGCTGATGGGGTCCGTGCCGCGACAGACGAAGAACTCGTTGTCCAGCCAAACGTAAACATCGTCATTGCGGGCCAGGAGACCGCGCATTTCCATTCCGGTTTGACCGTAGTCGTCCAGCAAGGTCCCGTCCGTCACCAGGGAGTTCTCGTCAGTGGTAGTCGGGTAGGCCCAAAACTTCCCCTCACTGGACCGCATGATGGCAACGCGCCGCGTCCCGTCCAAGTAACCCGCCCACACGCACCCCTGGGAGATCACGGCATAACGGCAGGCGCTTCCGTAGTCGTTGGCGAGTTCGAGTTCGACTGGAACCTCGGCCCCGTCCACGAGTGGCAACCCGTCGTTTCCGCCATCGGTGTATGTGATACTGGCTGCGATGGGTTCCGCCGCCACGAATGTCCACGCACCCCATGTGCTGTTGTCGCCGTCGTAGAGTTGGCGATAGATCAGGGCATGGGTGATGTAGTCCCCGTATTCGTCCATGACGGTCGCGAGGTAGCCTGGAAGAGTGATCGCCACCGGGTAGGTGCGCCACGGATCGGCCCCATGTTCCACCGAACTCTGCGAAGGATTGGAGATCATCGGGACCCACAGAGGTTTCGTGAGCGCATCGCGGCCGCAGAAACAGTACCGATACCGCACCTTGGGCATCATGGGCAACATCCCCGCGCCGGTCACAGGGAAGCGTTGCAGGACCATTGCTGAAGTGCCAGTCGTGCCACTCGGAGGCAGAACGACGCGCCCCGTCTGGCTTCCGCCAATCCCCATCGTGCGCGTGGGAGAAGTCACCGCCTGCAAGGCGGTCTTGGTGGACTGACTGGGATCGGTCACTTCGGTAAGATCGTGCCAAGGCGACTTTAGAAACACCACCTCGGGCATCAGGAAGGCGCTTTTCTGCGTCCAATCGTCCTCGAAGTCCTCGCTCCATACGGTCAAGATGCGGGACTCCCCGGCAGCAGGCGCCGTCCAGTAACTCGCTGTCGTGATGGCTACGCCCTTGACGGTGCTGGTCAACGCCCCCAGGTGAAACACCACCCGCGACACTTGGCCCAGAGGAGTCAATGCCGGGATCGTGAGGGTCTTGAAACCCGTCCCCGTGCATCCCACATTATCGTACAGCCGCAACTCGTATCCCGAAGGATAGATGTTGGGATCATTGAGGAAGAGGCCACCCTTCGCGTACTCGGCAAGGTCCCCCGTCACCATGAGGTCCATCACGAGATAGACTTTGCCTGTCAAGGCAATTCCCGTGCTCCCCAAGGATTTCGTGAAGCATTTGTGACTGACGGGTGTGGTGCTGGTGGCGGTCAAGACGGCCGTGTCCGTGCTCGTGATGTCCGCCGAGCAACCCGTACCCGGCGCCGCCCAGTCGTCGCCATCCTCGCAGTCGAATAAAAGTACGCCAGCCATTGCCGAGGGCGTCACGCTCGGCTTCTCGCTCCCCTTGTAGTCGCAAGGCCCCTTCAGGGAAAGGGGACGCGCCTTCGTGACGGACGAGTGGGGTTCGTAGAACCACAACTGCCCGTCGTCCGTGGGGAGAATCACGCCCTCGGGCGTGCGTGCGGGTACGCCATGCAGAGATGCGGGAATCCGTGCGGTACTCTTCTCCCAGAGGTTACGCTTCAGTTCCCACACATACCCCTCGGCATCCCGACAGATCACGTGGATACCGTGCGGGCTGCGCCATGCAACGGGGGTTTGGGGCGGAATACTGGCGTCTATCGCGGCATTCTCGTTTAGTTTGGCGACAAGTCCTTGGGGAATCAACGGACCTGAGGCGCAGTCAAAACCGTTGATCTTCGACATTCGGGCTGAGGCATCGGCAGGAATACGGCGCAGGAGACTTTGGCCTCCCCTGAAGTCTCCTATGCCGACGTTCATCCCTTGCCCCTCGTGCTATCCCGAATCTTGACGCACCACTCACGCGAGGATGCACGCAGGTCAACCGCCAAGGCCGCATTGACCGGGTTCGTATTGGAACGTGCCGCCCTGGCCCGCCCTTCGGCCCCATCAAGGAGGGCCATGAGGGCGTATCCTGAAGGAATGCTCGAAGGAACTTCGCTGGCGAGCACCAAAGCATCCGAGATCGCGTACCCATGCACCTGCATGGTCGCTAAGGCCGTGATCTCGATGGTGCAGGTCCCATCCCCCGTGCCACCTGTGGTTCCGATCCCTGCGGCCACCCCGTACCCCGTCCCTGCCGTGTGCAACGAGACCGCGATGACGCCACCCGAACCGTCCACACTCTCGACGGTGAGGGTTCCGCCCGACCCACCATCCACGGTGAGGATGTCCCCTACCAAGTACGCGAGACCTGGCGCAGTAGGCGCACCCTCGACGGCGCCGATCATCTTGCAAGCCGCGCCATCGGGAGTCGGGTGGACTCGGAACGAGGAGCCGGTCAACTGCACCCACTTGGTCGGCGTTCCCGTCGGCGACCGATCCCATGCCTCCAACAGGGTTCCCAGGTCACTCACGGTTTCCTGCCGCAGGGGACCATCCCCCAGCCGCACCTCGAAAGGCTCGAACACCTCGCCCCCTGAGTAGGTGTGCGTCCCGTCTATGGGAGTAACAGCCTTCTGTGCCTTGTGGGCTTTGCCCAGCAAATCCACCGCGACCTTTTCGAGGTTGAGGAAGACGTACAACTCCTCGTCGTCTGGATAATTGCCCCGGTCGAGGTCATTGAGCCTGGTGCGAAGGAAAGTGAGCAGGTCAGCCAGGGTCGGCGTGTGATAACGTGTCCACTGGGCCGCTTCCAACTCGACCAACACAATCCCTGAAGGGCCTACGGTCGCCATCGGCCTAACTCCATACCCACGTCCCTACCTGCACGTGTACATTCCAGCGGTTACTCGCCTTGGGCCGCAACCGAATGAAAGAACCCTGGACCGAAGACACCGCCTGTGTGTAGGCGTTGTTGGGGTAGATCGTGTCGGGGGAAGTGCATTTCACCGTGACGGGGTAGATGCTGTCGTTGTAAATCCAAATCTCCCCGTCGTAAGGGTTCGTGGCCGGCAATGTCACCTCGTGAGCGCCGCTGTACTGGGAAGTGTTGAAGCGGCGCTCACACGAACTGCCGACAAGTACCTGGTTCGCGTCATCGAGTTGAATGGCTTCCGGTTCCCATTCCCCCGTCATGTGAACGACGGTCCAGGTGTCCCAGTCAGTCTTCTTGAGAAACACGGTGGCCCCGACACTCCAGGCTACGATTCCCATGCCGACTTCGCCCCAACCGGCAATACTGTCCGTTGCGTCCGGTTGAATGGTCAGATGGTAATTCGCGCGTACCTGGAATCCCACCATCGCCGCATCCGGCGGACACTTCGCCAGGTAACAGGTCTTGTCGTCGTTACAGTCGCCATTGTGCCAGATGCTTTTCACATCCTCCACACCGACGCTGTAATGGTCGGTATTCAACATGGGCAATACCAAGACGCCGTGCGCATCCAGCAACTCGCCGGAGGTGTACCAATGTACCTCGCCGCCAGAAGGAATGCCGAGAAACTCCACCGGGTCTTTCAGGATCACGTCCTTGCAGAATCCGTCGCTGAAGGGTTGGAACTGGTTTGCCTCGTCCGCACCGACTGCGGTGATGAGGAAGACCGAACCCCTCCGCGTATCGCCAAACTGGAAGTTGTCGGCATCCACTACCGTCACGACATAGTAGGTGGTCGCCGCAGCCACCCCGCCCCCCGTGCCGGTAAACTGAATCGGTGTGTCCACAGTGAGACTGTGCCCGACGGCCTCCACGGTATGCGTGGGATCGCCGGGGACTCCGGGAACGGGACCTGCCACCCGCATCACGCAGTCCACCTCGACCCAGAGGGGTTCCCCGGAGATGTCCTGGACGTGGACGCCCCTCAACATCTTGGGCGTGTCGCGCGTATCCTGTACCCGCAAACCCTCGATCACCACTCCCCCGATTTTCAATGCGCCGGTCTGTCCCGTTTCCCGAACGATTTCCAGGCCACCCACGCGCTCCAACACGTGTGACAGTTCGTTGCCGTTCAGACACAGGCAGTTCCGCACCACCACCAAGGGGCCGTTGACATCCTTGTTCTGGATATAGCCCCCATCGTAGTCGTTCTTTTCCCACACGCAGTTCCGCGCCTCGATGATCCCGTGCAGGGCGTTGGCGTGGCAGTCAATGGGAGCAACCCCGAATCCGCCGAGGTCCTCATACGAATACTGCCCCTCGACCAAGACGTTGACCGGCCCATAATTGTTCGGGTGGGTCACGTCGGTATCGCAGAGAGCGCCCAAACCCACCGAGACCCCCCGACCTTCGTTTCCGTAAGTGCGGCAGTTTAGAATCCGAATCCCCTGGGCAAACTCGTCGGGATGATCCGGCTCAATGTGGATGCCCGACCCCGGTTGCGTTACCGTGTCCACCACACTCTGCACGTTGTTCGACCCGACGCACTCTTCCAGTGTCACTCGCTTGCCCGTGATGATGGCAAACCCGGTGCGGCCATTGGTGTCGCCCGTGCAGTGGCGCAACACAATGTCCTCGCTCCAGGTGTCGTAATCCCCCCCGGAAGACCCGATGTAGAACCCGTCGAACACCGCGAACCGGCAGGTGATTCCCTCCACTCGGATACGTTTGCTGTGCTTGATGTAGAGACACCGACCGTGGGTGGGTCCAGCGGTGTAATCGCTCGCGTGCATCTGGAGGATCGCGCCGTAGCCGCCGATGAGAATGTCGGTCTTGTTGAACATCCTGAAGATGCTGCCGTAATCGGTAACACTGCAACTCTCCAGGATCGTACCGGATTGGATGAAGACCTTTGTGCCGCTGGGGATGTCGAGGATGTTCACGAGATACTTGTAGGGGCTGGCAGGCTTCGGAATGTACAGGTAGCCGCCTGCCGCCCGGTTGAGGGCTGCCTGGAATGCGGCGGTGTCGTCGGTTGCACCGTCGCCTTCGGCCCCGTAGTCCAACACCGAGACGTGTGGTTCCCCGCCGAGAACGGGGGAGGCAGGCACCACCAAGCGTCGGGTGGTGACGCCGGAGGCGGTGATCTGTGCATGGTAGCGGACCCCGTAGAAACTGGCGTCGGCGTAGAAGAAGACCGTCCCGTAGGCGTCGGTGGTGAACGGGTTATCCCCGGCAACCGCGCCGTCCTCGTCATCGTAGAGGTCAATGGCGGTTGGGGTCCCGACGAGACCTCCGCCTTCGTCCACCGACCCGTAAGGATAGACGGCCACCGTGACCTGCTTGGTGACAATCGCGTTCTCGTCGGCGGTAGGCAAACGAATCGCCGTAACGACCGTCGAGAAGAGTGCAAGTTTGCCCGTTGGCATCGTTGTCTCCTAAGCGTACAGGATCGTCACGTCAAGGGTCCCGGCGGAATCCACGGTTGCAACGTGTATCGAGGTGCCGTGACGGGCATCGAAGACGAAGTAGCCGCGTGTCGCCCCGCTGAGGGTCGCATAGGCCGTCCCCGAAACCGCGCCGTCATACAACTTGATCGTGGAGGCGCTGTGACCCACGGTGTTGATGACCACCGCGTGCAGTATCCCGCCGGACGCCTTGACGGCGGTATCGGCGACCGCCCCTGCGATCCCTTTCGGATCGTAGTAGGGTAGTCCAACTTTGAGTTTGCCTTTGAGTGGCATCGTGATCCTCCTCAGTAGGTGAAGGGTTCGTACTTACGGCGAGCCAACGCCGTTACAGTCGCCTTGGCCGATGTCTGCCAACGGGTATCGTAGAATTGCGCCCGACCTATCGAGGCCGGGTTGATAACTTCGTTCCCCTTTTCATCCCTCGTCGGCGTAGGCGGCAGGTGGGCGAGGACGTAGTAAGTGAGCGCCCGTTGCCCCTGTGCGGGAAGGTGAATCAGAGGGTTCACGGCTCCGGGAACCGGGCTGATGGGTGGCAGGTAGGAGGTTCCACGGACGACGAGTTTGCCGGTGGCGTCCAAAACGGGGGTAGAATCCAATAGGAGGACCGTTCCCGTGCGCGTATGATACTGGGGTTCGCCGATGTCGTCGCGCCATCCCGGCTTCTCGCGGTCCAACCATGCCTGCGACCGAAACGGCAATTCGTTGTGGGTTCCATCCCATTCGACGCGGAGGACTTCGATGCACTCGATGGGGAGGTCGGCCTGGAGTCCCGTAAGAGTCAACCCACCGCCTGCCGCGTTATTCCAGGCGACCTCCAACGGACCGATCTGTTCCGCGAGGATACCGAGGGCCTCGTTGGCGAGTTCAAGGTAGAGGGCGCGATCTTCCTTCGCGCCCTCCCTTGAATGCTGCGAGGCGATGAACTGCGCCAGGCTATCCCAGGTTTGCTGAACAGCCACGGTCGCCTCCTACTTGCGCTTCTCGACTTTGAGCACTTCCAACGTGGCGTTCACTTTGGCTTTCCAGGCTTCCTCGTCTTTCTGGTACTGGCCGAGGACGGTGTTGACTTGCTTGACGAGTTCCTGGTGGCCGGTGAGTTCTGCCATCGCCGCCGGCAACATTGCCTTGACGGTGATGAATCCGGCTGCGTATCCCATCAGCACCAGGCCCAGTATCAGCAGAACCACCCAGCCGTTGATCTGAATGTTCACGTTTCTCTCCTCCCCGCCGTGCTTGGTTAGGTCGTGCCCACGTAACCCCAGGCCGTGCTGCCGTCTTCGTTGACCCACAACTGGGCGTCCACAGCGCCGTCATGCTGAATGTAGATGGACCCGATGGGTGCGGTGAGACTCCCGTCAGGGGACCCGTCTCCAGCCGAGATTGTTGGGCCGTGACCGAGTTGAATGTCCCAGGTGAACGCCTTGTGACCGGATGCCGTCCCACCGTTCAGGGAGATACCGTAACTGGTGGTCTGCACGGCACTGGAGTTGTTGTTGATGAGCAGGCCGTAGGCCGTGGTGCTGGTGCCGCCCCCGGCTTGTCCGTCAAGGCTGACCTCCAACCCCCGAAGACTCGTGGCGGTCTTGTTCTTGGCGTCGGCGGAGAAGTAGCCGCCGACCAGAGTGCCGATGGTGTTGCCCGCGTTAGCACAAGTGGCAGCCGCAGCCTTGACCTCGACGCCACGGATGATTCCGCTCGATGCGGCAGTTGTGCCGTTGACGGCCTTGATGTAGGCGCCGCGCACTATACCCGTCAGCGCCGCCGTGTTGTAGTGCGTTACGATGACGGAGAGGCCTCTGCCACCATCGGCACTAGTCGTGGTGGCGCTGTTCAGGGTCAGACTGTTGCCGGTAAGGGCAATGGTCCCGTCCGTGGCGTTGCTGATGGTCTCGCCGTTCTGGAGTCGCAGATCATACGTCCACGCTCCGTGTCCGGTCGCCGTGCCGCCGTTGACGTCCAGGGCGACGCTGGTGGTATGGGTGCCGCTGGAGTTATTGAAGATCACCACGCCCTGCATGGTCGTGGAACTCCCACCCGCCTGCGCCCCCGTCACCACCTCCAGACCTCGAATGGTGGTCGCCACCTTGGTCTTGGCGTCCGCGACGAAGTAACCACCCGTCAACATCCCGATGGTCGCACCACCAGAACCGGCGCAACTGGCGGCACAAGCCTTCACCTCGACACCCCGGATGCACCCAGACGCGGCAGTGGTCGTGCCGTTCTGCGCCCGAATGTAGAGACCGCGCAGAACGCCGGTCAAGGCGGTGCCTGTGCGCTGGACAATGCGCAGACGCAGGGCCTTCCCGCCGGAGGCGTTCCGGTTCGTGCCGTCCACGTCGAGCCAAGCGCCCTGCGTGGCCGCGTTGCTCTCATTGTAGGTCGCCACGATGGGGTAGTTGTTGCGCACCCCGATCTTGAGGTTCTGACTCTCGATCACATAGTCGGCAGGGTACACGACCGTTGCAGTGAAGAACACCGCACAGGCCGCTGCAATCAGGATGGTCGTGAATCGCTTCATGGTGAGACTTCCTCCGATCCGCCCGGCTCTGAGGCCGGGGCAGTCTTCTTGGGGCGACCCCTGGGGGCCGTCTCCTCTACTGGCGGGATTTCCTTCATGGTCTCCAACTTCTCGGTGCGGATCATCCACGCTGAGTGTCGCCTGAAACTGCGCTGGAACACGTCGGCGGGAATTGCCATCTCCGCGCCCGGCGGAAAAATCAGTTCCCCGTTGGGCAACTGAACGTCCGTAAGCCGCTGCCGAGTCTCCGAAACGTTGGTCACGTCCACATACTTCCGCTGCATCATCTGGGGCATCGAGTCTCCTCCTTTCGGAGAGATCAGACCGGGTGGGGAGGGGGGGGAAGGGAACTCCCCACCCGGTCTCTGTGGCGAAGGGGTTGTCCCTTGGCCTAGATGTTGGTCTTCATGTCGTGAATCACGAACATCGAATCGCAGCGCCGTGCGCCGATGTTGTAGTAACCGGCGTAGGGTGCCTCGAAGTTCGCGTAGGAGTCGCCCTTGGTCGGCCCCCAGATGTCGCCGTACAGCCGCAGGTAGTCGAAACTGGGCTTGTTCGGCAACACGTGCCAGGTCAGATCGGCCCGGCAGAGGCCATAGAGGGAGTTCGCCGAAACGGTATCCGCCACGATGATCGGGATAACCCGGCCATCGGGGCAGAGGAACCGCTGGGCATACAGGGACCCAACGGCTTGCTGAGTTCCTTGTCCCACGCTGGAGGTGACGACGTTGATGACGCTCTCGGTGCGGTTCCGGCGCATGATCGCCATCGCCAGTTCCGACCCGCACGCTAGGGCGTCCACCTTGCTTCCGCTGGCCTTCTCGGCCGCGCGGATGTAGGTCGAGATCACCGACAGGTCCCAGTCGTCCGGCGTACCGGCACTGCCGGCTGCGAAGTCGGCGGCGTCGTACACCTTTGCCATCAGGCAGGGGTAACTGGTCCGGGTCAGACCCTGGAACGTTCCTACCTGGGCCACGCCGCTGTAGTGGGAACCGTCCTGGATGATCCCGGAAAGTCCCATCGGCAACGGGTAGGCATAGGTGCCCGCCAGGTACACGATGTCATTGTCTGCCAGACCGTGGCCGGTCGGGTGGGTGATGGTGAAGGTGCCAGTCGTCGCGGCCCCGTTCGCCCTGTCCCCAAACGTAACGGCTGTGACGGTCTCGTCGGTGAGAGTGGCGGAAGTCGAAGTGTAGATGTCCACGTGGTCCCCGACCTTGAGGAGTTGCACGTTCTCGATCCCGAAGTCGGTGTAGGTGTTGTCGCAGGTGATGGTGATGACGTTCGTGCCGCCAGAATCGGAAACACTCACGATCCGAGCCAACGCACCCAGTCCTTGGCCGAAGATGCACCGCTCCAAACCGAGGTTGAAGTCGTCCTTCATGTCGGAGATGGCGATGTCCACGGCGTTGCCCCAGGAGGCGTCCCCGCCGCCTGCCTGGTCCATGACCTGCGAGGTCAGTTGCGCAGTCGCAATCACCTGCCGAATCGGAATCTGCGCCTTGATGTAGGCCGGGGCTTGCCCGGTCGGGAGGGCCTTGTTCTCGCCGAACCCCTGGAACGTATGGGGCCGCGTGGTCTTGATGAGTTGGTCCCAGTAAGTGCCCCGGAAGGTGCCGCGGTTGATGGTGCCCCGCAACGCCTTGAGAAGGGGAACCTCCACTATCTGCTCCGGCACGATGACCCCGGAGGGATAGGTCTTCATAAAGTAGTTTAGGGCTGACAGGGTAATGGCAGCCATTGTTCAGTCGGTTCCTTTCCAGGCCACCGCGTTAGGTCGGGTTCTGGAGCGCCCTTTCAGTCTCGCGGGCCAACTGGTCCATGTACGCACTCCGTTGGGCGCGCGTCATGGTCTCAGGTCCCGGCGGTTTGGGCGTTCCCGGCGTCCCGCCGATGGGCGGGGCCTTCTGAGTGTCTCGATACTCTGCGTTGTGTTTCAGTTGCGCTTCAACAACGGCCACGGACTGGTCACGGCGTTTCGTTACCTCTTCCGTCAGAGCCCGTGTCAGTCGTTCATTGGTCAGTTGACCGAGTTGCTGGTCATCAGGGTACTTCTTGAGGTCCCTGCTGATGCGGTCGCAGGCTTTGGCGAATACGTCATCCACCTCGGCCTCGCGCGCCTCATCCGACAGGTACGCCAGATATGGCAGTTCCTTGGCGGCCGTCTCAGCCACTACACCCCGGTAGGCATCGAAGATCGAGTCCACTTCCTCGATGGTTTGGGCGTGTTCTGCAGCCTGTTGCTCGGCCTCGATGTGGCTCCTGAGTTGCTGCCGTGCCTCCTGGGCCTCCCGAGTCGCAGTCTGACCGCTCAAGAGCAACAACGCCGTTTGCGGAGGCCAATAGGCACCGCCGACCAGTACGTTGCCATCCTCGTCTCGGGGCAAATCCCGCAACGCCGGATCGGCCAGAGGGGTCGGTTGATACCGTCCGCGTTCGTCGCGGGGCGGTGGTAGAGGTTCCGGTTCCAGGTCCTCCGGTGGTTCCTGAACCCCTCTCGCCCGAAGTTCCGCATTCTCGGCTTGCAGTTTGGCAATTTGCGCGCCGCGATCTGCAAGGGCTTCGATACGTCCCTGGAGCCTACGTTCGGCTTGCGCCAAACGTTGCTCGATCTCGGTAGGCTCAGGAGTCAGCGGACCCTCCGGTGGGACGGGTGGTTCCCCGGTTGGAGTCTCCGGTTGCACGACCTCGGCCGCAAAGGCCGGATCGCTCAGTAGAGCATCGGCCGGAGGAATCGCCTCCTCTGCGGGATCGGGTGCCTGTCCTGGGATTGCCATCTTGGTAACCTCCTCGGCTACTAACGTGAGCCAAACGTAAGGCCCGCCGGGGCTTGCCCGGTCGGGCCTCCCGTCTGATGACCCTCAGGCGGTGAAGGGATGGACCGGGCGACCTGCAGAGTGGCCCGGCCCGCTATTCTGTTGTCAGCCCGATACGCTCAGGCCCGGCGGCGACGGATAACGCTCGTCGCCAGCGAATGTGTGCGCCCCCGGCGCTTGCGTGCTTTGCTCGGATACTGCCTGATATGGTCGGAGAGACTCTTGCGTGCTGGCGCTCCCGTGGGACGCCATCCGTGCTCTACGCCGCGAAGGAGATTCATCTGCCGCCGCGCCTTGGCGGCTGTTGTGTTCTTGGCCTTGACTCCGTGCGGCGAAGTCACCCGAAAACCATCCGTTTTCGTCATGGTGTAGGGCATCCCATTACGCTCCCGGTTGCATTGTTGGGACTGACCCCTGTTGCTGCGCGCCCTGCTGTTGGGCTATCTGCTCGACTTGCGCCTGCCCCGCCACGATCCCAAGGGTCAACTGATGTCCCTGGGCCTCAACACCCAGGAGCGCCAGTTTCGCCTTCTCAACATTCAGTTTCCCCACGATGTTCCGCAGTTCGTCCAACGTCATCGGGGCCAACATTTGCTCGACCTCTTCCTGAATCCCCGGCAGCGGCTTCCCGCGCAGTGCCGTCAACTTGGCGAGCATATCGTCCGGCCCCAGGTAGGGTCCGTAGAGCCCTTGCCCGATCGCGTCCTCGCGCACGGCGACGATCTGCGACTGCGACAAGATCGGGCGCGGAACCGCCCGCACGTCCTGGGTGTTGCGCAAGTCGCTTCCGAAGAACGACCGCACCCTTACACGGTTTTCCTCGCCCACTACTCGAATCATCCGGGCTACCTTGTAGTGCCGCTGGGCCATGAGGAGTTTGTGTTGGGCAATCTTGCAATGCGCCTGGTCAAACCCCGCCCGAAACAACGTCATGCCCTGCACGTCGGCCTCGTGGAGAATCTGAACAGCCGTCGCCGTCTTGGCCGCCTGTGGGTTCTTGCCGATGCTTGGATCGCGCTGACCGGCCAACTGCTGGAGATATTCCCAGAGGCGACTCAGCAGGATTTCAGCCTCGGTCGTGTTGAGGTCGTACTTGAGAAAGGCAAACTCCTCGGCGCCAGTGAGGAAGATATCTTTGCGGCCGGTCTCGGGGTCCACTTCCTGGAGGACTTTACCACCGCCCCGGATCACCACGTCGCCCCGCAACTGCCGGTTCCGCAACTCCACCAACTGCGAGATGGTGAAGTTGATCTCGCGTTGCACGTCGCGCATGGGTGTCACGAAGGGCAACGGATACAACCGCCCCGGCATCGGGAACCAGTCCAAGGGGACGAAGGGCATGACTCCATCGGGCAACGGCCCCTCGTGGAGCAATTTGCCCCCGGCCACCACCATCAGCCTGCCCTTCGGCCATGCCTTGGTCTTGTCGGCATAGAGTTGCTTGAAAACGCAGGCATTCTCTTTCTTCGCGCTTCCCCCGCCCTCTGCGCCCTCCACCACGGCCAAGGCTACCCGGTCCAGGACCCGTTGCGCATCGGCGTACTCTTCGGATTTCACATCATGCCCAGGGTAGAGGTCGTTCACCTCGTCCACGTCGCGCACGTCGGAGAGAATCACCCACGGCATCTTGCCGGGTTCCTCTTGCCACGGGCAAAGCAGGAAGCGCAATGGGTTGATCGTGATGCTCTTGAGGTCCCCCACGCCGGACAACGGACCATTTCTTCCAACGCCATCGGCATCGGGATCGAAGTAAGTCATCCGCAGGCATCGCCCCGCCACCATCGCCCACAGAATCTCCAGCAACCTCACTTCGGACTCGTTATCTTCAGTGAGGCGACTCTGGAGAAAGTCGGTCCCAACATCCGCCGCTGCAATGTCATCCGGTTCGGAGGTGGCTGCGATGGCGACCGGCATGGCGATGTTGTCGCGCAGGCCCGAAGACGCCTGCCGCGCCATCACATACACCATGTTCGAGGTCAACTTCACCTTAGTTTGCGGGGCCGGGTTGTAAACACGCCGACTGCGCAGCAACTCGTCCCGCACGGCCTCTTCGTAGTGGCGACCAGCCAGGAAGAGGATGTTGGTCTGCATATCGTTTTCGTACTGGCGGCGCTGGGCATCGGCCACCCGGTACATCTCGTCAAACCACGCGACCTTGGCCCGTTCATCAACGACTCCCGCCGTCTTCTCGGCAGGTTTCGTCAGGAATGGGAGCGAGAGTCTCACTCTTCACCCTCCGTCGCGCTCTGGAGCCTCTCGTAAGCCGCCCGCGCCCCTACGGTGTCAACAGTTTCTGGTTCGGCCCACGACGATACCGAAACCACCGAGGTCGGATCGCCCCTGTGATTTTCTTTGGCCGACGTCGGGTGCGGCGTGTGGTTCGTATAGTCGCGCAGGGTCCCGGCCTGTACCCGCGAGATCAAGTCGGCGCGTTCCTTGCGCCAACCCGCCTCAGCCCAGGCATGAAAAAGGCGCTCGGTAAGCCAACCGAGCGCCAAAAAGCCGCAGAGTAGGAGTTCTAGTGACATCGTTGAGGGGACTCCTTTACCTCAACGTCTCCATGAAAGGGCCACGGGATGACCATCTTCCATCCCAGACACCCTTCCTCGCCACAGTCGCACGGGCGAACCCTAAGGCCCCTGGTGTGCAACTGGCGAACCGTGGTCCCACTCCGGGTTGCGTATGCCTGAGCGAACTCTTCTCTGGTCATATGTGGACGGGGATTGCATTGAGAATGTTGGCCTGTTCGGGATCAGCCGCCCTGGCTAGGCCGCGGTTGTATAGGTGATCGTAAAAGTTGGCAGGTGACGCGCAGAAGTCACCTGTTGTTTCCCTCTCCGTGCGTAGGATTTCAAGTTCGACCGCCAAGTCGGTCGAAGGACAGTCATCGCTGAGTAGGTCCGCCAGCCACCAGCCCTCACGCCACATACTCATCGGGACCCTCCTGCTGCGCGAACATTCCGTACAACCGCCGTTGCGCGATCACACTCTCTACGGTGCGCAGGGTGTGATCGAGAGGCAAGGGTTCTACCTTCGCCGCCTCGGCCCACACCCACCGCGCCAACCCTTGGCTCATACTGTCCACTTGATCGTCGTGTGCAGCATTGGGGAACGCCGCGCATTCGGCCACGAAATCCGACACCCACGGAGCGCCTGCCGGCAGATGCACGTTCCCGCTCTGCACCATCGGGGCCACCGCCTGCGCCCTTGCGGTCTTACCCCCCGTACTCACGTCCGCCTTGCTCGCCACCAACCCGGGCAACTCTTTGCGCAGCATGGCGATCACCGCCGACCCGTTGGCCTTGTCCTCCACCAAGGTCAACAGCACCTGCGGCCAGCGTTTCCGCAGACCGCGCACCAACATCAGTGTCGCCGGGAAGTCGGCCCGCTCTCTCACCTGGTCTATTAGGTAGAAATCAGCGTCCTTCCGCGCCCACACTTGCCCCACCACGAAGTCTGAAGTCTCTTCGCCCTTGAAAGTGCAGTCCCACGAGCACAACCACTCGTCAAACTGCTTGGGCAAGGTTTCCGGCGTCCAGTATTGCCACCAGGAAGCCCGGAACAAACTGCCCTCCGCCGGCACGGGATTGCACAGGTACTGGCTCGCGTAGGAGTAAGGCGACCCCTGCGGCCACACACGCCTTGCGTCCAAGGTCTCTCTCGTGAACCGTTTCGGCCACAGGATGTTGCCCTTGTCATCCTCAGCCGGGTACATGAGTGCCTTCATGCCGCCCTGCATCAAGGTCGCATAGAGATCGAGTTCATTGTATCGCGTCCCGATTACCAGTAATTTCCCACCTGGCACCAGCATCGGCATCAGGGTGTGGGTCCACCAGTCTTGCGTGCGGCGCCGCTCGGCTTCGCTACCAGCCGTGTCTTCCGTCTCCACGTCATCGGCAATGATGAGATCAGCCCTGCCCCCTGTAATGTGTCCCCCGCGGCCCGCGCAACGCCACGTCGGGTCACGTTGTCCCGGCAAGGCGAGTTGCCACTCCCCTTCGGTCCACTTCCTACCGCTGCCGGGTGTGTGGGGAAAGACTTGCCGAAACCTCGCCGAAATAACCAACCGCTGCAACCGTCTCGAATACATCGCAGCCAACTGGTCGGTCGAGGTCACATGGACGATCCGCACTTCGGGGTCGCGCCCGATACACCACGCCGGCAGAACGGCCGAGTAATACTCCGATTTGGCGTGCCCACGAGCGGCAATCAGGAGAACTTGGTCGTGAGTCAAGGCAGCATCGAGCCATTCGACATGAAACGGTTCGGGCCGCATAGGCTCGCTGGAATCAGTTGAGAACAGGATCGGCGCCAGGTGGGCCGGGTGCCGGCGCGCTTGCTCGATCTGGTGCGCCGCCAAGGACCGCCTCGCCACTTCTGTCTCCAGCGCCCGCAACTGTGTTTCGGAGTTGCTCAATGTGCTCCTTGAGTTCGTCGTCGCTCAAGTGTGACAGGTCGTCCCCGCCCCGAGACTCGGTAATGACCGTTGCCTGGCCCCGCAGCAACTGGGCCTTATCCACGGAGATAGCCACTCCCACGAGGAGGTCTTTCACGTCACCCGCCTTGATCCCCTCGGCAGGTTTTACCAAGTCGAGTAACTTGTGGGCCATTTCATCGAGGCGGTCGGCCAACGGCAACCTGCGCCCCTCACGCATATCCTGAACGTGGGCGGGGATCGGTCTGTAACCCAACACCCAACACGCGAGGGTGCCCAGGGGAACACCCACCTGGCGGCACGTCTTGCGCATATTCCCGCCATTTGCGTCTAGGGCGGTCAAGATCGCCGCCTTCTCCTCGTCGCTGTAAACTCGACGTTTCTTCCTCATGTTTGTCTCACACTCGCCGTGTTCATGCGCTCCCACCAATGAAGAACGCCCGGCACGGTCTCTCGACCGCCCAGGCGCGCTTCAAGCAGATTCGCTTACCTGTCCTGCATCCACCGCCTTTTTACCTTTCGCCGCCCACTGACTTTTGTTCCATTCTTTCTTCCGACGCCTGTTGTCTGCACTCGCTTCGGCCAAGCCAGGAGACCAGTCGCTGCCGTCGTCGTTCATGGAAACGAAGTCGCCGCACTCCCGTTGACGTAGCAGCAGGGCGTTGCAACTGGTGAACACCTCGGCCAGCCGGATTACCGGCGAACTCCTGACCCCAAAAGAGTGATTCTTCACGCACTCCGCCACCCGGCCCCTATCCTCCTCCACCCGCTGCTTGCACCAGTAACACGCCTCACAACGAGCCATTCGGTGTCACCTCCTCCGGCAGTCGCCGCCCATCTTCCACCCGCGGCCTCCACCTCGCCACCAGCGCCCAACAGTCCCGGTCCAGCGCGTCAAGGGCCTTACGCTTGCCCGGCAAGAGCAGCAGCGTCCGCACGTGCCCCAGTTCGGCTATCGCGTCCGGCTGTGTCCACTGCCAGTCGTGGCCGGCGTGAGCGTACACCACGCGCCAGCATTCGGCTGCCAGGTAGCACAAGTCCGCAATGGCACCTACCTGGCCGCCACCACCCGCCAGGGAACGCAGGGAACCTACGCTGTCAGAAACGCCGCTTGCTCTCCATTGCAGGGTCAACCTAATGGAGGCTAATTCGATAACGGGATCGCGGTTTTCGTCGTTCTGCGACAAGTCTATCTCCTGCGTTGCGATGGTAGAACCTCACCCTACCATGACCCGCTGTACTGCACCCCGCTCAACCTGACCAGATCACATCAAGCAAAATCGGTTCCTGACCGTGCCCGTGCCGCGCCGCGACACGCCACACTACGCCACGCCTCGTCGCATCAAACAACATCGGTTCCTTACCGCACCTAACCGCACCACGCCATACACGTCCCGGCCACACCATGCCACGACCGACCAAGAGCCGCCAGATCGCACCTCGCCAAACCACGTCTCTTCGTCCGCCTACATCCCAAACCGTTGGTCCCATT
>Ga0315284_10005151_pt1 | contig 18567 bp, 33 predicted proteins | sample YL17G09_16_MG_FD_203696 | JGI IMG/M metagenome (GOLD analysis project Ga0315284, IMG submission 203696) | Sediment microbial communities from Yellowstone Lake, YNP, Wyoming, USA - YL17G09_16 | ecosystem: Environmental > Aquatic > Freshwater > Lake > Sediment | place: USA: Wyoming | collected... | reverse complement strand
CCTGGTAGTCCAGCGTATTTCTGTGCCTGAAAATAGTGCTCGGTAGTAGGCCAGGTATAGTTCTCGTACCATACGGAATGCCTGGAGAAGTTGGAGAAACAACCGTATTTGTCTCTTGTCCTGAAGAATTTAATGGCCATCTGCACTCTCTAAAAATTTTTTAAGAGGTTCTACCCGTTTTATCAGCTCCCGGGCATATTTCCAGTCCTCAAGATCTACTACTACATGTTTTTTCATTTCCGGCCATTTATCAGAGGCCGGGTGCCGATGTAGTATGCCTGTATAGGCTTCTCCCAGATGTGGGTAGCCCTCGTTTTTCTTCATTATAACTAAATTGGCATTGCTTTTTGTTTTGTCAGTGTCTTTACAGTCCTTTAAAGGCTCAGAGAATGGATACCCCTCCAAAGGTTCAGAAAATGGGTATATGTTTGGAAAAGGTTCACCTCTTGCATAACACATATGATAAATATTATCATCAATAAATTTATAAAAAGAATTAGTATCTTCAAAACATTTCATATTAAAGACACCAATAGAAAAATAACGTCCTAATACACATACTTTTATTTTATCAGGTAAAAGAGCCCCGTTCACGTATTGTAGATCAGGAAACTCTTTTTTTAGGATTTCAATATACTGGGATAATTCTAATGCTCTATTCATGTATATTCCTTTATAAAAATTTCATTAGGTATGACTAGTTTGTTTTTCCAGTGCTTAAGATCCCGCACATGCCCTTCTCTGACCCATTTAGCAGTACATTTTCTATAGTCTCTGTAATAGAAACCTTCCGTTAAGCGTATCACATAGCCTTCTTTATCATCCCCATCATTATAGGCTAAAAAAGCCTGGTGAATTTTTTCTCTGTCCCAGATACCGTTATACAATATAGGGACGTGGACAAGACCCATTAAATCACAGTACTCTAAAGTCTCTTTAACAGGTAGACAGTAATTACATTGGTCCCATATTGAAAATACATAAAAAAAATCAGTCAGGTAACGGTAATGTATTGAGTGTTCGGCATAAAGATTTTCACCACATAACCGCCAGTTCACAGGAATGTCCCCTTTTATTCGGGCATGCAGGGCCTTGACCCAGGACTGTGACTCATGATGAATTGATTCTATGGACCTGGCATGTATATAACCAGGATACATGGAGCAGCTTTCTCCATCCATTTTTAGGCTGGCTACAACCTGTTTACCCTCAAAAAAGCTGATATCCTTATGCTGTTTATCATCATTTTCCAGATTAGGGGAATCCGGGAGATGGTATGTCCGGGGCTGTTTAACATATTTAAGAAACTGACCTAGTACTCCACCCTCTTTTAAAGCTTTCTGGACATTGTTGTGCTCAAACAACTCTCCTTTTATTCTCATGCCGGAAGGTAGAACTATATTTCCCCAATGGTCGTACATATCTTCACTATAAAAATGCTCTGGGTAGCAATTCTTTAAAATACCTGCAGCTTTCCTAAGGTCTTCGCAGGAAACTATGGTCCTTTCAGCATCCAGATGATGTTTAGCACATAAGCTGACCCCATTATCGATGAAGTAACCACCGTCGTCCCACAGGGACCTGTCGATGATGTGGTGGGCATCTACGGCCGGCTCTATGGCTCTACCTCCAGTAAGGTATGGGCACAGTACACATTCCCCTTTATCTCTGGCAAAGACTTGTTCTTTGAAGGTTTGGCGAGCAAACCATGTGACCTCAGAAAGAAGGTTTATTTTATGGTTATCAGAAGATTCTTTATTTTCTACTCTTATATTCATTTCGTGGTCTTTTTTTAGTTATCGAGTTCATCTATCCAGCTGTCATTTTCTTCCTTATCATCCCAATCCGATTCATATTCTTCTATGCGTAAGTCGGATCCGTCTACAGGGCTACCTAGAGAAGCGCCTATAGCTTCTCTACTGACATCAAAATAATCTCGGAACCCGGTTTTATCCTCCTTCAAAAATTGAGCAGTATCTATAGGAAAATCATAGTCACAGTCCCAGAAGTAGATATCCATTAATAAACCGGAATCAAGTTCAAATATAGGTTTTTCGTTGTGATAAAGTAAATAATCCTTATTCTTTTTCAGCTCTTTGGGCTCTGAGATTATATCTCGGGCTGTACCTGTATATACGTCACAAAAAATTCCCAAGACTCTGTCAAGAAGTTGGAAATGCCGGTCTGTTAGTGTATAAATTTTTTCGGAATGATGAGCCTCCAGAATTTTTTTAAACTCTCTGCATATAAGCTGAAGACCCTTTATCTTTCCCCCGAAACTTTCAACTATTTTATCTTCGAAAAAAATCTGTTCGTCGTCATTAAGTAATATGTTTTCTTCAAGGTCAGATATTACGTCTTCTAAAGACCTGGTAATTACAGCAGTGAAAATTTTTCCTGGCTTACATGCAAAACGTATCATGAAAAGCTCCTCTTTAAATTTTATTCTATTTTTTCGATGGATCACGTTCAGTTTCTTTTAGTTCCTGCCCATTAAGAAGAAGCCCACAATCAGGACATTTAATATGGTCACGCTCTTTAAAAAGGTCTGGAGTTACTTCGTAGCCACAATACATGCAATACATACAGTCCTTACAATGAACAGTGTTCCGGTAAAATTCTTGCTACATGGGACTGATTTTTAATGAAGTCGAGATTATCTGACATACAGACAGAGCCATGTCCTTTTAGGTTAACTACTAATGACGACAAGTCTCTATCAGGAAAAATCTTGACTATGCCATAGAATTCATTCAATGCTCCGCAAGGGTAGACCTTTTTGGTAATGAAGGCCGGATTAATATACGTATGTGAATGTATTATATACCTGATTGAAGGATAGTAGTCATACAGTTTAAGATGTAAAGGAGCATCTACAGAAGGTTTATCTCCTTTATATAAAATAGCTGTTGACCTTATTAGGGGGTGATCTGGAGCATCAAAAAGGATGGGCACAAAGCTATCCTGATTGATACTACGTTTATCAATGTTTCTTTTACTGATAAAAATACTGTTACTGTCTTTATAGGAAGCAAATCCTGATTCACAGCGAAAAGACAGACATCCAAGGAAACGATCGGTAATGTCAGAGTGGATTAAAGAATGAAATTTATCAGACAGCTCTCTCATTAATGACAGAAAATCTTCTGAGACTTCAGAATAAGATGGTAAATTATCTACAGCTCTACTTGGTATACGAACGCAGCTTCTCAGGAAATTGATTCTGACCATAAGAACAGTAGCCATCTGATCATCATTTAAATTAATACCGAAACAGTTCCCTAAAGGGTCGTAAAGAGACTTCAGGTCCTCTCCTATAATGAGATTACTCCTAGCGTTTAAAGCATGAGCAACGACAGATAAAGAAAAAGACTCTTTAGCTATTGTTATCAATGTAGCTATTGGGTCCTTTTCTTTTAAAGGCTGGAAGTCACTGAGCCAGAAAATAGCATCTGGAGATACGTAATGCCCTCGTAGATATGTTTCGTAATTAACAGTAATTGAATACATCCCTGTATCCAATTGCTGAAGTCGGTCCAGGAAAAAGGGTACTTTTTCAGGGGTCTCAGTTACTATGATATATCTCATATTTTTTATTTTTTTAAAGTAGCGCCCCATTTTTCCGATAAGCTCTGAACAGCCGTAGCAGAAAGGGGTTCTGGTTTAGGGGCTATTGGTTTAGCCATAGCTATGGCCGGAATTTTCATGTCAATCTGAGGTTCTTCCTGGTCTTCTCCTTTTTTGGCTTCTTTATGCGATTCATAGTACCAGCCGAGAAATTTCTCGAAACAATCGTCATAAATTTTCCAACGAACACTTGCCGGAGAGTTACTGTGCTCTGATTCAATGATACCCATAAGAGCCACTCTACGTTCATACAGAGTAGAGGGCCGAGGATAGAAAGACCTCTTTGATTCCATAGCTCTGTATCTCTGATAATCAGTGTGCCTGGAGTTGATCAGTATCTCATGGCTTTTATCCAGTTTCCAGCGACTGGTAGTATCTCCAAGAAAACCTATAACGGTACAGCTATACCCATACCCCCTCTTTTTTACTCGGTCTTTAGATTCTCCCGGATCAGGTTTAGGAGGTTCGTATATGGGCTTGTGAATCGGCTTTTTTTCATTTGGGCCACGATGTTCTCTTTCCCATATGGCACCGCAGTTACCACACCGGTACGTGTCACCACATAGATAAATGATTTTATCATCCCAGGGCCCTTTATTGATTTGATCGAGGCTGACTCTGGTAGGTTCAGCCGTTAATGAACAGCCCCGGCATTTTATTTTTGATGTTGGAACAAGCCCTTCATTCATCTGAAAGATCTGGGATGCCAGCTCTGAGTGTAACCGGAAAAAAGATGACAGGTCATCCGTAAGTGTGTGGCTCCTACGTTCATCCTTAGAGGACTGTTTTTCATCGATATACTGCTGCATCAGGGGCTGGATGTAATTGACGGAAGCCTCGATAAGTAAATTGGCGAGACATTTACCAAACGTTGAGTCTGTGATGATAGATTGTCTAGAACCGGTATAAAAGGACGGAAGCTGGTCTTTGTCCAGGGCCTTGACTTTAAAGCTGACGTGCCCTGAGAGATAAGAACTATACTGAGAGCTGTAAAATACCGTGTGAGAGATACCACGACGGTCCCGAAATGCAGCATCGAGGCTGATATTGTCTTTACCTTCCTGAGATAGCCAGATAGGTTCTGTCTGTTTGCTGGTACTCATTCTCAGGTTAAAGGTCAAGGTCATGGTAAATTTACGATCCAGATAGTCAAAATTTTCCCGGTTATTAGAAACAGCATAGCCTTTTGAAGGCATAATAAAAGCAATTTTTTTACCGGTTCCTATTTTTGCCGGTATACGAACGGATTTTTCATCGTCTATTTTAAGGAAAAATTTACGCATGTCCAATTCTTCCTGAAGCTTTTCCTGAAGCTTTTTAACGAGACTTTTTTCTTCAAATTCATCCTTCATATTAAAAGTGAAATCATGCCCTTTAGTTTGGCGTTTACCTACCCCTTCCAGTACTATGACGGTTCCGTGTGTCCATTTACTGAGCCGGCCCATGTATTTGGTATAAAAAGTATAGTCACTTGACTGCATCTTTCTGGGAGGTATTTCATCTTCAAGTCTGTCATTGAGGGGAACGCAGTTGACCAGATACATTTCACCTTCTTTTTTTGAGATAAAGGTGAATTTAGACGCCAGTCTCAGAAAAGCATGTATTTGTCCGAGACCGTGATGACTGAGATCTTTTTGGGACTGAGCAACGCTGCATACTTCTTTAAGAATTTCAGCATCACACATACCGCGTCCGTCTCCGGAAATAACAATGGAATGATTCCTGGTATCTATGTCGGTATAGATGTGATAGGCATCAGCTTCAGCATGATTTTTCAGGAACTCATAAAGAGCGTCCAGGCGAGTTGCATACTCGAAAGCACCTTTTTCTAGTACAGCTAATGAATTTTTAATGTCCCATGTACTCATAATTTGAAAGTTTTCCTCTCATTAAAACCCGGATCATAGATATTTTCCAGTCTCATAGCCATCTCGTGACATTCCCTGCCTGTTTGATTCCTCAGACTTTCAGGGTCTTCCTGTAAAGCTTTATCTATCATGTAATTAAGAACAGACATAGTCTTTTTTATGGCCCCGTAAATATCTTCTGTAGTTATACTATGAGAGGGTCCTTCAATCTGTTTATAGAGGTCTAGTTTAGAGCATTTACCTTCCAGAACATCCTGAACCAGTAAGGGGTATTCTGATTCACGACCTTTTTCTGTAAGTTTCTGCTTAGCCATAGGCAGTAGCCATATGGTTGTAGGGGCCCCTTTTATTTCACGATTGAGGTATCCCTGGACTTCCAGGAACCGATAGCTGTCGATCAATGCCCCGGTATATTCAGTGGTTAATCCTGCTATTATAGAGAGGGCTTTAGCTGAACGATAATTTCTGCGTACCTGATGAAGAAGAGCGGCCAGTTCCATCCACTCTATTTGTTTTTCATTGAAAGCTTTGACCTTTTGCTGAACTAAAAGATCAGTATCCCGACTAAAGCCTTCCGTACTGTCTATATTTGCCATATTGTTTTCTTCTGACATTCCATTCTCCTATATACAGCGACTTGATCGTCGGATTCAAGGGTTAAAAGATAGCCATTAAGATCAACGTTATTGTCCAAGCCTTTACGAAATTCCTTGTTGTTACGATGAACAATAACAAGGTACTCGGAAAAATCTGGGTCAGTTATTTTCTGAATCTTGGCAGGTTTGATCTGGTTACTCATTGTTCCCCTTTTAGGATAACTGGTAAATTATTTTCTTCTGACATTCAATTCTTCGATATACTGCGACATCATCAGCCGACTCGAGGGTCAAAAGATAGTTATTAAGATCGATGTTGTTATCCGCACTTTTTCGAAATTCATGGTTGTTTCTCCGGACCAGGACAAGGTACTCGGAAAAATCAGTGTTGTCTTCTTTAGCCGGAGAGGGTGTTTCTGTCTTCAAAGACAGCGCCGTGTTCAGTGAAACTTCCTGTGTAGATACTACAGGAGGATTTGGCTGTAGTGATTCTTTGACCCGGTACAGAAAATGGCAATCTTTTCTACGACGTTGCAGCTTGTTTTTGGCAAACAGTCGACTGACTGCTTCCTGTATACGGATGGGTTTAGCATCAGGAAGGGCCTGTGCAATAGCAAGACTTGTTATATCAGGTTGATTTTTAACCACTTCCAGGATCATTTTTCTCATATCTTTCATGATATATCGTTTAGAACAGGTACACCGTTCAAGGAGTCCTTTCAACTCCTGTATAATTATCTCTTTATATCAAAACCTACGATTATGGCCAAGAAACTATTCGAAATCGTTCCGGGCTCCATCGTAAAAGGTGATGGCATAGGCCATCTTGTATGTGAAACCCATCCAGTCCACCCGAAGGCAATAAAACTTCCGGACAGAAAAAAACGTTATGTTAACTATGCCCGGGTCGTTCTTGAGAATCATTTAGGTCGTATTCTCAAAGACGATGAAGAGCCACATCATAAAAACGAAGACCCCGCAGATAACTCCCTATCAAATCTTACCGTGCGTACTAAAGAAGATCATGCCAGGGGACATTCCCATAAGAAGAAGTTCTGGAAAAAATCTCCCCGGACCAAGCCCGGTCAGCATCGCAAGGCTGCTCTTCGTGTGGCCACTAATTTCATAACGGCTAACGAAAACGTTCTATTACATTATACAGATTTCCGGGCTATTCGTTAACTTGAGTTTGAAAAATCTTAGCAGCAGAGCTAAAGCAATGATTTTAAAGCCTGTCTTATTATCATATTTTTGCTTTTTATACTAGTAGTTATTCTGAAACCTCTTTCTTTAAAGACATACTCTACTATCTTTTTTGCCGACATAGCCATTAATGTCTGCTCAATTTTTTCTTTCCGTAATGTTTCAGCAGTAGGTTTTTCTGGGGGTAGTTCTTTCGGGGGTAGTTCCTTTAGTGGAGCTATTTTAGGGAGAGGAAGACCTGCCAAATTATATAAAAGATCCCAAAGAATTTCAGGTTTCTCTGTGTCTATGATATAAGTCTGTCCGAGTTTCACGGCTGGTGAATCGAGTATTACTTTGTTGAGAGTGACCTGGCCATTATCAACTGAAATTTTGATGTAAGTATCAGCCAAAAAATCCTCCTGAGTTAAAATGTCCTGGTTAAGTATTTTTTAAAAATAATTTCTATACCGGGACATTCATAGGGCTTACTTACTTTTGAATAAATTACAAGTATAGGCATTCTGTTTAAGTGTACAGCCAATATCCTTAAAATCAAGGCCCTCTATATCTTCTGTCTCTACATGCTTGCATTTCAGACAACGGTCATAAACTTCATTTGCCCGTCTTGCACTCTCTTCTTTACTGCACAGCACATTTCTGGGGCAGCTCATAGGAACATCTTTATAAATAGTACACCGGTACTCATGCTCTTCCTCATATGGACCTATAGAAGGAAACCAGCCAAAATCCACACACTCATGGCATTTTTCCATGATACTGTCTAAATGATCTGATTCAGCACAGAACTGCAGGAATGCTACCTTTCCTTTGTCAGATTCTATCCAGGCATCAACATTAAAGCCAACCCCAGTAAGGTCCAATGATAGTTCAGTCAGTCGCTCCTCTGCTTTTTTTATAATAGGTTCAGGGCCCTTTATTTTGACCAGTCTTTTGTAAGTATACAGGCCACGCATGTAGGACAAAAGTTTTCTATTTATATCCATATCAGCTCCTAAAGATTGATTCGTAGGGTTGTTCATCGTCTTGACAGTCGTGCTCTTCAGCTTCAGTAGCATCTAAAGACATTTCCCAGGTTACACCATCATCGATCCAGTCTGCCTGAACAGAAAGCTTACCTTCTTTGACTGTAATAGACACTGCAGTTAAAGGATTTTGAACATTTTCAGCTACTAAAGGACTATTTAATTTTTGTACAGGCTCTTTATATCTACAAAAACCCTGCCAGATAGCCCCATCAATAGAGAAAAATGTTAGATGATACTTGTATAAAAACCCTGCATAGACTTCTTTTGTTGTGAACTGAACAACTTGCTGTCCTGTAGAGTACATCCTGCGACGTATATCTACAGGTATCAGCTGTTCGTTACCACATTCCTCAGACCTGAATTTTAAAACTCCACCTGTATATTTAATTGCTTTCATTTTTGCCTCTTAGTGAAAGGGCAGCTGCCGTGGCGACCGTAGTTGCCTTTGTGCTGTTATCAGGAGCATACGGACATGTTATACAGGTTCTACTGCACCTCGGACTACCACTTGCTTCAGGGTAAGTACAACCAGCTATTTTTTCCATTGATCCCCCAGTACACTTTTTAAATAGGTCTTGGACTTGACCCATCTCTTTGTACTCAAATTGAATACTTTTTCAGCACTGCGTATGAAGACGTATGAGTGAGTAGCCAGTACTATCTGACAGTTATTTTTTATTGCTATGCCCATAGCTTCAATAAGTTTAATTTGATTGGACAGACTGATGCCGGATTCCGGTTCATCAATAAGTACCAGCTGATTGCTGATCTCTTTTATATGTTCAAGGATAGGGAACAGGGTCTGTCCATGACTCCAGAAATGGCTGGCCACTTGAAACATAGCCCCTTTTTCCGGCAAATAGTTCCTTGTACGAGGGTTATGCTTCTCAGTATCGAAGAACATGTATGAGACCTCATCGACGTCTACTGTAGAGTACTCTGATTTTTTCCCCTCCACTATAAGTTGAAGGACAGTGGATTTACCGGAGCCATTTTCCCCTACAATTAAATTCATTCCGTCCTGGAAATCCATCCTGAACGGTTTGATTTCACGATAGGGTTTTGTGAGTTCAAATTTTTTAAGATAGATCATGTCTTAACCCCACTTGTAATAATCAATTAATATACTTCATTACATAGATACCAAAGGATCTGTGTAATGAACCTTTTTCTTTCGGTTCTGGAACTTCTTTTTCATAGCACAGAATCAGATAAAGTTTACTCAGGTTTAAAGCCACGTACTTTGTGTTCGTGGTAGTTTATTTCAGTATCAATGATGTGTTCCATACGTTTTGTCAGGCCTTTATATATCTTCCTTGATAATGGCTTTTACTTCCCCTTTGATCAGGTCCCTGACGTAGCCACGAAGTTCCTGGTCTTCTTCTACTTTAAGGTGCAATGTCATCATTACTGCTACCCCTTTCAAAAAGCTTCTATATTGTTATTTTGAACAGCCTTTGCATTTTTATCGAGAGCTTGATCGAATTCCGGAACTGCTTCAGCTCCCATTTTTATAAACCCTACACCTCTACCGGACCCTTTGAGTTCAAGTAGTACAGCTTTTGTAGGGCTTTTAAAAATAGCTCCGAAGGCACCACACCCATCGTATTTTAAACACTCATAGAATTCATCTGGTTCATCATAAACTTTCAGGCCTGTTACCATGGTACTGACATCCAGGGTATATTTATTTTTCAGAAGGTTAAAAGTTTCCTCATATTGTTTTTTCCCATCTAAACCGTAAATGTCATTAGTGATATCTTTGGATAACATAGTTATTTTAACCAGGGAATCATCACTGAACAACAGATGATATTTTTCGGCAGTAGAGAAATTTTTCGGGAGGGTCTTACACGAGTAAATCGTGAAATTATAATCAGCTTTCTCAAATACCAGAGTAATACCTTTATCACGTATATCTTTAGGAGTCTGTCCGAAATTCAACCCGAACATTGCTTCTCCTCCGGCATACGTACAGACTGTAAATACAAGAATACAAATAATACTTTTAAACATAAAAACACCTTGTTGATTGTTTACAATACTTTAAATTATGCAGAAGAGTCTGCACATATTTTTTTACGACTGATTCAATGGCGGCTTTCGTACATATAGGAGGATTAGGGTACTCTTTCGAGGACAGCATTTGAAGAACAAATCTGGAGATCTGTTCCATGCGAAAATCTGTAACCGATCCAGTTAAAGGATTTTTATCAGTACCTTTAAAATACTGACTAGCTGGTGGGTTGACTGCCACAGACGGAGACACAACACATTTGTGAATATCATATAAAGACTGGGCTTCAATAGAAATTGTTATTTTTCTCATGATGGCCACCATGTATTAACATAAGAGTTATACACACCAAATTTCCAGTAAGCAATCTGAACTGTGTACTTACCACAGATCAGCTGAATCCCGAAGAAATGGTTTGTGTATTTACCTCGAAGAATAATGAGTTTCATATTACGTTCCTCTGTAGTCTCTGACTACAACACCTTCTGTTTGCTGCTTATTGGCGGTACCTATACATTCGATAATACTTTCTTTGCTATCTGTCCAAACATTTGCACCTTCATCACCAGGATCATCGGCAGCCAATTGTCGAGCTTTCTTAGCAGATGATGATATGATAATAAATTCAATGGCTTCATCATAGCCCCATTTTTCACTATCTGGTCGTGCTAAGTGGAAAATTTTCATGCTCTTGTATTCTTTCTGAATATCAATTAAAACATAGCTTCTGAAGTCGGGCTCAATACTTCCCAGACAATGAAGTCCTTAGCATTACCGACATAGCTGTAGTTATAGGTATCAGGCATGATCACATCTACAGAGTCACCCTGTTTATAGACGACTTTGTATTTTTTACGGACTATGTTTTGAGATTCTTTTGGGTACATGAGTACAAGATTCGGTGAGCTGCCGATAACATTGACATACAGAAGTTCTGCACTCAAAGCCATGGTGACATCGTTGTCACCAATTTTAAGAGGTCGATCGACTATTGTATAGTCCATTATAGGGCTCCTATTTTTGAAGTATGAAAGTCATAAATCTTCTGGACAGTAGCCTGAATTTTTGACATGCGGCTGGATACAGCAGGAACAGTTACACCAGATTCAGCAGCGATTTCTCGAAGACTGAACCCGGCCAGCTTCTGTTTAAAAGTATGCTGGAGATTATCAGGAAGACGTTTCCTGATGACATTGATAATATCCTGAGTCTCGTAATCATCATCCTCAGTATCATCAGGGATAGTCCAAGAAGCATCTTCATCTGTAAACTTTCTTGAAAGGGAATCAGGATTTATCCCATTAATATCCTCAAACAGTACCTGCGTGAGGTCTTTACGACCTTTTACGGTCTTCTCCCGTATCAGGGCCTGACTGATATGACCGACTGTATATCGTATGTGGTTTGTGATAAATGTATTTAACCGTGACTTTTTAGGGTCAAATTTAGTCATGATGTCGGGATCAGCTATCGACAGCAGGTAGATCACCTGAGAAGTCAGCTCATCCAGTTCAATTAAAGAAGAGTAAGGACGAACAGCTGCCTTCAGGTAGATGTCGATCTCTTTTTTATTAAGAGAATACAAAGACATGAAGCTCGGAGCGTATGACAGGATCATTTTAGTCCCCTTCCATTTTAGTCAGTTCGTTTATCTCGTCCCGTACTTTATCTAAATAAGGATCTTCGGGTCTGGCTTTTGGAATTTTTCGTGGCTTATACTGCGTATGTACTTTTGATTCAGCCAGGTATTCTGATATAGATTCGAGAAAAGTTCCAGTCTTCTTTAAGGCTTTACCTAAATAAATCAGACATACACCAAGACCAATTATCGCAAATAGAAAAAGCATGGCTTTCTCCTTCTCTGGGTCTGTATCGATCGAACTGAGTTTTTTTAATCAGTGCAGAAATCTATAGCCTTTACTCAGCACATAAGTCAACAAGCCGTCGTTTAAATTTCTTTCACAAAGCATGCATTTAAAACTGAGTCTGGTTAATATAACATGCAATCTAATAGCTGTCAACTACTTTTTTTCGTAGGGGTTACGGAATGGTTGAAGCCCCTGCTCAGAGAGTCTGTAGGTATCATCCCAGCCCTGTTCTACGAAGTTGAATTTAGTCTCTTTTGTCCCGGTAAACAATACATTGAAACAGCTTTCGATTCCAGGGGCACAGAGAATAACCTGTATAGCTTCAACCCGATCAGGATGATTCTTCAGGCTGGTAAAGTTGCCCATAGCTTTGTCAGACGGGAGCAGATAACTTTCCAGAATTATTACTATGGCATCGCTTTTCGAAGCAGCCTGCTCAACCAGGGCGGCTGATTCCATTGAGTGCATTTTGTCTGTGGTATCAAGAGAGACAGCTTCAAAAGTATTGTTTTTATTGTTGAGTTTGAAGCACACCGGGTGCAGCTGACCGTCTATTGAAAGCACACCTTTAGTTACTCCGACAAGCGTATATGCAAATTCTTTGTAGTCATTAGCATTCATGTTTTACCGCCTTTGTGAGAGAAAGCCCTCGGCTTCAGCCATGGGGATGAATCGAACCACTAAATAAACTTGACTTCTTAATTTTCATAAATTAGCTTCTTTAAAGATTTAAGGTCTCATCAAAGCTGAAAACGCTGGGTGAGAATAAAAAACTTTAAATCTAATTTAGTTCCTTGCTTCAACTTAATTGTTGATTCGGAACACCTAAGTTTTGTTAAGAACCCAGACACGGGCTGGTGTCTGTTGAGTGACCCTCACCTTCGCCGTAAGGCAGTCGTGTTGGTCAGGACTCATGGAAGCCCACGACTTTAGTCGTGGGAGCAGTCACCAATCCGAAGACGCCATACAGCGATAGGCTTTTCCTGTCCCTTGGCTATATAAAGAGGTACATCCTCTCTAGCCATTCTGAGAGCATATAAAACATCCGGGAATATCTTGAGACGTTCAAGGACCATTGCAGAGTTCATAGACCCAGGTTCAGACAAGCCGTCCCTGAGTAAGCCCTCATTCATGAAGTCTTCAAACAGACCTGCAAGGGCCCAGTAGGTATCTTGCTGATCCTTGATCTCAAAATACAGCTCAAGGATCTCTTCAGGTGTGTATTTCGTCTTTTTCCCCATCATCAAGATTGTCAAGAGGTACTTCATCAACGTCTTCAACATCATCATCAGTTATAAGGTCAATGGCTGCAATGTCATCGTCCTCAGAAAATACAAGCTCCTCAGGATTGTCCTCATCTTCAGATACGCCGTCAAAAATAGTATCGTCTTCTTCAAAAGTCATATAATAGCTCCTTCTATTATTTTAGGTTACGGATTCGGTACTCCTTGAGTTTGTCATCAATCAACCGATCATAGACAACCTCGGTACCATCACTGTATGTCAAAGTATCAGTTCCAAAAATAGCCTCAATACTGTCCAGTTCTTCCTTGATACCAGCAAGCTGTTTAACATCAAGTTTTCCCTGGGCATATAGATGGCCTATCCTGGCCGGCAGTCCTATTTCCGATACAATCTTACCGATTATATCGGCTGTAGTTGAAGTAACATCAATCTTATGTTCAATCAGATAGATACAGGTACTGGCATCGAAACCAAACTCGTGCGCCTTCTTTAAAGCCGTAGCAATCTTAAGAGTATTGCGGTCCTCAACTTCATCTGAGAGCAGGTATGTAACCAGAGACTCAGGAAGTTTAAGCCCGGAAATTTCTTCCCGCAATTCTGCTTCTACATCATCAGCACGAATTTCCAGCTCATATGCTATCAGATCGTTCTCGAAAGTTCTCAAAGAGCCGGCCGAAAATTCAGGGTAGTATCTATTGATTGTTGAAAGGAACTGGTTCTTCTTGAACCAGGACTCATTCTTGATCAGCGTCAACTGTCCCCGAATATACTTAAGAAAATTGCCCTGTATTGTATCATTTTCATCGAATATCGGAGGAGCCCAACGGAGACTGACATCCAGAATTTTACCTCTACGCCAGTTCTCAAACCAATCAAAATAGTAAGCGTTGTTCTGGTCCCTTACATATTCATCAGGCTTATCAACCTTACGCAGATAGAACTGTACCATAGGATCTTTCAGGTCCTCGGAAATTCTCTCATACCGGTCTTCACGATTCTGCTGTTTCCGTTCTACTCGATCTTCAAGGCCTTCTCTGTAATGTCCAGAGCTCTTAACCTTGAAAGGATGAAGTAGCCAGTCCAGAGCCTCAATGATTGCGGTGATGATAAGTATCCAGACTACATACATCACTGCAGCATTAAACATCTGCTCACCACGGCTTTTAGGTGCTTTAGGTACCGGTTTCCACCGATTGAGTGAGGCATCTGAGGCATCGGATTTCCACTGATTCATAACCAGCTCCTTTTACTGTCGCATGGGATTATTTTCCCAAGAGCTATACTTTTCAACCGTATAATCACAGGTCTTGATTCCTACAGCCATAAGAAAAGCAACAATGACCAGCCGTATAAGAACCCCAAACCATACTGTATTTACTCGTTTCTGTTTGGCCTCTTCATTCAGTCTTTTCTGAAAGTATTGCTCGCCTTTCATAAGATTCCTTTCCCCAGTAAAAACAGAGCATACCTACCAGGATAAAACCTATAATAACAAAGGCATCCACATAGATAACGAACCACATCGGAATTAAAACTTTAACTACACCGAATGCTTCTTTGAAGTAGAGCTGTAAAATAACGTTTATAACAATGAATAGAAAAATCATGATCTGTACTACTGATTTTTTTGAGGACGCTTTCATCTCAATTCTCCTTTAAATAGCGTTCAAAATCTTTGACCACATTACCCATAGGAACACGATCGGTTCCTCGTTCCACTGCAAAATAAGATTCACAGCCATACTTCATAGAGAACGTTATGGCAGTTAAAATAGACAGAACAAAGAACAGACGTAATATTCTTGACGGGTATCTGTACCGGACCTGAGCTTTTGGCTCAGATACCGGTACAGACACTTTGTCTAATTTCGGTGTTTTGATTTTCAGAGAAACCTGGTTCAGAAATTCTCTGTCCATATTATTACCCTTTCTTTTTCCAACCCTCTCGGGTATAAACAATACCCAGGTCTTTCTCAATCAATTCTTTTTCCCGTACACCCATTTTTTCATGTGGGTCAACTTCAAAACGTACCTTACCCATAGAATCAAGATCACTCAGACCGAACTCTGAGAGTATATCGGAACGATACTCATTTAAAGCAAAATCGTTTCCATGAGCAATGATCCAATCTCCCTGACGTAGAGATGGTTCTATTACACGGCCTCTTGGTACACCTGTATAAGCGTCAGATACACTGATCTTTTTAAAGGACCGTTCCAGCATTTTAGTTACATGATCAAAAAGATAAAGATGTAAAGACTCAGACCCCTCTTCAGAGACTAAAATGTATTTGCCGGGTTTTTTAGCATCCGGGACCATGTAGAAAATACCTGGACGGGGATGTTGTGCTTTTTTAATTAACATTAAGTAGCTCCTTTGTTTTTTATTTTTAAACTCTTAAGAGGTAAAATACTGAATTTCACAGCAGCATGTGTAACAGCATCCGCACATCTCCGTATCTGTTTTAACAGAAGAGGATCAGCACAGGCACCGCAATAAGCCGTGTTATTTATAAGTAGTTTTGCCCTTTTAGAGCAATCAACACATACACCTTTGGTTATAGCTTTTATTTCCATAATTTCACCTCATTTTAATAGACTCTACAACAGCCTTTATCTCAGCATCACTTACCCAGGCACCCTGAAACCTCTCAGGCTCAGTATTACCGGGAAGTAGTGCCAACATATCCCCTTTACCTATCAGCTTCTCCGCTCCATTACAGTCCAGGATCACTCGAGAATCTGTCATGGAAGCAGTCTGAAAAGCTATACGTGAACTGATATTGGACTTGATCAGACCAGTAATGACTTTTACAATAGGTTTCTGTGTGGCTAATACCAGATGTATCCCCACTGCCCTGGCCAACTGAGCCAGCCGGACAATCTTGTTCTCAAGCTCCTTGCCTGAGCACATCATCAGATCAGCCATCTCATCTACCACAGCCACTATATAGGGCATGAGCCTGTTGTCTGTGTTGTAACTCTCAATGTTCCTTACACCTACATCACTGAGAAGCTTGTACCTGTTTTCCATCTCCTCTATAAGAGAATCAAAGACAGTCACAGCATTAGCAGGATCCGTAACCACATCTCTCCACAGATGAGGAACATTTTTATACATAGAAAACTCTACCCGCTTTGGGTCGACAAGGACAAGGCGGCATTCCGTAGGTGCCTTTGAGTACAATATCGAGAGCACTATGTTATTGAGACACACCGACTTACCCGACCCGGTAGTACCTGCAATGAGCAGATGAGGCATCTTAGTCAGATCCACAGTCTTAGGATTCCCGATTGCATCAACTCCTAAAGCAATGGGAAGTTTCATTGTAGTACCGTTCCAGGATGACAGGACATTCTTAAGTCCTATAGTGGAAGGTATACTATTGGGTACTTCAATACCTACCAAGTCTGTGCCGGGTATAGGTGCCTGAATACGAATGTTCTGGGTCATGAGTGCCAGAGCCAGGTCTTCAGATACATTCCGTACCTCAGCCAGACGAACACCCCGGGCCAGTTTAATTTCATACCGAGAGAGTACAGGGCCCTTTCGAACGTTAATAACTTCACCTTTGAGATTGAACTCTGACAGTTTATCTTCCAGGACTCTGATATCGATACGGCTGTTGGAAGCTGTTATAACATAATCATTTAGCAAAGACAGAGAAGGTAAATGATACTCGGATTGAATAGGTGTATTGGACTTGCCACAGCGTTTGAAAGCTTTTATAGCTTCCAGTTTACGTCTCAGAGAAGCAAGTCGTGTATCAGTTGAGACCATATTTACTCCCCTTTAAAGTCATTATACAGTTTTTCCGGATAGTTATTAAATAATAATCTTTTAATCGTTAAGAAATAGTTTTAAACTAAGGCTGATATATGTTACAGTCAATTACTATGTCCATCCGACTTGCAGCAAAGACATTTAAAACTGCGGCTGATCTTACTATGGATGAAGCAGAACAGCTGTTTGAAGACCTGCGTAAATTTACTGAAGATACCAATCATTTTACTCGTCAAGGCCTTCTGCTTACCCAGAAGGGACAGAGAAATCTTAAACAGATTACTCATGGCCTGATTGTTACAGCAGATAATTTTGCAGACACCGTTAAGAAAGCTGTTAGGTTACTTGCTCTGGCTGCTGCAGGAAATCCTGCTTTTGAGTATTTAAAAGGATACCTCGATAAACGAGTACTCCCACAGCTTCAATTCCTTGACCCACATCAGCATATGAAACCTTATGAAACCAGTTTAAGTCAGATCGAGAAACTTATCGATAGTGTTTCTAATGCTTTACAATCACGGGGACCTTCTATGGGACCAAGACCTCCTGAGATGTCTGGAAAAGCTATTAAAGACCAACTGGAACGTACAAAAGATATAGGTGAAAATACACTGACACCTGCACAGATCAGAGATATTGAAGATTCCAGACCGACAAAGAAACTTCCTATTGCCCGTTGAAAAACTTTCTCATCTCTACCAGGAACTCACTGGCATTGCCATTGTAGTATGTTTCATTGGCCCCGTAGATATCAGTATCAGTTGATTCTATACCCTGCCAGATAAGAATAGGTATGCTGGGATCTATTAAGTGTATTTCCTCTGCCGCTTTTTTCCCCGAACAGTTATTGGTAGTACTTTTGGAGTAGTTATAGGCACAGATAAGAATGGCAAGTTTTGATATCTCATTTAACTTGGCCAAGGCAAGAACCTGTTCAAAATTAGCCGTGGCTAATACATTCAGCCCCCTCAAAATAAAGGGCACTTTATCTATAAACCCTGAAAGTATAACAGTTTGCTTAGACATACTAAGGCCTCCTTAGATCAGTCTCTCTTATAATCTATTGATAATTATAAATAGAATATGAAATTATTTATCGACATGGACCAGGTCCTTACAGATTTTGCTCAAGCAGTGAGCTTCCTGGGCCCCGATGCCACTCAAGGGTTACCTGATAGCGCTTCAGAAGGTCAGAAACAGATCATGTATGATGCCATAGAAAAGGCTAAAGAATCTTTCTGGTCAGACATGCCTTGGCTGGAATCAGGTAAACAGTTATGGGAAATGATCAAGACCTATCATCCTGTTCTCTTATCCAGTCCCGGAGAGTT
>Ga0315284_10005150_pt1 | contig 18568 bp, 21 predicted proteins | sample YL17G09_16_MG_FD_203696 | JGI IMG/M metagenome (GOLD analysis project Ga0315284, IMG submission 203696) | Sediment microbial communities from Yellowstone Lake, YNP, Wyoming, USA - YL17G09_16 | ecosystem: Environmental > Aquatic > Freshwater > Lake > Sediment | place: USA: Wyoming | collected... | reverse complement strand
CCCGCTTGCGGCGGTGGAGGCGGTGACGGCGGTGGGGTTCCCACGGTGATCGTCCTCACGGACGACTTTGCTGATCTGAGCAACTGGAGTGGCGGTGATTTGTCCGCGGGCGTTGGGAACCCTGCTCCATCCATTCACATATCCTCCACGGCCTACACCACTACGGACTTCGACTTCACTTCAGGACTGACGGTTTCCTGGGACCAGTTGGGGCAAAACAGCGTCGGGGCCGACATGTGGGGAGGGATCGACTCGGGTACGGGTGGTGCTGGAAGAGGAGTAGGGTTCGTTAGTTATTGGACGGGAGAGTTGTTGTGCTACATGAACGGAGTCGCCTGGTACAGCCAATCTCATCCCGGGAGCATGTTCGGCTGGGCCAACTACAAGATATCCATTTTGGCGGATGGATCGGCGAAATACTACGTGAACGGGGTCTTGCTGGCTCATTCCGGGATGACGACTTCCTTCACTTCTCCTAGATGCTTCTGGATCTCGACCAACTGCAACTCGTACGTCGACAACGTCGTAGTGACGATCCCGTAGTCCGAGCCGCCGATAAGCCGGGTTGCACCCTTCCGAAAAGAGGGGTGCAACCCTCGGCGAAGCCCCCGAGACCGAATAAGAGCTATTATCATGACTCTTTTCGGTTGACAATTTGACGGGGCATGGTACCCTTTCCTCAGCGTTGAGGAAGAGTACCATGCCCGTGTATGCCAGATCCAAGGAAGGACTGTCGCCCGATCGGTGGCAAACCCTGCCGGAGCACTCCAGGAACGTGTCGGCCCTGGCCGGACGTTTCGCCTCCGTTTTCGGCTCGGCGGACTGGGGCGTGCTTGCGGGTCTTCTCCACGACCTGGGCAAGGACTCCCCGGAGTTCCAGGCCAGGATCCTCGGGAAGAGCCAGGCGTCCTGGGACCACCCCGCCGCGGGGGCGATGTGGGCGCACCGCCGCTGGGGGGTGAAGGCGATCCCCCTGGCCTTCGCCATTGCCGGCCACCATGGGGGAATGGAAGACCTCTCGTCTCTTCAAAACGAAAGGCTCCGCAAGACGGAGATCCTGGGAAGTTCCGGGGATCCGGGGCCCGTTCCCGATCTTCCGCCCCTTCCCGGCTATGTCGCTCCGGGGAAAGGCCGTCTTGATCTCTGGATCCGGATGCTCGCCTCCTGCCTGGTCGACGCGGACCGCCTGGACGCCGAAGACTGGACCCGCAGGGCCGATCGGCGCGATCCGCGGCGCGTCCTCGAGTTCGATCCCGGGAAGCTCTCCGGGGCCCTGAAGACGTACCTTGACGGGATCTCCAAGGACAGGCACGGGCCCATCCAGGATCTCCGGCTCAAGGTGCTCGAAGCCTGCCGCCGGGCCGCCGAGGAACCGCAAGGACATTTCTCGCTCATGGCCCCCACGGGGGCGGGAAAGACCTTCTCGAGCGTCGATTTCGCCATTCGGCACGCCCGGAAGCATGCCCTCCGGAGGATCATCTACGTCAGTCCCTACATCACGATCACCGATCAGACTGCCGGCGCCCTCCGGGCGGCGCTCTCCCCGGAGGATCCCGAGGCGATCCTCGAGCACCACAGCCTGGAGGAGAAGCTGGAACTCGGAGCCGAGAACTGGGACGTGCCCATCATCGTGACCACGAGCGTCCAGTTTTACGAGTCCCTCTTCTCGAGCGGGGCCAGCCGCTGCCGGAAGCTCCACAACATCGCCAAGAGCGTGGTGATCCTCGACGAATGCCAACTCATCCCCCTCAAGTTCATGGACCCGATCAAGGACGTCCTCAAGGATCTGGTCGCCCACTACGGCGTGACGGCGGTCTATGCGAGCGCCACCCAGCCGATCAACGTCCCGGGCCTCCGGGAGATCGTCCGTGCGGAAGCCCCCAAGAGGGTCAAGGTCATCTGGCCGGAGAAGAAGAGGCCCGAGTCCTGGAAGAGCCTGGCCGAGAAGGTCGTCCGGCATGGGCAGGTCCTCGCGATCGTCCACCGGAGAAAGGATGCCAGGGACCTGACGGCCGCCATCGACGCCCTGACGGGGGATGCGTCGACCTACCACCTTTCGGCGGGCATGTGCCCGGTCCATCGGATGAACGTTCTCGGGGAGATCCGGGAGAAGTTGAAACGGAAGGAGCCCTGCCGGGTCGTCTCGACCCAGCTCATCGAGGCCGGGGTGGACATCGACTTCCCGGTCGTCTACCGTGCGATGGCGGGGATCGACACCCTGGCCCAGGCGGCGGGCCGCTGCAACCGCGAAGGGCTGCTCGAATACGGCCTCTTCTACATCTACCTGGCCCCCACGGCCCCTCCCCCGGGCGTCCTGGCCAACGGCCTGGCGGCCACGGAAGGGCTCCTGCGGGAAGGCATAGACGACATTTTCGATCCCAAGGTCCATGCCCGCTATTTCAAGGCGCTCCAGGAGGCCAGCTCGCTCGATGCGGCGGGGATCCAGCGCGATCGAGAGAAGCTCGCCATGAAGACCGTGAATGACGGCTTCAAGATGATCGAAGGGGGAATGGTCTCCGTCGTCATTCCGATCGGCCCCGAAAACCAGATGATCATCAAGCGCATCCGCAGGGACGGGACCATTTACCGTGAAGATCTCCGCCGCTTGCAGCCGTACTCGGTGTCGGTCCTCGACTATGAGTTCAAGAGGCTGGGCAGCGCCGTCGAACGCTTCGGCGACGAGAAGAACCGGATCAACATCCTCAGGCCGGAGTGCTACGATTCGCGGTTTGGGGTCGTAGTCCGCGTCCCCATCTCATCGTCTGATCCGCGAACCTCAAGCGACGAAGAGCTCCTCTTGGATTCGCGGAAGCGCAAGTCTTTGGTCTCTAATTGATAGGAATGGAGGTGCCTATAAGGCGGTTTCCGGTCAGCCATAAAAAGTGGGGTTCGCGGAAAAGACCGGGAAACTGACTGAAAGAGAAGGACTTAAAATGCTGAAGTTGCTTCCCTCCTTCGGGAGGGAAGGGTGTTGAAACCGACTCGATCAAAGATGAGGCGCGGCGGGTTGCTTCCCTCCTTCGGGAGGGAAGGGTGTTGAAACAGACATCCTCGTCCTCGTCAACGACAAGGGCAAGTTGCTTCCCTCCTTCGGGAGGGAAGGGTGTTGAAACGGGAAGCTGATCGGGATCGGGTACGTGAGCTGTCGTTGCTTCCCTCCTTCGGGAGGGAAGGGTGTTGAAACGGAGCTAACGTAACCGTATGGGCCGCAAGCGGAAGTTGCTTCCCTCCCGAAGGAGGGAAGGGTGTTGAAACTTGTCAAGCGGGGCAACGTCTGGTACGTCGAAAGGTTGCTTCCCTCCTTCGGGAGGGAAGGGTGTTGAAACTGATGTCACCGTCGAGGAGCGAGAGCGCATCCTGTTGCTTCCCTCCTTCGGGAGGGAAGGGTGTTGAAACGCGGGCGAACTCAACGGCCTCGAGTTGCTTTCCCCCATCGTGGGGGAAGGGTGTTGAAACGAACTGATGTTGGCCGTGGCCCGGCAGGATTGCTTCCCCCATCGCGGGGGAAGGGTGTTGAAATGATATTACCGGACTCTTATCAAGTCCGTCGTTGCTTCCCTCCTTCGGGAGGGAAGGGTGTTGAAACGCGCACGAGTATGGGAAGGGCCGCCCTCGGTTGCTTCCCCCATCGTGGGGGAAGGGTGTTGAAACAAACAAACAAACGGAGGAATAGCTATGGATACGTCGGTCAAGGTTGCTTCCCTCCCGAAGGAGGGAAGGGTGTTGAAACCGAGAAGCAGAGTATTCTCTTTCCGGGTGAAGGGCCCGTTCGCCTGCTTCACCCGCCTCGAGGCGAGGGCCCACAAGCTCTCCTACGACGTCATGACCCCGAGCGCGGCGCGCGGGATCGCGATGGCGATCCTCTGGAAGCCGTCCATCGCCTGGCACATCAAGCGGATCCATGTCCTCGCCCCGATCCAGTTCCGCGATCCCCTCCTCAGGAACGAGCTCAGGACCCTCTATCCGAAGAGGGAGCCCTACTTCGCGTCGGAGGACCGCACCCAGCGGATGACGACCTGCCTCCGGGACGTGGATTACGTGGTCGAGTGCTACTTCGAGATGACGGACAAGGCCTATCCGGACGACTCGGTCGAGAAGTTCACGGTCATGTTCGAACGTCGTCTCGGGAAGGGCCAGTACTTCCACCCGCCGTACCTGGGGATGCGCGAGTTCATGGCCGCGGTCTCCCCGGTGGACGAGACGACGCCACCGCCGCTTCCCGCCTATCGCGAGATCCCGATCCCCCTGGGACGGATGCTTCTCGAACCCGGGCCGGACGGTCCGATCACGTTCGAGGCCGAGCTCGACGGGGGAACCCTCGTCGAGAAGGGAAAGGACTCGCTCCCGGCCTTCTCGTTTTCAGGAGCATGACATGTTCATCAAAGACCTCTATGACCTCAAGAAGGAACCCCTTCATCTAGAGCCGAAGGAGGTCGCCTTCGAGGTCCATCTCTCGCGGGAAGGGAAGTATCTCACCCTCCTGAGAACGCAGGGGGAGGAGCAGAAGCCCGAGGCTCCTCCCTTCAAGCCGGCGGCCTCGAAGAAGCCGGGATCCTCGAGAGCGCGCTCCAAGGTGATGCTCGTTCCCTGGATCCCGACCCGCTCGAGCAATGTAGATCCCCGCTTCCTGGTCGACAACGGCGGCTACGTCCTAGGACTAAGCGATAAGAGTACGGAACGCGCCGAGAAGTACCACAAGGCCTTCGTCGAGCGCATCGAGAAGGCGCACAAGGAGACCGGCCATCCGATGCTCAAGGCCGTCCTCTCCTTCTTCGCGAGCAAGGACGATCGGAAGCTCCTTCTTGACGATCTGAAGAAAGACGTCCGTTTCTCCCCCGAGTTCGATCACTTCACCTTCAGGGTGGACGGTAACCTGATCCTTGAGGACGAAGCGCTCCTTGAATGGCGGAGGAAGGAGATCGTGGAGATCCTGAGGCCGAAGTGTGACGAGGGGACCTGCATCGTGACGGGCGAGAAAGGGCTCCTGGCCCGCACGCTCCCGAAGATCAAAGGTATTCCGGGGACGCGGCTCGGAATGGGGGCTGCCCTCGTGATGCTGCAGCCGAACGGTTCTCCCAACGCGCTTATATCAAGAGGGCGCCTGGCCGGGAATTCCCCCATCGGGCTGGAAGTCGGCATCGGGGCGGTGAAATCGCTCAACTGGCTCATCAAGGACCCGGCGCATCATGTCAAGCTCTCCGAGTCAAGCATGGCCGTCTTCTGGCCCAGGGCGGATATCCCTGACGAAGGCATCGCCGACGCGATCGCCCGGGCGCTCCGGGAAGGGGAACGCGAGTCCCTCAAGAAGTTCTTCCTTTCGGTACAGTCCGGCAAGCTCGTCATCCCGGACGACCCGTTCGGCTTCTCGATCCTCTGCCTGGCCGGAAGAGGCTCTTCGGTCTCCGTCATGAGCTATGAGCGCATGCCGATCGCCGCAGCCGTGGAGAGGCTCAACGCGTTCTTCGACGCCCTTTATGCCGACGGGACACAGTATGGCAATTACGGCCTTTGGCACATCATAGGGGCGTTGGCCCCCAGAGGAGACCTGAAGAAGATCCCTCCCGACTGGCCGAAAGCGATCTTCGAGACGGCAATCTTCGGAAGGCCGCTTTCCCCGGCGATCCAGAGCACAGCCATCAAGAGGTACTCCATCGCGAAGCGCACCGAGAAATCGGAGACGTCCAAAGAACCGTATCACCTCTCTCGGCAGGCCATTCGAATCGGTTTGATCAGGATCTTCGAAAGGAGAAACGGCATGGATCCTACGAAGTCGCCGGGGTATCTCCTCGGTCGGCTCTTTTCCGAGTACGAGAACGCCCAGCGCAAGGCCATCACCAGCATCGGAGCCGACATCGGGGCGCGCTACTTCGACACGGCGCTCTCGCGCCCGAAGATGGCGTTCTTTGAGCTGGCGAGAGGGTTCGAGGCGCATCAACGGAAGATCGCCAGGCGGAACCCGGGGTTGGGGGTCCGGATCCGCAAGAGGGTCGGAGAGATCCTCTCGTCCCTCGATCCCAGGGATCCATTCCCGGCCATCCTGTCCCAAGAGGAGAAGGGAAGGTTCATCCTGGGCCGCAACATGCAAAACCAGTCCCAGTACAAGAAACCGGAAGTGACGGTGGTAGAGGAACCCGAAACCCAAAAGGAGGAATCGCATGTCTAATCCCGTGGCTTCGACCGACAATCGTATCGAGATGGTGTTCTTCCTCGACGCGACCTATTCGAACCCCAACGGCGACCCCAACAACGGAAACCAGCCCCGCCAGGACTCGGTGAGCGGGTGCGGGATCATGACGAACGTCTGCCTCAGTCGGAAGATCCGCAACTATGTCCTGGAAACCCGCTTCCCCACCTCGCCCGAGACCCACGACATCCTCATCAAGGACCGTGCTGTCTACAACGAGATCTTCGCCGAGGCCCATGCGAAGACGAACGGGGACGAGAAGGTCTCCGAGGAGAAGCGCGTCCAGAAGGCCCAGGAGTACATGCGCAAAAGGTATTACGACGTGCGGACTTTCGGCGCTCTCATGGCGACCGGCGAGAAGGAGAAAGAGGAGGCGCCGGAGGAGGAGACCGACCTGGAGGACCTTTCCGGGGAAGAGGTGGCCAAGACGAAGCCGGTCAAGGCGAAAGGCAAACAGAAGGTTGCCAAGAAGAAGCCCGGCTGCGGCGTCGTCCGCGGACCGATCCAGATCTCGATGGGCCTCAGCGTCGATCCGATCGATATCGAGAACGGCAAGTTCGGCATCACTCGACTGGGCCGCACGAAGAAGGAGACGGCCGACAAGGACATCGAGGAACACGGCCGGGTCATGAATGAGATGGGCGAGAAGTCGGTCGTGCCCTACGGGCTCTACCGGTTCCAGATCACCTTTAACCCCTTCAATGCCAAGAGGACGGGGTTCTCGAAGGAGGATCTCGATCTCTTCGTCGAGTCCCTCCATGGGATGCTCGAACTCGATCGCAGTGCCATCCGCCCGGAGCTCCATCCGAGGAAGCTCGTCATCTTCGAGCACTCGAGCCCTCTCGGCAACGAGATGTCGCACCGGCTCTTCGAGCGCGTGAAGGCGGCGAAGAAGGCCGAGGCGGCGAAGAAGGCCGAGTCTCCGAGGAAGTTCTCGGACTACGATGTCACGGTGAACCGTGACGGGCTGCCGGAAGGGGTCAAGATCCACGAGGTGTTCTAGGAGATATCTGATTCCGCGAACCCTAAGCGGTGAAGGGTCCCCTTAGGGTTCGCGGAACTGTAAGTCTTTGGCTTTTAATTGTTAAGAAAGGAGGCATCCATAAAGGCGATTTCCGATCATTGTAGAAAAGTGGGGTTCGCGGAAAAGATCGGGAAACTCGCTGAAAGAGAAGGACATAAAACGGTGCAGTTGCTTCCCTCCTTCGGGAGGGAAGGGTGTTGAAACGGGAACGAGATCGGGATCGGGTACGTGAGCTGTGTTGCTTCCCTCCTTCGGGAGGGAAGGGTGTTGAAACCGGAGGTTCACCTGTCCACACCCTCCGGGAGGGGCGGTTGCTTCCCTCCTTCGGGAGGGAAGGGTGTTGAAACGACTGTCAGCACGACGGACGGGTGGCGGCGGCGGTGGTTGCTTCCCTCCTTCGGGAGGGAAGGGTGTTGAAACTGGAACGGGCAGAAAGAAGGTCAGTGGGTCATGGGTTGCTTCCCTCCTTCGGGAGGGAAGGGTGTTGAAACGGTACCTCCACGGCCAACTCGATGAGGATCTGAGGTTGCTTCCCTCCTTCGGGAGGGAAGGGTGTTGAAACGTATTCTATAACAGTGATTGATAAGGAGGAACTGTTGCTTCCCTCCTTCGGGAGGGAAGGGTGTTGAAACCTGCGGGATCTCGATCACGTCCATGTCCACGGCGTGTTGCTTCCCTCCTTCGGGAGGGAAGGGTGTTGAAACTTCCTGGCCTCATTGAGGGCGGCGAAGTGCTTCGTTGCTTCCCTCCTTCGGGAGGGAAGGGTGTTGAAACGTCGCCGATGGCCGAGGATTCGATCCGCGCCAAGTTGCTTCCCTCCTTCGGGAGGGAAGGGTGTTGAAACACCCACGATCGGGAGGGTCACCCCTTCGCCCGGCGGTTGCTTCCCTCCTTCGGGAGGGAAGGGTGTTGAAACGGCACCCACGGCGCCATGCGGGAACTCTCCAAGGGTTGCTTCCCTCCTTCGGGAGGGAAGGGTGTTGAAACAGTTCGCAAAACTCGGGCCTTACTCCGTCCATCGGTTGCTTCCCTCCTTCGGGAGGGAAGGGTGTTGAAACTGCGCCTCCCGCAGCCCGCGCCACATCCTCTGTTGCTTCCCTCCTTCGGGAGGGAAGGGTGTTGAAACGTCCGCGCCCTCGGGGATCGTGTAGACCTGGGGGTTGCTTCCCTCCTTCGGGAGGGAAGGGTGTTGAAACGAAACGAAACGAAACGAAACCCCCAAAGAGGGATGAAGACCCCGATTATCTTGCCTTGACTGGGAGGGGGGTTCCTCCTATAATTTTTATCAGTGCCTAAGAAGAAGGAACCCCCCTCCCGAGCCCTGATCCCTGAGATCATCCCCCCAAGGAAGGAACTCGCTTTCACCCAGCCGGCCGCCGAGGCCCTCTCGGGCTTCCTGTCCGGCAACACCAAGCGGGCCTACGAGCGGGATCTCAAGGACTTCTTCGAGGTGGAAAACTTGGAAATGATCCCCATGGCCAGGATCACCTCCATCACTCCGCGTGATGTGGTAGCCTTCCGGGACAAGCTTCTCGCCGACAAGAAGAAGCCGTCGACCGTCCAGCGGAAGCTCTCGGCCATCCGCAGCCTCTACAACTACCTCATGGCGGCCGGTGGGGTCACCATTAACCCCGCGCACCCCAAGCTCGTGCGCGCCCCCAAGAAGTCCTCCGTCCAGAAGACGGACATCGTCTCTTGGGACGATGCCGTCAAGATGCTCAAAGGCGTGGATCGTTCGACCCGCCTGGGCCGGCGGGACTATCTGCTCATTCTCCTGGGTTTCAACCTGGGGACCCGATGTTCCGAGCTCCTGGGGGCCCAGCTCGAGGACATCAAGCACGGCCCGGAGGGCTGGTACGTCCATGTCCGGGGCAAGGGAGAGAAGGATCGCTTCATTTTCCTCCGTCCCGACATCAAGGAGGCCCTGGACGTGTACCTGCTCGACCGCGGGGACGCCCCCGGCCCCCTCTTCCCCGGCCGCAAGGCCGAGCTCGACGGGAGCCGCTACTGGAGGATCGTGAAGTTCTACGCCGAAAAGGTGGGGCTCAAGGGGATCCACCCCCATAGCCTCCGCGCCGCGTTCATCACCCTGGCCCATCAACAGGGCGTCCCGGTCGGCAATATCCAAAAAACGGTCGGCCACGCCCGCGGAGAAACGACCCTCGGCTATGTCCGAGACCTCGAAATGATCAAGTCTTCCGCGACCAAGGCCCTGAAAGGCCTGAGCGCGGACTAGCCCACCCGCATCCCCGAGGAGAAGTACAACGCCGATGACCCGTCTAGGCTGAATGGCCCCTGACGGATGCCCGGCCAATGAAATAGGAGATCAAGCCCACGACGACAGCGGCCCCGACCGCTCCGAGGATGAAAGGAAGGTTCGACTTCCCGTCGAGTTTGAGGATGAGGGGACTATCCATCACCCCGCACGTCCAGGGGAACCAGGCCTTGCCATCCGGGGAGGTGTTGCAGACGGGGGCGGAAATAGGAATCAGGCCGGGAGCGGTGATTAGCGCCTTCCAGTCCGAGGTGGGCTGGTCGAAGGAGAGCCTCTCCCCGACATAGTATCCATTAGAAGCGTCAATCTTGGCAACGAGCTTCCCGTCCGCCTGGACAATCACCTCGGCACCCAGAACTGGATTTCCATCGGCACCGACGACCTTGGCAGACATGACCTCGATTCCGCCGACGATTTTGTTCCCCGTCTTCAGGGCTTCTTCGACCGCCTTCTTTTCTTCCTCTTGGCCAAGGCCGAAAACACTCGTGCTCTCCTCAATGCGCATATTCCACCTCGACTGTCTAGTAGTCCGTGCCGCTGTACCTCTCTTCTTAGTATATGAACGGCTTGCTTGGATAGCAATATCGGTTGGGCGGTCCGCGGTGGGCCGCCTCCTTTCCCATATTCTTTTTCTAGGAGGATGCTATGTCTGGTCACTTGGCTCGTGGGATGTGCGTGATGCTCGTTGCGGTCCTGCTGGTGGCGAGCGTCGCGGGATGCGCGACCCTGTTCCGCTGTGAGAGGGTCGGTCGTTCGCCCTCGCAGGTGGGCAAACTGGACTGGGGCTGGCTCGTGATGGACATTGCGAGCATCCTGTGGCTGAACCCCTTCCCCCTGATCACGGACTTCATCACGGGTGCCATCTACATGGGAAAGTTTGAGGAACCGAAGTAGCGCCCGGCGGCTCGATAGAGGGGCGGCCCGCGGTGGGCCGCCCCTTTTTTATCGGAAGAGGAATAGCCAGCGGTTCACGTCATCCCAAGGAGAGATCCATGCTGCACCGCACCCTGTCGCTTATCAGACTGTCCGACCTCGCCCGGAACCTCAAGGGCAAGGAAGAAAAACACGAGTACGAGCGGGCCCTCGCCGATCTCGTAACCAGAGTCAAGGAGCTTCCCATGGCCCGCCGGAGGAAGGTCGCCCGTGCGATCAGGATCGGGAAGGCTTCGATAGACCAGGAGGAACCATGCTGATCCACAGCGGCAAATGCGACTGCGAGTTCTGCCGTCTCAGCCGTAAGATCCACGGCCTGATGCGCCGCCAGACGAACGCCCGGGACAAGCAGATGATCCTGTACATCATGAACCGGCTCACCCATGCCGAGGACGACGCGGACTACTGGCGTCTCCGGTGCTTCAAGGCCTGGCCGTCGGCCCAGATCCCCAAGCCGGCGAAGGCCCCCAAGGGCTTCAAGGTCTTCGCGCCGACCAACAAAGAGCTCTACCAGATGGCGAAACGGTCCATGGACGGCCGGGCGCACTTGCGCCGGAGAATAGGAGTGAAAGCGAAATGACCATTCCCATGATCTACCTGGCGGGCATCGTCGTCTGGAACCTCCTTGCCGCCGTTATGTGTATCCTCAGCAGGATGCGCGAGGAACTGGAGTCCCCGCCGATCAAGGTGCAATGGTGGCTGGCCATTGCGATTTCCGTGATTTCCCTCACCTGGCCCGGCGTCCTGGTCACCGCCATCCTGGACTGGGCCGATTTCAAGAAGGCGCTGCGGAGTGACTGGGCCTATGCCAAAGGTGCACTCAGGGCGTTTGCAAGAATGGAGTGACGAATGATCATCTTCTACATCTACCTGGCGGGCACGTTTGCCGTCGCGGCGCTCATGACCTTCGTCGAGGTCTCCGAGACCGTCGCCGGCAGGACGCTCGACTTCGACAGGATCGCGGACATGCTGTTCATCGCCTCGTGGCCGCTCGACCTCTTTCTGATGACCATGGAGCTGGTTTGCGGGCTGTCGGTGTTCCCCATCGGCATCGACCTCAGGCAGCGGCTCAACAACGCCCTGGAGAACTTCAGGTTCATAGGGAGAAGCCCATGAAACGCCTGAGCGACAAGGAGATCCTGGGCGTGCTCAAGTACTGCGACGGGCTCCTGGAGAACTACAAGAAGACGATCCAGCCGGTGGCCCGGGAGCTGGCCCGCCGGAAGAGCGAGTACGTCTTCCGCAAGAAGGGGCCCGTCGCCTACGATGGGGATCTCGGATGCTGGGAGACCGGCGTGGATCTCATCTGCCTCCACATCAAGCCCTGGGCCGTGGGGAAGAACCTGACCTGGCTCGAGAAGAAGGTCGGGAACAGACCCCAGAGGTTCGAAAAGCTCTGGAGGGCCCGGACGGCCAAGGCGGGGATCAGGAACGTCTGGATCGGCGGGCACTTCTAGACGCTTTTCCGTTTCGTCTTGACTTTTTGCCCCCCGAGCGTGTATAGAGAGTACGGAGGAAGGCCAAGTGCAACAGCGACCCACGCGACCGGATACGATCGGACGGACATCCTCCGTCCATTCGTACGCCGCCTGCAGCGAAGGGTTGACCTTCGTGTGGGGCCTCAATATCGAGGCCCTGAAGCGGGCGACGAGCCCGGCGCGGGGAAAGCCGATGAAGTAAACCCGAGAGTCGACAAGAACCCTGCGCCGGGAAACCTGCGCGGGGTTTTTTTTATTGGGATGTGTTGGCCCGCTGCCATCGGGAGCTCCCGGGAACGGGCCAAAGAGCGCCATTTGAAAACCGGGCCAAGCGGAAGTGAACCGGGAAGACCGACCCCGGGAAAGGGCGGTCTTCCCGGAGACGTACAGCAGAAAGTTTGCGGGCGTCGTCCAGTGGCAGGACACGAGTCTTCCAAACTCGTCACGTCGGTCCGATTCCGTCCGCCCGCACCATAGGGGATTGGTGAAGTGGTATCACAGCTGTCTCCAAAACAGCAGTCGGGAGTTCGATCCTCCCATCCCCTGCCATATTTTCATGGAGGAGATCTTGAACAGGAACGGCCTTCTGTACATGATCCGGAACTGGAAGCTTGGGTTGCATCTTCTCCTGGGGACGTACCGCTTCGGGGTGAACAACGACTGGTGGTCGCCCTTCGATTCGATGTTCGGCATCCCCCTGGCGGATCGTACTCCTGAGAGGATCATCGAGAACTTCCGCCGGATGAGGTTCCGATCGAAGATCGGATTCGTCGACAAGAAGACGTACTTGGACATTTTCCGAGTTTAGGCTCCATGGTGTAGCGGATCTGCACATCAGCTTGTCACGCTGAAGGTACGGGGTCAGCACCCGTTGGGGCCGCCATTGAGGCGTAGTGTAACGGCAGCACAAGAGATTCTGGATCTCTTTGTCCAGGTTCAAATCCTGGCGCCTCAGCCAATATTCGCCGATCTCGTATAGGCAGTCTGTACGTCCGGCTGAAAACCGGAAGGTCCCGGTGCGACTCCGGGGGTCGGCACCAGGGGGCCATCGGATAATGGGAGTCCGCCGCGTTCGCAACGCGGAAGTCCGGGTTCAACTCCCGGTGGCTCCACCAATATCTGGGTCCGTCATCCAATGGGAGGATGCCGCTCTTGCAAAGCGGAAATGGGCGTTCGACTCGCCTCGGATCCACCAATCTTGACCCGTAAGGTGAAGGACCCGGTTCGACTCCGGGCGGTGCGGACGAGCGGAGTAAGCTCGATGCATCGCGGTCGTGCGGGCGCACGTCACCCTTAGGGTCTTTATGCCGGCGTTGAACAGTGTGGTGGGTTCAGCGGACTGTAAATCCGTAGTCTTCGGACCATGGCGGTTCGATTCCGCCCGCCGGCACCATTGGGGCGTCGTTCAGTGGCAGGACACCGGGCCTTGAACCCGAGGATGGGGGTTCGATTCCCTCCGCCCCAGCCAATATTCGCGGCCGTAGCCTAGAAGTCAGGCGCCACCGTGCCAAGGTGGATCACGTGGGTGCGAATCCCATCGGCCGCTCCAATCTTGAATTCGAGAGGAGGAGTAATGGATCACTTCGATCATGAAGAGGCGACCTGGGCGAAGGTCGCCCCGGCGGATCTCACGGCCGAGGAGCGAGACCTCATCAAGGCCGGGAAGCTCGGCTACTGTGAGAACCACCGGATCCTCTACAAGAAGTGGGCCCTTCGGAGCTGCATTATCCCGGCCATCACCCGCGACGGCGGCGGGCCCTGCAAGGAGTGGTAATCTTCACGCGCTTGTAGGTCAATGGCAGACCGGACGCTTGATAAGCGTCAAACGGAGGTCCGATTCCTCTCAGGCGCACCAGGGGGCGTGGTGTAAGAGCAGCATCGTTGAACGTGACTCAACGGGTTCCGGCGCAAATCCGGACGCTCCCTCCATAAACTTCATCGGGCCGTAGGGGAGTTTGGCCGTCCCCGCCTGCCTGGGGGGCAGGAAATCGTGGGTCCGAATCCCACCGGCCCGACCATGGGCGCGTAGGTTACCGGTAAACCGCGTCGGTGACATCGACGAATAGCTGGTTCAACTCCAGCCGTGCCCACCATTCTTTTGCCGGGGTAGGATAGCGGCAGTCCGCATCCTTGGTAAGGATGATGTGCGGGTTCGACTCCCGCCCTCGGCTCCACGCCGCCATCGTCCAACAGCAGGACCTCGACCCTGTAAGTCGAAGATGCCGGTGCAAATCCGGCTGGCGGCTCCACTATTCCCCGACGTAGGACAACAGGAGTCCGTCCGTCTCATAAGCGGAAAACGGGAGTGCGACTCTCCCCGTCGGGACCCTTGGAGGGCTTGGACATTGGCAGGTCCCCCCGTCTTGAAAACGGGTAAGCGTCGAAAGGCGCTTTGGCGGTTCGACCCCGCCGCCCTCCTCCAACTTTATCGAGGGAAACCATGGCCTACGAGAGAATCACGCCACGGGCGCGCCGGAGGATGAGGCGGGTCCTCAAGCGGCGAAGAGCGGGGCAGACGCTCGAGGAGATCGGCCGCGAGCTGAAGGTCACCCGCGAGAGGGTCCGCCAGATCGAGAATCTGGCCCGGTTCTTCGAGGAGAAAGGAATCTTGTGAACTGCGAACAGTGCTCCCAGAATCCCGCGACGTACCATCTGACGGCGATCGAGAAAGGGGAGAAGGTCGAGAAGCACCTTTGCGAAGAGTGTGCCAAGAATGCTGGCGTCGGCTTCCAGGTTCTGGACGTGAGGCCAATAAGAGTCAGCATGGCGGATCCGGCCGTGGCGCTGATCGAGCGCCTGGCCGCGGAATTCAGGGCCGATCTTTACGCCCGGGCCGTGCAGATCGCCCAGAAGCGATTGGCCAGGGAAGGCTTCGATAATGGCCCCGTCCTGGAAGAGGATGCCCAGGAGGCATGGGACAACTCTTGGGATTAGTAGAGTGGAGACGTAGGGTAACTGGTAGCCCACCTCTTTGCTAAAGAGGCGCCCGAAAGGGCTTCCGAGTTCGAGTCTCGGCGTCTCCGCCATGGCCGCATGGTCTAAGAGCAGGGCAGCGCTCTGCAAAAGCGCGGATCCCGGTGCAAGCCCGGGTGCGGCCTCCAATATTCAAGCCGATGTGGTCCAATAGCAGAACACCGCATTCGTAATGCGGAGACGCCGGGGCAGTACCGGCCATCGGCTCCATTCCGGGGAGGTGACTGACGATTGGTCACAACGGCTTGTTAAGCCGTCGCCCGAAAAGGGCCACCGCAGGTTTGACTCCTGTCCCCGGAGCCATAATTCGCCCCCGTGGTGTAAAAGAGAGCACACCCGCCTTCTAAGCGGGCCATGTGGAGGTGCAACTCCTCCCGGGGGTACCCCGCTCCCATCGTCTAACAGGCTAGGATGCCACCCTCTCAAGGTGGAGATTGCGGGTTCGAATCCCGCTGGGAGCACCCTATGGATGATCGCGAGGAGGAAATATGATCGTGGCCGTGATGACCGTCGTGGTGTTCGGTCTGGGCCTGGCCTTCTGGCATCTGGTCCGGACACCGGCCCCCGAGCCGAGATCCTACAAATGCCCCCGCTGTGGCGGCTGCAAACCTTGGGCCTGGGATCGCTGCATCGATTGCGGCGGATCCTGATCCGGGCCGATAAAAAAGCCCCGCGACAGGCGGGGCCACGGACAGGGATAAGGGGTCAGACTCCAGGATTCTACACCATGGCCCTGTCGACTACCAGCTAGGTCGGGAGCCCTTCAAGCTCCAGGAGCGGGGGCAGCACCCGCCAGGGCCACCAGCCTCCGTAGGTCAAGGGTCAGACGACGGGGCCTTTAACCCCGGGATGCCCGTTCGAGTCGGGCCGGAGGCACCAATATTCGCCCTCGTAATTCAACAGCAGAATGCGCGGCCCTTAACCGCGAGATGGAGGCGCGACTCCTCCCGAGGGCACCAATCTTTTTTGATCAAAGGAGAAAGCCATGCCGCAGGACGTGACCGATATCGTGACCAAGAGAACTTTTAACAAGGACTCCAACTTCTTCATCATCGCCGCCATCGCGGCGGCAGAGGAGAGAACCGGGAAGCCGATTCCCCGCGCCGAGAAGTACGAGGTCGTCTTCACGATCAACGGGTACGAGCTCAAGCTCGACGACGCCGTAAAGGCGTTCGTGCGCGACTACGACCGGCACATCCGCGAGGAGGTCGTGAAGTACCTCGGGGAAGAGCATCTCGACCGTCTGGTGGACGATGTCGAGGATCTCCGGAAGAAAGTCCTGGAGACGATGCGGAAGCGCCTTGGGCTTCCCGAGGAGGGAGATTAGCCAACATGCCTGGGTGGCGAAACTGGGATACGCAGCGGACTCAAAAACCGCCGCCGAGAGGCTTGGAGGTTCGACTCCTCTCCCAGGCACCCTCGGACCGGTACGCCAACTAAAAGAGCGGCGCTCCTTAAAAGGGCGCGGATGGGGGTGTAAATCCCTCCCGGTCCACCACGGGCCCGTGGCGCAATTGGAAAGACGCGCCTGTTTTAGGAACAGGAACTTGCAGGTTCGAGTCCTGCCGGGCCCACCAATATCAGGAAAGGACGGTGACATGTACACCCGAGACATTACCGAGCGACTTGAGAAGTTCATGGAAAGGAACCACTTCGTCTCCCATAAGGTCGACTGCGGCCAGCTCGTCTTCGTCTCGAAGAAGGGAGAGGAGTTCGTCATCCAGGAGTTCAACAGGAACTCCAAGATCCACCGGGAGTGGGCGAAGCTCGAGAAGGAGCTCCTCTCGGGCGGCCCCGAATGGGCCGAGGCGGGGGAGCTCCCCGATATGCCGAAGAACGTCTCCCTGGTCGGGGCGGCCAAGCGATTGGAGAAGGCCAAGCCGGGGACGATCGACTTCGCCTTCTGGTGGTGGAAGATCATCGAGAAGATGAGGGATCTGAGGGACAAGAAGCCATGAAATGCGGAAAGTGCGGCGACGAGACCCGCCAGTATGTCCCTTGCGCGTGCTGCGGAAAGCGGCTCTGCCCCGAATGCAGGCATGACACCAAGTACGGCCCCTTATGCTTGGCTCCCTGCGCGAGAAAGGTGGCATGGGAGCGCCCGGGGGAGTCAAGAGGCGGCGTTGGTGAGAAAGAATCAGGCGCCCATGGCGGAACCTAGAAGACGCACCAGATTCAGAGTCTGGCGAGGTCAAACTCGTGGAGGTGCAAGTCCTCCTGGGCGCACCAATCTTTTTGCCCGCGTAGGATAACGGCAGACCGCCTCGGTCACATCGAGGAAGCGGAGGTTCGACCCCTCCCGTGGGCACCATTCGCCCCGTTAGCCTAGTGGCAAGGCACCAGCCCTACACGCTGGCCAGAGAGGTTCGATCCCTCTACGGGGCACCATAAAGATTCGGGCAGGTAGGCAAATAGGCAAAGCCGCTTGGTCGAGGGCCAAGTGATTCTGTGGGTTCGACTCCCATCCTGCCCACCATCGGAGACATGGGGAGAAAGCGCCCCACCTGTTTCGGGAACAGGCATAGGCCCGGTGCAAGTCCGGGGTCTCCGACCCAACCTTCGGGCCGTTAGCTCAACGGCAGAGCTGGCGCTTTATAAGCGCTCGACGATGGGTTCGACTCCCACATGGCCCACCACCATCGTCCACCACGGATGGTTTTCGTGATTGAATCTTCATTTTTGGAATAGTTTAGGAGGCTGGTATGAACAGGAAGTTTGTGCAGGGAGTGTTCCTTCTGGGGTTGTCGTTCCTGGTGGCATCGTTCGGGGTGATGAGCTGCGATCACGGGGGCGGGGATGCCGGGGCGGCTCTTCCGCCAGCGGCGACGGTGGACTTCGTGGTCCACGAGTCGACGGTGAGCGGACCTCATACGATCCCCGGTGGATTCGCGTTCCCGCTCGGGACCACGGCCAGGTCGATCGTTTTCACGCCGACGGCGGGGACGGAGGTTCTCAAGATCGAGGTCCAGGGGAGGCAGGTGTTCATCGGGACTGCTCCGGTGCTGACGCTCCACGTGCTCGATAACCCGCTGACCTACCTGGTCGGGGACGAGAGCTTGACCGGATCCGCTTCGACTATGTACTTCCGGGTGATCATGTGGCTGCCGCAGAGGGGGTTCAACAACGTCACGAACTACCTGACCCGGCCGACGTCCTACACGATCCAACTGTTCGTGTCGAACGGTGGGGGTGCGGCAGGCTCCATAGACTTCCTGAAGTTCCGGATTTACACGGCAGAAGGGGTGACGACCATCCCGGCCAGTGCCCAGATCTCGGGGTAAGCGTTAACCTCACGCGAGTCTGAAGTGCGCGACCATCGGGCTGTAGCTCAGGCAGTGATGAGCGCCTGGCTTGGGACCAGGAGGTCGGCGGTGCGAGCCCGCCCAGCCCGACCAACCTTTAGAGGTCTTCATGGGAATGCTCTATATCGCCCGTGGCCCGCTCATGTGGAAGCTCTTCGGGAAGACGTTCAACGCCCATGGGCTCCATCCGCTGCATGTCGATGTGAACGGAGAACCGTGGTAGGCCCCGTGGACCAACTGGAATGGTACTGAGGACTTTTCGCCCTCGTCGCCAAATTGGAATGGCACCTCTTTCCTAAAGAGGAAAATGCAGGTTCGAATCCTGCCGAGGGTACCATAAGAAGGAGGTCCAATGCCCAGAAGAAGGACGAAATGGAAGTACGTAGAGAGGGACGAAGA
>Ga0315284_10005147_pt1 | contig 18573 bp, 23 predicted proteins | sample YL17G09_16_MG_FD_203696 | JGI IMG/M metagenome (GOLD analysis project Ga0315284, IMG submission 203696) | Sediment microbial communities from Yellowstone Lake, YNP, Wyoming, USA - YL17G09_16 | ecosystem: Environmental > Aquatic > Freshwater > Lake > Sediment | place: USA: Wyoming | collected... | reverse complement strand
CGTTTAGGAAGAGCCATTTTTTCCGCGATGAATCCCAGTGATCCCATGCCTGACTGATACATTTCTATGGCGCGACGAATTTTATACTGCTGAACACCCAGACGAAATACTTCCTGAAGAACGGTTGTTTGATCCCACTCCAACCCGTGAACCCATGCTTCTGGAATTGACATTGATATGGTCTTTTCCATGCTCATACTCCTTCCCATAGACTTAAGCACATTATATCATGACCCAATCTGCGAGTAGAAAAGGAAGAGCATCAATCTCCGCTCCCTATATGAGATAGGTGTGTTTCATATGAGTTGAGCAGGAGGAGCATCAATCTCCGACTATCTCTACTCATCATAACGAAAGCGAAATCCAACAGAATTGTCCATATACGTTTAATGTTACCATGTTTTCGGTTTTGTCCAAGGCATCCATCAATCAGCTTGCATTTCCGCGCGATAGATCGAAGTGCAGTTGCGCCCGGCTGCTTTCGCCGCGTACATCGCTTTGTCGGCATGATTAATCACACTTTCCACCGATTTATCTTCCGACGCGTGTCGCATCTCGGCGATTCCGATGCTAACCGTGACGGCGACTTGCCCTTTGCCAATATCCAAGCGCAGCGCCGCCACCCCTTCGCGAATGCGTTCAGCCAGCGGGTGCGCTTGTTGCGCGTTCGTCACCGGCAGCACAATGACAAACTCCTCGCCGCCGTAGCGCCCAATCACATCGGTCTTACGCAATTGGGCACATGCAACTTGCACGACGTGTTTAAGCATCTGGTCGCCCACCGCGTGCCCGAACCTGTCGTTGACGAGTTTGAAATGGTCAATGTCGAACATGATCACGGAGATGGAGTGCTGATAGCGGGTGGCAATGGCAAATTCGTACTCGGCGAATTCGAACAAGTAACGGCGGTTGTTCACGCCGGTGAGCTCATCGATGCGCGCCAGTTGTTGCACGTGCGCCAGGGCGGTCTGCAAATCGCGGTTGGTCAATTCGAGAGACTCTTTCGCGCCACGCAGCGCCTCTTCCGCCTGTTTGCGCTCGGTGATGTCGCTGATCGCGACGCGGCACTGCGGCGCGCCGTCTACGTCCTGTGCGACAGTCGTCTGTATCTGTAACCAGATTTGAACGCCGTCCTTTTTCAGCATGCGCAGTTCGCACACCTGCGGCGCGCCGGTTTTGAAAAGTTGCTTGCGATGCAGATAGTAAATGTCCTGGTCGTCCGGGAGGATAAAGCGGGTTAGCGGTCGTTTGACCAAAGCGCTTCTTTCCATGCCTAGCAAGCCAGCCGCGGTGAGATTAACATTCAGGATCAGCCCCGGCTCGTTCAGGATGACATACCCCACCGGGGCCAGATCGTACAGATCGAAATACCTGCTATGGGAGGTTTCCAGTTCGGCCTGCACCCGGCGTAGTTCCTCGTTCTGCATCTCCAGCTCGATCTGGTGCACCCGCAATTCGTGCAGCAGGCGCCGGGTTTCTTCCGGCACTAAGCTTTGCCCTGAGACTGTCGAAGGGCCTAGCTGTTGCTCCGCTCGCTGGCGCAGGTTGGAAGTAGAATGGTCTTGTTTTGGGTTGTTTTCGGCCATAGTTCACATCCTGAATATGTTTTCTAGCTGATAGATTGACATCTGTCTTTCATCTGGTGTCTTTGCGAGCGCGGGTGCTTTTTTTTGCACCCGCCGAAGCAATCTCCTGCCAGGCGGGAGGGGATATTGCTTCGGCGGCCTGGCGGCCTCCTCGCAAAGACATGCCTTAATGTCTTTGCGAGCGCGGGTGCGTTTTTTTTTGCACCCGCTGAAGCAATCTCCTGCCAAGCGGGAGGGGGATTGCTTCGTCGGCCTGGCGGCCTCCTCGCAAAGACATGACTTGCGAGAGGGGGGATTGCTTCGTCAGCCTGGCGGCCTGCTCGCAAAGACATGACTTAATGTCCTTAATGTCTTTGCGAGCGCAGCGAAGCAATCTCCTCCCCGGCGGGCGGGGGATTGCTTCGTCGGCCTGGCGGCCTCCTCGCAAAGACATGCCTTTGCCCTTTGTTGCTTGCATAAAACCATCCTCGTGCAATAACGGGTTCTACGTTTAGTTTAGCGGCGTTTCTTCCGCCTGCGGGCGCTCGGCGAGGTCGAAAGTGACCACTATCACCTTCCAATCCCGTAGCGCCACGGGTACCGCGCTCACATCTGTCCAGATGACATCGCCATCTTCTTTGACCACACCGGTCACGACGTGGTTAACCGCCTGCTGCTCCTGCATCGCCCGCACGCCGGCAAACTCTTCAACCCGCATGGGTGTTCCATCCGCTCTGAGATATGTTCTGCTTGTATAAGCTCCTCCGAGCAAACCCTCGCGGCTAATACCCAATATCTTTTCCAGGGCAGGATTCACATAGACGATCCTTTGTTCGCCGTTAAGCACTGAGGCGCCCACCGGCAGCAGATCGAAAAGGGTCGAGAGCTCTTCTTCGCTCTCGCGTATCGCCGCCGTCAGCACTTTCTGTTCGGAGGCATCCACAAAGGTCAGCACAGCGCCATCGATCACGTTTTCCAGGGTGCGATAGGGCTGGATGCGCATCTGGTACCACTGCCCCTCCCGGGTCTGCACTTCCAACTCATTGGGAATCAGTGTGTCCAAGACCGCCTGCGTGTCCACCATCATGCGGTCATAGCCCACCAGCCGGGAGACGATGTCGTCCATCGGACGCCCGATATCGGTCTCGATCAGTTTGAGGATATGCCCCATCGCCGGCGTAAAGCGTTGGATTCGCAGGCTGGGGTCTACGTAGAGCGTGCCGATGTGAGTGCTGGCCATCAGGTTTTTAATATCATTGTTCACCCGCGACAGCTCTTCGGCCTTTTGTTGCAGTTCCGTGTTGACCGTCATCAGTTCCTCGTTGATAGATTGCAGCTCTTCTTTCGACGTCTCCAATTCCTCGTTGGTGGATTGGAGTTCTTCGTTGGAGGATTGCATTTCTTCATTGGTGGTGGTTAGTTCTTCGTTGCTGGTCTCGAGTTCCTCGATGGTGGCCTGCAGGTACTCGCCCTTGGTGCGCAGTTCCCGCTCCAGGCTGAGAATGTGCTGCTCCTGATTGCTGAGGGGCGCGTTTGCTTCCTCGCTTGCCCCTGCAACCTCCCCCAGCTCCCCCGCCAGCGGGGGAGAGATGGGGGGCGCGTCTTCAAAGATGACCAGCAGCAAATCACGCCCCGCCTCCGCTTGACTCACCGGCTGGACGATGAGATTCACGATGGAGGTGTCGCCGTTGGACTTGACCCGCAAGCCGTCGTAGCGCACGGGTATTTGTTGGGCGAGGGCTTTGCGCACTGCGGTAGTCAATTCCATGCGCAGCCCCTGGCGCACCATTTTGAGCAGATTCAAACTGGCTTCTCCGGCAGCTGGCTCAAGGTATTTGCCGGTGTGCCCGTGAATGAAAAGCACCTCGAACTCGGCGTTGATCAGCACGCTGGCGGGGATGTATGTTTCCAGCAACATCCGTTCGGCCAAATCTCGGGCGCTGTGCGGCCGCGCCGCGCCGGCGCGGCGTAGCCGCACGGCGCCTTCCAGGGGCGGGTTATAGGGCGCAATAGCATAGGGCGGTGTCACAACACCCTTGCGTTGGTAGATCTTCCACTTTTTGTCCAGCGCGGTAAACAGGTCCCGATGCTCGCCGATGGTTTCCGAGTTGCCCAAAAAGAGATAGCCGTCCAGGTTCAAGGCATAGTGGAACAGCGGCAGGAGCTTTTTCTGCGCCTCGCTGTCCAAGTAGATCAGCAGGTTACGGCAACTGATCAGGTCGAGTTTGGAAAAGGGCGGGTCTTTAAGCACATCTTGCTTGGCAAAGATCACCATGTCACGGATGCTCTTGTTTATTTTATAGGAACTGTTTTCCTGGGTGTAGAAACGCGCCAGCCGCTCCGGCGAGACATCCGCGGCAATGCTGTCGGGATACACGCCGGCGCGCGCTCTTTCGATGGCCTGGGTGTCGATATCGGTCGCAAACACCTGCATTTGAAAACTCTGTTTCATTTCATCCAGATGTTCGCGGATCAGGATGGCCAGGGAATAGGCTTCTTCGCCGCTGGAACAGCCGGGCACCCAGATGCGCACGCTGTCACCCGCCGGCTTGCTTGCAAACAGGCGGTGGATGACGTGTTCCTGGAGCGCCTCGAAGGCTTGCGGGTCGCGGAAAAAGTTGGTGACGCCGATCAGCAGCTCGCGAAAGAGAGTTTCCACTTCCCGCGGGTTTTCGCGCAGGTAATGCACATAATCTTCCAGGTGGTCAAGCTGGGCGATGGCCATGCGCCGTTCGATGCGACGCTGGATGGTGTTTTGCTTGTACAGCGAAAAATCGTGGCCGGTCTGGGCGCGCAGCAGGATGAACACCTTCTGCATGGTTTCCCCGTCCTTGGGGGTGGAGGCAGCGATGGGTTTCGGCCGGTGACCAAAGGCGTACTGCACATAAGCGATCAATTGCTCTGGCATTTTATCCGGCGGCAGGACATAATCTACCAGACCGGTGCCGATGGCGCTGCGCGGCATGCCGTCGTAGGCGGCCGACTCGGGCGCCTGGGCCATCGCCATTCCGCCTTCGCCCTTGACCGCTTTGAGCCCCAGGGTGCCATCTGTACCGGTGCCGGAGAGCACGACGCAAATAGCGCGCTCGCGTTGGTCCTGGGCCAGCGAGCGGAAAAAAAAGTCAATCGGCAGGCGCAGGCCGCGCGGCGCGCTCGGCTCCAACAGGTGCAGCTTGCCTTTCAGGAAGGCCATGTCGCAGTTGGGTGGAATGATGTAGATGCAGTTGGGCTGCACCCACATCCCGTCCTCGACCTTATAGACTCTCATCTTGGTGTACTTCTTTACCAGGTCGATCAAGATGCTCTTGTGGTCGGGGTCGAGATGCTGCACGACGACAAAGGCCATCCCGCTTTCTGTGTCGGCGGGCATGGCGGCAAAGAAGGCTTCGATGGCCACCAGACCTCCGGCAGACGCGCCGATGCCGACCACGGAGAAAATCGGAGGGACAAGTCCGTCCCCTGAGCCTGTCGAAGGGCCCGTCTCAAGCGGTGTGACTGGCTGTTGCTCTTCCAACAATGGGGGTTCTGATTTTACGCCGGGTTGCTTCTTTTTAGCCATTTTATTGCTCCTTTTTCTGCAAACCTCAACATGTTTATTATACTCCACACAGGCGCCTTGGGAACGCACCCTACAGTCTGTCTTTGCGAGCTTAATGTCTTTGCGAGCGCAGCGAAGCAATCTCCTCCCCGGCGAAAGTCTGTCTTTGCGAGCGCAGCGAAGCAATCTCCTCCCCGGCGAAAGTCTGTCTTTGCGAGCGCAGCGAAGCAATCTCCGCTCCGGCGAGAGGGGGGATTGCTTCGTCGGCCTGGCGGCCTCCTCGCAAAGACATGCCGTCTTTAATGTCTTTGCGATCGCAGCGAAGCAATCTCCTCCCCGGCGGGTGGGGGATTGCTTCGTCGGCCTGGCGGCCTGCTCGCAAAGACATGCCTTGCGAGAGGGGGGATTGCTTCGGGTGCAAAGCGTCCTCGCAAGGGTATTAAGAAAAGAGGAATGTTTATAAGGTGTCAAATAAATCAGCCCAATCCTTGTTCATGCTGCTCACTAAATCCATTTTCTTCTGCCTCGAACCCCCCTTGATCTGCTTCTCACGTGAAATGGCCACATGGATATCCTCCGTAGCTTCATAATAGACCAGCTTATGGACATGATATTTAGAAGTGAACCCTGCTGCTAAGTTTTCGCGGTGTTCACTTACGCGTCTCCTTAAGTCATTGGTAACGCCTGTATATAGAACCTTGTTGTATTTATTTGTCATGATATAGATGTAATATTGGTTGTCCATAAGGTCCTCCGAGTAGGCCCATAAAACGGGTAATACAAGCCCTTAATGTCTTTGCGAGCGCAGCGAAGCAATCTCCTCCCCGGCCAGGCGAGGGGGGAGATTGCTTCGTCGGCCTGGCGGCCTCCTCGCAAAGACATGCCGTCTTTAATGTCTTTGCGAGCGCAGCGAAGCATTCTCCGCTCCGGCGAAAGTCTGTCTTTGCGAGCGCAGCGAAGCAATCTCCTCCCCGGCGAAAGTCTGTCTTTGCGAGCGCAGCGAAGCAATCTCCTCCCCGGCGGGTGGGGAGATTGCTTCGTCGGCCTGGCGGCCTGCTCGCAAAGACATGCCGTCTTTAATGTCTTTGCGAGCGCAGCGAAGCAATCTCCTCCCCGGCGAGAGGGGGGAGATTGCTTCGTCGGCCTGGCGGCCTGCTCGCAAAGACATACCGTCTTTAATGTCTTTGCGAGCGCAGCGAAGCAATCTCCTCCCCGGCGGGTGGGGGGATTGCTTCGTCGGCCTGGCGGCCTCCTCGCAAAGACATACCAGGCGAGGGGGGATTGCTTCGTCGCAAAAAAAACGCTCCTCGCAAAGACAGTTCTGTTGCAATCAATCTCCGAAACCGTCCCGCAGGTTTGAAAGACGGTCAAAATTGATCCAAATTCAACCTGCGGGACGTTCTTCCAAATCAACGCACGGGCGGCCGGTTGAGCAGCAGCCAGTAGAGCCCAAGGTCTCTGACGGCAATAACGAACTTGTCAAATTCCACCGGTTTAACGATATAGCTGTTCACACCCAAGCGGTAACTTTCGATGACATCCTTTTCCTCACTCGAGGAGGTGAGAACGATGACCGGGATGATCTTGGTGCGCTCATCACCTTTCACAGCCCGCAAGACTTCCAGCCCGTCGACTTTAGGCAGTTTCAAATCCAAAATGATTATCTTCGGACCGTTTTCAACCTTTCTGTTGATGTACGCGCCGCGCCCAAAGATGAAATCCAGCGCCTCTTCGCCGTCCGTGACAACCTCCACGTGGTTGGCAAGGTTATACTCCTTTAATGCTCGCAAAGCCAATTCTGCATCGTCGGGATTATCCTCCACCAGCAGGATCTCCACCTCACTCTGATTGTCAATCATAGGCCTCCTTTTCGGGTAACGAAAAATAGAACGTGGCCCCTTGGTTGATTTTTCCTTCCGCCCAGGCGTGGCCGCCATGGCGGGCGACAATGCGCTGCACAATTGCCAGGCCAACGCCCGTGCCTTCAAATTCTTCGGCTTTGTGCAAACGCTGAAAGACACCGTAGAGTTTATGGGCGTATTTGGGATCAAAGCCAACCCCGTTGTCTTTGACATAATAGACGTTCATGCTCGGTTCCGTGTAAGCGCCGATTTCAATACTGCGTACACTTTTTGGCAGAGTATATTTTATCGCATTCGAGAGTAAATTACTCCACACTTGCTGCATCAAGGTTAGGTCGCCACGCGCCTGCGGCAGGGGCGCAATGGAAAAGCTAAACCCCTGTTGAACCTCGGCAGAAGCGACCTCCCGGTAGGCAGAATTTACCAGCATGGTCATATCAAGGGGAGAGAATTGCATTTCACCGCGCGTCACCCGCGCAAGCTCCAGCAAGTCGGTGATGAGGTGGTCCATTTTCTGGGTGTTGGAGCGAATGATGTTCAGCACGCGGTTGCCCTCTGCATCCAATTTATCGGCATAATCTTCCAGGATAACGCGGGAAAAGCCGTCAATGGCGCGCAATGGAGAACGCAGGTCGTGCGCGACCGAGTAGGCAAAGGCTTCCAGTTCCTTATTGGAGGCTTCCAGTTGGGCAGTGCGCTCGCTGATACGCTTCTCAAGACCGGCGTTGAGTTTGATGATTTCCTGTTCCGCCTCCACGCACGCGGTGATGTCACGCGCCGCCACAAACACACCATTGATCTATCCGGCCTCACCCCGGTAAACAGAGGCATTATACAGCACCGAGGTCACATGCCCATCCCGGCGCTGGAGGTCAAGGGTATAATCGCGCACACTGCCTTCCTGGAATGCCTGCTGGTACCCGAGTTTCGCTTTCTCCGGCTCGGTGAAATAATTGGAAAAGTCCGTGCCGATGAGCTGGTCGCGTGAGTAACCGGTCACAACCTCTGTGGCAACATTTACGTCTGTGATCTTGCCGTCCGGCCCGATCATCACCAGCGGGTCCAGGCTGGTTTCGATCAGGTTGCGGTGGTATACGTTCGCCAATCTTAGCGCTTCTTCCGCCTCCACGCGCTCGGTGTTGTCACGCGCCGATGAAAGCGCGCCGGTCACATTCCCATCTTCGTCCTTGAGCGCCCTCCACCACCAGGAGAGCAATCGTTTTTGCCCATCTTTACGCCGCTGCCAGCTTTCTATATGGATCATGTTTTCGGCGCCGTTGAAGAAGGGGTCTACCTCCCGATAGGTGTCCTGTGCGCCTTCGAAGTAGAAAGAGGCTTCTTTGCCGATCACATCCTCGCCAAAGAACTCCAGACCCGGCTAGTTCGTCCAGGTGTACACTTTGTTTTGGTCTACTTCCATGATGATGTCTGGAACAGCGGCGAGAATGGCTTCCTGGCGTGAAGACAGGGCGCGCAGCGCTTCCGCCGCCTGGTAGCGCTGGCGGTAAAAGTGCATGCGCTGCTGCCGCCAGATCACAAACACACCCGCACCCGCCCCGAAGAGCAGCGCGCCGAAGAAAGCGATCATCTCCCACAGCCTGATTCTCAGCGGCGCATACACTTCCGCTGTATCCATGCGGGCGACCAGGAACCAGGGTGAATCGGGCACCGGACGTCCGTCGGCCAGCACATACACACCGCGATAATCCACCCCTTCTACCATCCCCACCTGTCCCAGCGCAGCTTTCACGGCCGCTGTGTCTTTACTCCCCAGCGGAATGCGCAGCGTGAGCGCGGTGTTCTCTTGATACTTGAGCTCATTCAAAAACAGAGCGTCGTTCCCATCCCGGCGAATGAGCAAAGTCTCGGCCATCTCGCTGGGAGTAGGCCAACGGCTGAGAAAGGGGTAAAGATAATGCTCAGGGCAATGCCCATGGCCAGCGCCCCAATCACCCGGCTGTTATCGTTTATGTCGAGGATAGGGACAAGCAATGCCAGGTAAATGCGCTGGTCAACTTCATTGCGGTAGAAATCAACCATCGTCACCTGCCTGGTTTGGAACAGCTCAGAAACATGTTGCGCCAGGATGGAAGCGACGTGCGTATCCTCATCAGGCGCCACAAGTTGTTCGACGCCCTGCGCATCCAGCAGAAAGACGCGCTCGTACTGATAATGCTGCTGCACCCGGCCCAGCCAGGTCTGAAGCTGTGCTCGCGCCTCCGCATCGCCCCGGTCGTCGAAATAGCGCTGCGCCAGGTCGGAAAAGGCAGTGTTCTGATAAAAAACAGCCGCATCCGCCAAGCGTTCCTTGCGCCACTGCACCAGCTCGCCCACTTTCAATTCTGCAACCGCAGAAAGCTGGCGCTCAACTTCACCCCGGTACTGTTTTTCATAATTCCGGTAGGAGAAGTAACCAGCAGTGATGATGCCTACCGCCAGGCCAACAAAAACCAGGATGAGAACAATTAATCCACGTTTTTCTTCTTCAGGGTAGCTTTTCATATGTCCTCTCGAAAAATGGGGGATGGGTTTTCACGGTATGCCGGTCTCGCTTGGGGTTTGGGAATACCCTGGCCGGTGTCGCTCACCGTCAGGGTCAGGCGCTGGGTGTGCAGCTCAAACCCGGTGCGGAGGGTGATCGAGCCGCCATTGGGCATGGCGTCGCGGGCGTTGTTCAGCGGGTTGATCACTACCCACTCACTAAATATCTTCACTATGTTGCCAATCCCACCCTAACAAAACAGCCGCTCACGACTTTACGCAAGCGGTTGAAACATATTACAAAAAACTTCCTTGCGCCAAATCGCATAGGTTGTAGCAATCGTGTTCAACAAAACTCAATTACACAAGAATTTTACCTGATAAATGGTAATAATGTTTAATAAAAGTTGTTTCAATCTGCTAACTTGATACGTCCTTCAAATCGCAGCATAGCTAGAAACTGTTCACCGGATGAGGTTTAAAGTTCGGGATGAGTCTCCGTTAGTACCCCAACCGGGAATCGAACCCGAATCTCGGCTTTAGGAGAGCCTTGCTCTGTCCATTGAGCTATTGGGGCATAACAAGCTGCCAGAGCGCGATTATAGCATAAGATGAGAGCGGTTAGCTTTTAGCGATTAGCTTTCCGCTGTCAGGTTTCGTCAAACAGCTAACTGCTAACTACTAACCGCTAACAGCTAACCGCTAACCCCTATTCCCCATCAAACTCACCCACTTTTTGCGAATTGACCCACACGGAATATTTCCCAGCGGAAAAGCTGCCTAAGACCAGCTCCTGCTCGAAGGGTACCAGCACCTGGGCGCACATTTTATTGGGGTCTACTAAGGAATAGACTTCAATTTGGATGCGATTTTCACTATCGGGTGCGGCCATGTCCACCTGTAAGATGTGGCACGGCGTGGGCAGGTCGCCTTTGATCAGCAGGCTCACCTTGGCGGGTGTGCCTGGCTCGACGTCTATCTCCATGACATCGGCAAAAGCGTGGCCGCGCATCATGCCCTGGCTGCCAGCGGGAAGTTGGATGAGCGGGGTGACTTCAGGGGTTCCAGCAGGCGGTATCATCGGCAGCTCCTCAGCTTGAGTGGTTGGGGATGGGGTAACGGTAGGTTGCACGGTGACAGGCTTGATCACCACCAGCGTGGGTGAAGCCCCAATAGCTTCTTTCGGCTGCGGCGTAGGGGGTGGCGGCGTTGGTTTACCGCAGGCGGTCATGATCAAACCGATGAACAACAGGAAGTATATCTTTTTATGGTTCATAGCAATAGCCTCTATCCTTTGATGACCACCACCGGCCGCAGGCGGGCAACCTTGCGAGCGATCCCCGCCCCGATGACGGTTTCAACGACCTCATCCACGTCCTTATAGGCCTGCGGGGCTTCCTCCGCCAGGCCGGCCATCGAACCAGCGCGGATGTGGATACCGGCCGCTTCCAGTTCCTGGCGCAGGGTCTCGCCGCGCACGCTCTTCTTGGCTTTATGGCGGCTCCACACCCGCCCCGCCCCGTGACAGGAGGAGCCCAGCGAACGCTGCATGCTGGCCTCGGTGCCGACCAGCACCCACGAAGCCGTGCCCATGCTACCGGGCACCAGCACCGGCTGGCCGGTGGAGCGGTATTCCGAGGGCAACCCGGGCGTCCCAGGGCCAAAGGCGCGCGTGGCGCCCTTACGGTGAACGCACACCTTCAGCGATTTCCCGCCGATCACGTGTGTCTCGACCTTGCCCATGTTGTGGGCGATATCATACACCTGGTACAACTGCCAACGCTTTATCTTGCCTGCCAGAGTTTCTTCAAACGCCCGCCGCGCCTGGTGAGCCAGCACCTGGCGGTTGGCAAAAGCGTAATTGGCGGCGGCGCGCATGGCAGCCAAGTAGTCCTGCCCTTCTGCTGAGTTCAGCGGCGCGCAGACCAGCTCGCGGTCGGGCAGCTTGATGCCGTAGCGGTGCACCACCGCCTGGAAGCGGTCAACATAATCCGAGCACACCTGGTGACCCAGGCCACGCGAGCCGCAGTGAATCTGGACGACCAGGCAGCCTTCGCTCAACCCCATCACCCGCGCCGCCTCAGGGTCGAAGATCTGTTCTACCACATCCACCTCGATGAAATGGTTGCCGGCGCCCAGCGAACCCATCTGCGGTCGGCCGCGTTCCCCGGCGCGCGGGCTGATTTTGCCGGGGTCGGCGCCTTCCAGGCGACCAGACTCCTCTGTCCGGCGCAGGTCGGCTTCAGTGGCGTAGCCCTGCTTGAACGCCCAGCGCGAGCCATCCCGGCAGACAGCCTCCAGTTCGGACTTGCTCAGGCGCACCACGCCATCGCCGCCCACCCCGCTGGGGCAATGCTGGTTGATGGCGGTGGCCAGGCTGTCCAACTCGGCCTCGACCTCGTTAAGGTCAATTTGCGAAGCCAGCAGGCGCACACCGCAGTTGATATCATAACCGATGCCGCCGGGTGAAATCGCCCCTTCGGGATAAGTGGTAGCGGCGACGGCCCCGATGGGAAAGCCATAGCCCTGGTGCATGTCAGGCATCACCAGCACTTCCCCCACCAACCCCGGCAGGGTGGCGGCATTGACCGCCTGCTCCAGAGAATTATCCTCCATCACCGCTTCCAGGATCTCCTGCGTGGCGAACAGGCGCACAGGCACGCGCATGTCGTTGCGGAAGTCTTGCGAAATTACCCATTCGTACGGGCTGATGCGGGTCATATCTTGCAGCCGGACCATAATCACACCTCCTAAACATCAAACACAAGGTTTACTCGGAAACCTTCTGCCGTGCGGCGGATTTTGAGGTTGTGATAAGTGACCGCCTTGATCTCCTTATCCAGGCTCAGGATGGGCGCTCCAATGACAGTGGTGTGGAGCGCATTGCCATTTATGCTGATGTCAAAACGATCGAAGCCCAGGCGTCCGCCCTCGCCATACTCGGCGCTGCCCAGGAAAAGCAGCTCCGCCAGGAAAGCTACCAGAAGGCCTTCGCTGTCGTAAGCGGAAAGCGAGAGGCTCCGGCTAACAGGCGGCCCATCTTTCAGCCTGACATCAGCCAGGGCATACATACCACGGGCCGCCTGTTCATACAATCCAGGCAGGTCAGGCGCCCAGGCCTCCAGCTCCCAATCGGCGGTATGTTCCCGTTCACGATATCCAAAAGATGACGCGTTCATTTGTTTAATGAATTATAATACAAGTGGTGGCGAAGCTATGCTGACAATGAAACTCACCCAACTTGAAGCGCAACTACAGGCCTTGATCGAAGGCAGCGCGGCGCGCCTTTTTCCCGGCGGCAAAATCCAGGGTGACCTGGCGCAGAGCCTGGTGGCTGCCATGCGGGCAGGCGTCCAAATCGAACCGGACGGCATGGCGCTGGCGCCTAACCGCTTCAATGTTTATGCCCATCCTGCCCAGGCGAAACGCTACCGCCATAACCAGGGCGTCCTGGATGACCTGGCTGATATCCTGTACCAGGCTGGTCTGGAAGCCGGCCTACGCTTTCCCGGGCGGCTCACGCTGGTTGTACACCCTGACCCCGCCATGGACCCCGGTAAGGTGCACATACAGGCTGAGATGGCGCCGGCTCAATTAGGTGACACCACCCACACACCCACAGAGACCGGGAGTGGCGCCAGTGAAAGCCACGTTGAAATCGTTCCAGCCAATGTCTTTCTGATCGTCAACAATACCGATGTCTTTCCATTGACCAGGCCGGTGGTCAATATGGGACGCAGCCCAAACAACCACCTGGTGATTGACGACCAGCGCGTCTCCCGTGTTCATGCCCAATTGCGCCTGTCACAAGGCCAGTTTGTGATCTCTGACCTGGATTCGACTGGCGGCACCTTCGTTAACCGGCAGCGTATCCGCCAGCAGGTGCTCAAAACTGGAGACGTGATTTCACTGGCTGGCGTGCCGCTGGTCTTTGGACAGGAAAGCAAGCAGGCGAGTGGGCAGACACCCGCGGACAACTCGCAAGACATCCAGGCTTTCGAACCGCAATGATTGGCGTCACCCTGTTAGCACTGCGCCTGATCCTGGCGCTGCTGTTATACATTTTCCTGGGTTGGGCGTTACTCACCATCTGGAAGGATATCCATCTGCAGAGCGAACGCCTCGGCCTGGCACGCCTCCCCTCGTTGACCTTGCAACCGCTGCAAGCTGGCGAACCTAATTTATACCATTTCAATATCCCCGAAATCACGGTTGGGCGCGACCCGGTCTGCGACTGCGCCTTCGATGACCAGACCCTCTCGGCCCGCCATGCCCGCCTGATTTACCGCCAGGAGCAGTGGTGGGTAGAGGACCTCGGCTCGACCAACGGCACCTTTTTGAACGACCAACAGGTATCCATTCCTACCGTGCTCACCAATGGGGATGAAATCCGGTTTGGGATTGTAACGTTAAAAGTACTGCTATAAGGGGTATTAACTCAGACCTGAATGGTCTTTATAATACGGAACCTCCTCCGTCAACCATAATAACTTGCCCATTGATATAGGCAGCCGCCTGGCTGCATAGGAAAAGCACCAGGCCGGTCACATCTTGCGGGTGTCCCAGACGTTTCTGCGAGATGGTGGGCGCCGGACGGTCGCTTGTAGTCGCTTCCGGGAAAATCTCAGCGGTGGATTCAGTGTCCAGCAAGCCGGGGCACACCGCGTTGACGCGGATATTATCAACCGCCAATTCGCGCGCCGCAGTGCAGGTCAGGTTGGACAACCCTGCTTTGCTGGCCAGGTAAGCTGCCTGCTTCCCCGGTAGATCATCCCCGGCGTTGCCGATATTGACGATCACCCCGCCGCCCTGCGCCCGCATCACCCGACCTGCGGCCTGGGTGATGAAAAACGGCCCGTTCAAGTTGACCTCGATGGTGCGGCACCAATCCCATTCATCCATTTCCAGGATGGAGGCGCGCGGCCGCACGCCGGCATTATTTACGACCACATCTAAACGCCCCCAATCAGCCGCGATTTCATGGATCAAGCCTTCCACCGGCAGTCTCTTGGCGATATCCGCCAGGTAAGCCTTCACACGCCCGCCCGAGGCATTGATACCCGCCACAGTTTTATCCAGGTTGATCGGGGTGAGGTCATTAACAGCAACAATGGCGCCCTGGACTGCAAAAGCCTCGGCTATCGCCCGCCCCAGGCCGCGCCCTGCCCCGGTGACCAACACGACTTTATCCATAAATTCGCTCATTTTATCTTCCCTTTATGACTTTCTTGAAAATACCACATTTTCATGCTTTGCGGTGTCCAGCAGACATGACATCTGCCCTGAAAAAACATAAAAACCACAGATGACACAGATGAACACAGATTATCATGATGACTTAATAATGAATGTCTTTGCGAGGAGGCCGCCAGGCCGACGAAGCAATCCCCCCTCTCGCCTGGGAGGAGATTGCTTCGCGTGGGGGTGCATAAGCACCCACGCTCCATTAGACTTAAGGTAAGATAATGGTAACCGAACAGAGACTGAAGAAGCCTATTCGGCTCGAAGGAAAACAACTTATATTGCGAAGAAGACCCAGTCTCTGTGTGGATCAGGCTACATAGCATTGCCGCCTCCTAAGGCTACTAAATGGAGAAAGTCGTATCCACCGAGTTCGGTTGCCATTATCTCTCAGGTGGAGGATACCATGAATAAACCACGATATTTTGTTGGGATAGATGTTGCCTCGGCGACCTTTACCAGTGCTGTTGGCAGCATGGGCGAAAAATGGCAGATTGTATTGAGGTCGGTTCAATTTGCCAATGAATATGATAGCTTTGCGAAGTATCTGAAATGGCTGCAAGAGCATGATGTGAAACCGGAAAATAGTGTGATTTGCATGGAAGCTACCGGGGTGTACAACGAAGTATTGGCACATTTTTTGAAAGCCAATCAATATTCGGTGGCGATCGAGCCTCCATTGAAGGTCAAGCGAGCATTTCACCCCGAGGGACATAAGAGCGATCCGGTGGACAGCTGTCAGATCAGCGAGTATGCCTGCCGATTTTGGGATGAATTGTCCCTGTGGGCGCCAAGACAGGAGGCCCTTGAGCAAATCAAGACCTTGCTGACCACCCGTGAACAGTTTGTGGTTGAAAGGGCGGGGCATCAAAATTCTCTGTTTGCTTTGAAACGGAAGGCAATCCGTACGCCACTGGCCGAGAAAATGCATGAAAAAGCGATCACCGAATTGAAAGAACACATCCATCAGCTTGAAGAAGAGATCCAGCGCTTGATTGATCAGGACCCCGATTATCGCAACACGGTCGCCTTGCTGATCAGCATTCCAGGGGTAGGGTTGTTGCTGGCAGCGCAGATGTTGGTGACAATCCAGTCGGCGCCCATACCCTTGTCGCCTAATTCTCTGGCAGCCTTCATCGGTATTTGTCCTTATGAGGATTCCAGCGGCACTTCGATCAAGCATAAACCAACCTCTCGTCATTATGGGCCGCCTGGTTTGCGCAAGTTGTTGTTCCTGGCATCTCTTTCGATCAGTATGCATAATCTCCAATTCAGAACCTATTTCTTACGAAAAGTACAGGAGGGGAAACCCAAAAAATTGGTCATCAATAATATTGTAAATAAGCTCCTGAAAATTATGGTGGCGGTTGTGCGAACAAATACTCCATTTATCGCGAATTACCGCTCTGTCAATCCATGCCTCCTAAAAATGACCTTGACAAAGTCATAGAATTCGCAATGACATTAAGGGATTGTCGTGCGTGAGATTATTGAGTTTTTTCAGTGGACTCCTTTATAATATTTACTCAAAGTGAACACGAATTACACAAATTGTTCAAATGACTGTATTGAAAATACCACATTTTCATGCTTTGCGGTGTCCAGCAGACATGACATCTCTACTGCAAAAAGGTCATTGCACCGCGAAGCACGCGAAGGTCGCTAAGAAAAAAACAAAATCACGAATCTTTTTCAAGATAATCTGCGTGAAAGTTTAACATTCTTAAAACGTCTTTGAATTTCCTTCGCGTTCTTTGCGCTCTTCGCGGTTAAACGAGGTTTTTGCAGTGGACTCACGAATGTCTCAAATGATAGTTAGGAGAATTCGTGTAATTCGTTTTATTCGAGTCGTTGGTGATAAAAAACCAGACAAATGGACATATCTCTATAGAATCCGTGTCTCTTGGGTCGATTTTTGATCCGTGTTTTATTGACCACATAGCGGCACCTGATCCTCATTCGTACGGACATTCAGCGGCAATCCCAGATAGGGGGAAGGGTCATAGGTATTTTGGAATTCAAGCTCGTTGAGAAATGAACCCCGCCCATTATCCCGCACGATTGAAAAATGGAGATGCACGCCCACTGGGTTATAGGCATTGCCTGAAAAATTGCCCTGGTAGCCCAGTAGCGTGCCGGCCTCAACATAAACCTCATGCGTTCCCGGCGGGTAATCCGGCAGGATAAAAGATACGTCACCACTGGGGTCCGCCATGTGAGTATAATAAATCCAAATCTGGCGGCCGGGCACAAGCGGGTCTTGAGGTATCCGGATGATCAGCGAGGCTTTCCAATCCGCCTGGCGGGTCAGGTAACCCGAATATGCCGCGTAAACCGGGGTGATCCCGACCTCCTGACCGCCGAATATGTCAATGCCCTGGTGGCGATGTCCGGGGTAAAAAGAGTCATCCCAAATGAAGCCGATAAAGCCACTGGTAGGCATTAACAACGGGGCATTGCCACACCTTTCACCGGCGTTCACAACCCAACCGGGATACAAGCTTGGATCACGCAGCCAATCCCAGACCTGCCTGGAACGTGGGCTGGTGTTCACCAAGCCGTGCAGCGAGATACCTCCCTGAAAATAGAAATAAAGCACCACGACCGTTACGATGACAAAGATTGAAAACACAATTTTGACCTTTGAGGATGAGGTATGAGCAGCCATATCAGCCCTTATGTGCACGGATGCGGTCGAGATTATCTTCAGTGTGTTGAGCCAGGAGTAAGGACATAAACCCTTGCGTGATACGCTGCAGGGTCTGCCCGGCCGTCTGGCCTTGTGTCGAGGCCATTGCCGCTTTCAAATCTTCCAGGGTGTCGAAAAACAACTCGTGGATCATCCCGGTAAGACTATCGCCAAACAAGATGCTGTTCACGCGGCTGGTGCTCTCGCGGCGCAACCCGGGCATGGTCTCAGCCTGGTGCAGGAATTCGGGCCAGCTCTGCTCAAATAAAGCCGCATCTTGCGGGGTATCAATCATTATAAGGAGCTTATACATGGTTTATTATTATACGGAATAATAACCCAAGTGGCAACCACGATACGCCCTTATAAAACATTGATTTAATGGTATGATTGATTAAAGTATAGCAGGAGGCGTTTTTATGGATAAAAAAATAACAATCATTGATGGGCCACCGCCGACTTTTGAGTTGGTGAACGAGCATTGGCCCATGAGCCTGGTTGAAAGCTCCGAGCAGGTGGGGGTTGCTAAAACCACTCTGCGAGCGGGCAACGGGGCTGCCTTGGTTGAGCGCTGTCACCGGGCATGGCGCAAACGCCGTCCCATTCAACTAGAATTTCGCTCCCAGGACGGATTGAAACAGGAAGCGCCCATCGTCGCGGCTCAATATAAGACCACCAAGGAAGGAGATATCCTGTGGTTATGGTTGCGATTTGCCGGCGATGGGATTGAATTGGCAATGGCCTACGAAGACGACATGGACGATGAGGATGATGACGACAGTGACCCGTTTGATCTATCCGGATTATAACAGGTTGTTCTATCTAATTTATAGGCAAATTTGCGGGGCTGGTTTTCTCCAGCCCCGTTTTGTTTATCTTTTTACAGAGTGACTTTCTTACTCATATTATTATAGATTAGGTCGCCCTCCCGATTAAACCTTAGAGCATCTCTTGAATGTAAACCTGTGGTAGTATTATCGCTCATTTCGGCGGTGTAGGTGACAGCACCGGCGTTGGTGTGGGGGTTGGAGAGAGCGTGGGTGTTGGGGTCGGAGGCGTAATATACTTGGTGCCATCCGGCAAGATGGACCCCTCCAATACTTTGACCACATTTAACTGCTGCTGGGTAATAGTGGCTCCATTCAGGATCGCAGCTCTCATTTCAACGCCGGTTAAATCAGCCCCGCTGAGGTCCGC
>Ga0315284_10005145_pt1 | contig 18577 bp, 16 predicted proteins | sample YL17G09_16_MG_FD_203696 | JGI IMG/M metagenome (GOLD analysis project Ga0315284, IMG submission 203696) | Sediment microbial communities from Yellowstone Lake, YNP, Wyoming, USA - YL17G09_16 | ecosystem: Environmental > Aquatic > Freshwater > Lake > Sediment | place: USA: Wyoming | collected... | reverse complement strand
TGAAAACGATCCATATTTTTCCATCTTCATTACACATGGGTTGATGAGCCGCGGATGAAAGATCAATGATCGAAAGACGCCGATGACCCAAACCAACTTGGAATCCATTTTCATTCGAAGGTAATGCATGGGTCTTCGTTACTTCAAAAAACTTGCCATCTTTGATGAAAACCATCCCCTCGTCATCCGGTCCTCGGTGGGCCAGAACGTCGCCCATACGCTGAACAACCCCTACCCTTATTCCCGTTCTCCTAAAATCTATTTCTCCGCAAATGCCACACATCTCACACTCTCTTATTCAGTATGGATTGATACAAAGCCATATATCTTTCTGCCACCCAATCGATCGAATAGTTCTCTTGGATAAATTGTCTACCTCTTCTTCCCATCTCTTCCCTCTTGCTCCGGTTCCTGATGAAATATAGAATAGCTTCGGTAAGACCTTTCACGTCATCTGGATTGACCAGCAATCCATTTTTTACAAGAAGATATCCTTCTCTTGAAATTTCTTTGCTCTCTCCCCCAAGGAGTTCACCGTTTCCACCTACTTGGGTCGCGATACAAGGGATCCCATAAATCATGGCCTCGAGTAAAGCATTGGACATACCTTCTGATTTCGATGAGAGTACAAAGAGATCCGATTCTATCAAATAGTTGGATGCGTTTTGAACCTCCCCAACAAAATCAACAGACTCAGCTATTCCCAAAGATTGGGATAAAGTTTTTAGCTGATATTCAAGAGGACCGGCGCCCACAATTAAAAGTTTGAGGCCTTTTTCTTCTCGAACGACTTCGGTCCAAGCCTTGAGCAGGATGTCCACCCCTTTTTCTTGACTGAGGCGGGTGATGGTGATAACTCGGATCACCTGGTTATACGTAGTTTTTTCTGGTACGGAAACCTCCACCCCGTTAGGGATATAGGAAATCCGTGATTCAGGGTATCCGATCTCTCTGAAGTCTTTCCCGGTTGCTTTGCTGATCGCCACTAAATAGTCCAACTCCTTTAAAAGGAAATTCAATTGAAAATCGCCAAAGGGAAACCGTCTTAATAAATTAATATCGCTGGTGACGCCTGAACTTGCACTTTTAACAAGGACAGGTTTCTTAACAACTTTCTTACCCATGAGGACGGAAACGAACGCGGGATAAAGAAATTGATGGACATGGATGAGATCATACTCTCGTCCATGAAGGAATAGATAAACACCAAGGCTGAAGACGTAGGTAATTCCTCCGAACATTCGAATCATTCGAGAATTCTTTATCCCGAATATTCCCCAACCGCAAAAGTTTCGAAATACCTTTATTCCATCAATCGTTTCTTTGCGAGAGGTTCCGAATTTCCACCACCCTGTTATTAGGTCCACACTCACCCCTTTTTCGACCAATTTCTTCGCAAGCAGTTGAGCTTGCTTCTCCGCCCCGCCGACCAGAGGATGAAATTGCGAAATCACCATAAGAATTTTCATAGGAACATTTCACCCATGTAAAGAAATCTTATTCTTGCATTCTTTTATTTATGTCCTTTTGTCTCCGGACAAAGACATACTCATTGCAACCGATTCCCCCCGCGCAAGTTTTTAACTTCACGAGTTCGAAGCCTCTCATTCGATAAAAATCAAATATCTCCTCAGGTTTAGCAACTTCAAACGGATAACCGCCAACCCAATCGACCAGATCATGCCAAACAGACATCCCCCTGTTTTTTTTCTTTTCTGGCCAATATTTTAAGGTCAGTGGGTTTCGATATCTAATGAGTCGGGCGATCATCCAACGAAATTCAAAGTACGCCCCCACGCATAAAACCATTAACCACTTTATGGGCCTCGAAGAACGATTATAGAATTTCTTAAAGCCGGTCCAAACATGGCTCGCAAAACCTTGGTTATTATAGATCGAGATGAATAATTTCCCTCCTTCAGCTAACAATGGAACCACATTTTCCAATGCCTGCCTCATTGCACCCGTGTGATGGAGCACCCCGAAAGAGTATACGATGTCAAACTGTCCCAGAGATTTCAGGTAGTCCACGTCTAAAATATCACCTTTTTCAATTCCCCATTTTTCATCTTTTGGAAAATAGCGGTTTTTTAATTCATTCGTGCATGCGACAGATAACGGATCGACATCGAAAGAATGGACACTCGCGCCCAATTTTCGCGCGGCAAGGGAGAACAAACCACTCCCACATCCAATATCCAAGAAAGTCTGACTCTCAAAATTGTTTACTTCGAAAAGATATCGAAGGGAATCAACCGCCTCATCAACCCGCTGTGGTGTCAGCGCTTTGTTCAAAAAGCTCTGCCAATTTTTACCGAAAGAGAAACGTATCGTATTGTCAATCATCGCCTGACCTAAAATAGAGTGGCAAACCCCTCTCCGGGACAGAGACGGCAGATATCCACAGCTTCCTGGTTATTGTGCACAGCACGCCTGAACTCTCTTATTTTCGGCCCATTCCAAATCTTGTCCAAAGAGTCTTCTAATAAGTTGCCCACAATATGCCGTCCATGAGGGTCACGACAGCAAGGGACGACATTACCATCAACCTGTATCGTTATTGAATAATAGAGCCAGGGACAGGAGTTTTGGGGATAAACCCTTTTTGGAATCAAACACCCCTCCTCCTCCAACTTTTCCCGCTCATAAATCCAGTAGGTATCAGAATTCGGTAAAAAATCAAGACCCTGCTCCGGCGTTCTGACACACGGGCTGATGATATTCTTCCGATCTACTCCCATCCGTTCTGCCATCTTGAGGAATTCTTTCACTTCTCCTTCATTGTGGCGCATGAGAATAAAACCAAGCTCAACCTGATTCTCCATGGGTTTTCGACCTCGTTGACGAATAATTTCAAGGTAACTGGATAAATTCTCCATCACCTTGGCGAGATTACCATTTACTCGGTAGATACGGTGAGTGTCCTGTGTCAGTCCACCAATCTGAAAGCTGATTTGATTAATCCCTGATTCATATAAACTTTCCGGATCAATCACTTCTCCATTTGTACAGGACATGACGTACAAGCCTATGTCTCTGGCATACCGGATCATGCGATAGGCATCTTTGTTCAGGAAAGGCTCCCCCATGTAGTAAAACATCACGTGGTTGGCACCAGGACCTATCTTGTCAATGATTTTGACGAACTCTCCGTAAGTCATCATTTGAGGTTTCCGGTCTAATATATTTGCTCCTGTTTCACATACAGGGCAACGTAAATTACAGATATTCGTCGGTTCAATGGTGATGGAAACAGGGTGGCCATATACTCTTCCAGAACTGATCATTTGGGAGATCGTGCTCAGGATGAAATTTCGATACCCTCTTGGTCGTCGATAAATAGCCTGACCAATTCTTAGCCAGATCATGACTTTCAGCTTTAGGCTCAAGGGTAATATCCTTCGAAGGCCTTCCCTCATGCTACTTAACGACCTCATACAGTTCATATTCCCCTTTACCAAATAGGTACCGAATATCTTTTCCCTCCTCTAACCCGATATCCTTTAGGGACTTCAAATATCCTCGCCAGAAGAGCAGATAGTTGAGAGGTTTCTCTTTTAAGGTTTCCCTGATCTGCTCTCGCATGATGGGAAAGTAAGGTTTGAGAAGGGTCCGAAAACCGTAACTGTGTCCCCCCCAAAACACTTTTTTCCGGGTCCAGAATGCCGCCCCATCAGAGGGAAGGAATGGAATACAAAATACCCCATCATTTGGCAGCAATTTAAGATAATCTAACACCTCCTTGAGATCATCCCCGACCGCAGTTCTTTTATCAAAGCGAACAGATCTGCAATATCTTTCCCACTTCACCAATGAGTAGACTAATCCGATCCCCCAAAGAGCAAATAGCCAACCCTTGAGGGGCCCGCTCATAGAATTCATGGAAAGAGCAGTTAATAAGAAAAGCGGGAAGAAGGCTTGATAGAGATAGTAATGACCTCCACCTAAGGCCAGGAAGTGAGGGACGAACGTGGTCAATAAGGTCCATAGACAAACTAGACCCAGCCACACCCATAGAAAATTTTCTAGTTTCCCTTGGTGCTGATAGATGGCGTGATAGACTAAAACTGGAAGAAGCAATACAAAAGCGTTGTACTTAAATAGACTTAATAGTTTTCGGATCTGATGACGCCATCCCTTTTGATGAAAAGCAGTGGAAATGAAGTCTTCTTTTCGATAAAGGGGTGATTCATAGTACTGGTGGCTTCCTAAATATTTGATATTCTCATGCCAGAAAGAGACAATATCCCAATGAGCCTTGAGCATCTTAACATAAAAACCTTTCGAAACAACAAGAGCTCCTAATATGGAAGCAGGGATTAGAAGCAAAATTTTCCAATCGGATGTCCAGACTCCAAAACCTAATAGATAAACCAGCCATATCTGAACCGTCATCTTATGGAGAAAGAGGAGAATAATGCTTATTATCAAAACTCCTCCCCATATGGCATTGGAACCTGTTTTAATATAAAACCATAGCCCCACCATAGCTACGGTCAAAAGGAGGTTTGCCAATCCCCTGGGTTGAAGCTGGGTGTTATAACTCAGTGGGAACCAAGCTATGAGATAAGATAGACCGGATAGAAAAGCGATGATCAAGCTGTCACTGAACCAAAGGACGGCTAAGAAGATCATGAATCCATGTAAAAGATCAACGAGCTGTGATATTTTCCCTCCATGTTCCCTTAACCACTTCATAGGCAGAAGGGCCAGTAACCCCGCAAAGAGAGGTGGATACCATTGTTCTTCAATCTCCAACATAAAGTAAGTGAGCCTCGGCGGAAGTTTTCGCCTTTTTTTGACATCCTCGGCACAGAGAAGCCAATACCATTGGTCCACACCAAGCGCTGGATTGATCCATAAAGGACGAAATCTGATCAATAGCCCAAGGGCAGCGAGAGCGAAGAGTATGATGACAGTCAATCCTGCTTTATTTATTGCCATGTTTAAGGGTTCACCTCACTATCCATAAACTACTTGTCGCTTGCCAAGAAAGAATACATCCATAGAATCGCTCTTTTCAGCCACTCAGGCATTTTGATGTAATCCAAAAAGAGAAGATCTTTTTGCTGGAATATACAAAATTTTCTGGCCAGGTAATAGCCAGTGACTAAAGTTATTCCGATTGCCAAGAATGGGGCCCCATGGCTTGTAATGAGACGGCTTACTCCCAGAGAGAGCAAAGCGGGTAAAAGGAGACTTAATTGCCAATATAAATTTATTTTTAAGCGCCTCTGACAGATTAAAAGATTAAGAAAAGCTGATGAACCAATAGCTATTGACGTAGATATTGCTGCCCCAACTGGCCCGAGAACCGGTACCAGTAGGAAATCACCTAAAAGGTTGAGCAATGCCATAAGAATATTTACAGCCACTGACTGCTTAATCAATTTATAGGCCATCATGATACCATTGCAGAAAATAGGAACAACGTTTAGTGCCAGGCCCAGAGCAAGGAACTGGAAATAGAACGTCGAGATACTAAATTGATTGCCGAAGACAAGACGAAAAGCCAAGGGACTAATCGGCAGCATGATTCCAACGATCACAGACCAGATTAAGAAACCTTGAGGGGCAAGACGGTGGCTATAGTGAAGGATCAGGTCCTCACGGTCATTGTTGAGAAAAGATATCAGTATCGGGGTTGTCAGTGTACTTACCACCATGATCAGAGACAAGGCGAACAAGAAGGTTTGATAGGCCACTTGGTAACTCCCCACATCGCTTACAGTGAGGTATTGTTTGATGACCATCACATCCACCCAGGAAACGATATAACCACATATGGAAGCGAAAATGATTGGGTAAGAGAAATGGAATATTTCCCGTAGAATTGTTCGATCAATTTTGACAGGTAATAAGATATTTCCAGGCACCCAGAAAATGGACATCATGATAATCGTGCCCATAAAGGATAGAATACCCAGGAGGATAACCATGAGAAAATTTCCTGGAAAGAGTTTAAAGAAAATAAGGATTAAGCCAGCAACAACGATTGCACTTCCGATGACTTGTACAGCAGCGTAAGCCCTCATTCTGCGGATGGCCTGGAGTATATAGATCAGGTAATTATGGATAGCCCCTAAGAAAACAGACCCTGCGAGCAATCCAACAGCCCAAAAAGGCATTCCGATGTACTGAGTCATAGCATCTTTGAATAACAGAACAAATATGAGCCAGATGAATAAGCAGGGAGCCATAATAGTGGCCCTCGCCCAAAAGGTGTGGTTTATCTTCCCCCGAAGTTCGAATTCCTCCCTTCCGAAACGCAACACAGATCCTGCTGTCCAATTAACACCCATCATGAGCCCCAGACCAACTGCCATATTGTAAAGGACAATATGGCCATACCCTTCTGGCCCCAACAGGCGGGTTGTCAGAGCCACCGAAAGTATTTGAAGGGGGAGGCAGAGCAAATTGCTCGAAAGGAGGCTCAAATAATCCCAAAAGGAGGTCTTGACCCCAGCCCGCTCTGATAGAATAGACATGGGTGAAATATCTGCCAATTCAATCACCTCTCGTCGTAGATGAACAAAATTATTTTCATGATATGGAAGGATTCGCTCAAGTTTTATCGCCACGCTCACCACTCAAAACTGCGAGCCAATTCTTCCTTAATATTCGCATCTCCCAATGTTTTCAAAACAAGCTCCCTGGCTTTTTGACCGATACGAATAGCCAACTCTGGTTCTTTCAGTAACCGTATGACTTGTTGGGCCATATCTTGGGGATTTCCGGGTTTGGCAAATAGGATATTCTCATTATGCCGGAACATTTCAACCACCCAATCCATTTCATAGGCAACGATGGGTAAACTAAAAAGGGCAGCCTCACGTAGTGAATTTCCAGTGAGGGGTGAGACGAAGACATCAGAGTTGTGATAATAATCTGCAATTTGTTCATTTGGGAGGTATCCAAGAAATAGGATATATTCTTTTACCCCCAATTCTTCAGCCATTTTTTCTAAGTTTCTTCTTTCAGCACCGTCCCCGATTAAAATCATTCTGACCGGCTTTGATAATGGAATATTCGAATTGTCTGAAATAAATTTAATCATCCGAATTAATTGGTCTACAAGTTTATCAGAATGTAATCTACCTACATAGAGCAACGTATAAAAAGGAGAAACATGAGTGCGATTCACAGGCATTTTTGAAGCTTTTTTATAAAACTCATGCGTCGGCAAGACATCCACAATTGTATCCACCACTTTAAGCTTATCTTTCGCTTCAGGCCTATTAGACAACCATTGTATATAACCATCCCCAGAGGCATGACAAACTAATACTCTTTTTGAGGCCTGAAAACTGAACTTCAAAAATAACTTTTCAATCCATAAAGGCAGACCACTCAGTGTCTTGCCCGAACTTTCATAGATGACATGGGGCATACAAACAGGCATCAGGACGATTTTTGCCTTCAGAAAGAATCTTATCAATATGGATGTCCACCATGAGAAAACGAGGTCAGCAGTCAAGTAGGATGTTGGTCTTACCTTCCTTGTAAACATCAACAATCGAAAGGGAGCACAGAAAAGATCTAATTTATTCCTTCCGCTCCCCAGAGATACAAGGGTCGTCTTCCCCTGAGATACAGTCTTTTTCTCATCTCCCATTAGGTATACGATATAGACTTCATCAAAGTATGCCTCATAATGGCGCACGTACCACACATTGCCTTTCTTGAGCATATCTTCGAGCCTTGTCGTCGCAAAATCTATAAATTTTTTCCCCATAGAATTTAACCTGGAACACCATTATTTTTTAGCGATGATGTAAAAACCGCTCTCCACGTCGTTCATGACGACGATGAACAATTTTAGCTTATCAAACCAGTTTCTAATTTCTGATTCTGTGTGTCGGTGAGCATATTTCGGATAATACCAGTCAAAATTAATCATCCCATTATAATCAAAGTCCATCTTTTCATTCCAAAAACACTTGAGAATATGCCAGTAGAAAAACCTTTGCAAATCCACCCTCCCCTTTTTGAAACCCAGTAGGGGCAGATCCTCTGGAATGTTCAGAGGCAACTTTAATTCAGAAAGATACTTCCCCAGATTTGTCAATTTGATCGCCTCCTCCCATGCCCTCTGGGGTGGAAGGGCAGATATATACTCCCTTAGAAAATCGTCAGTAAATTCACGGATGGGAGATTTCTTTTTGTATATATAAAGGAAAATACGCCCACCTTTTTTTAGATAAGGAACAAGATTGGTTAAACTTCTAAAGGTATCCGGTGTGTGGTGCAATACTCCCAAAGAAATGATCGCATCAAATAATTCGTAAACAAAGGGCAATTGATTGATATCCGCCTGAAGAAAGAATGCATGAGGATGGCCTTTGCTGTTTTTGAGGGCGACATCAATGCTGGAGGAGATATCCACATTAAAGATGAGGGACTTTCTAAGACTTGGGGCAAGATAGGAAGAGATGAACCCGCTTCCACATCCGGCATCCAAAATATGGTGATCGTGTTTAAACAATTTGAAAAATGCTTCATCGGAATAACAATGGAAAGACTCTCTCACCCATCTGGCATAGAAATCCCTTGATTTTTTTTCATGGCCCCAGTCTTGTCTTGTCCATTTATATCCAAAAACTTTCTGCACTTGTTCCTGACCAGCGTCTGATATCTCGTTTGCAAATCTTGGAATCCAATTTTTTATCACATAAGTGCTTCCCTTTCCTCCTACCAAGAGATCTCCTCTTCGTTTTAAAGGCTTCTTCGTTACAGGGTGAATTAAAAAAGAAACTAATGTCTCAACCTCCTGCATCTGTTTACCCCAAAAAAAATTATGAATTAAAGTACTCGCACTCTACTTCGCCATTCTCATTCAGGATCACCCTTCCGACCTTTTTGGCAGGCTGCCCTCTCATTATAGAGAAATCGGGTATATCTCTATCCACATAACTATATGCCCCAATGATACAGTGATCGCCTATCTTAACCCCCTTTGCGATGACCGAAAGAGGACCGATGTAAACACAATTTCCTATATGAGTAGGTGCCTTTTCGTACTCGATTTTTCCCCCAGAAACTGCCCACTTCACACTATCGTGGGTATAGATTTGAACTCCTGTAGAAATGCTGCAGTAATCACCGATGACAATACCCCCTCCACTCCCCTCAAGGATGGTGAATGGTCCAATCCATGTGAGCTTACCTACTTTCACATCGCCAAAAACTAAGGCACTATCATAGATGCTTGTTCCTTCTCCAAACCCCAATTGTCTCGCCTTGTCCCATCGATCAATGAGCATCTCATTAAAGGGCAATAATCTTTCCCATTTCTTCCTAAAAAAAGCAGCTCTACTTTCATATAACTCTAATAATTTTCTATAAAACTTCTCTTTTGAGTTCAATTTTGTTACCCCTATACATCTGACTTGTTTCAGACTTGTCTAAAAGTAAACCCCTCAATCAATGTCCAATCGTTTCAAATCTATTCTGCCACGGAGTCACACTTGAAAAATCGGTCACACAACGTTCCACTAACCCCCGCACAACCCTTCCAAACTTATATCTCACGGGTCTCGGCAGCACCTCTCCCAATAGGTAATGCCGAATCAGTAGATCTGGCTCATTGAAACCCATCAAGGCGCGTATGTAAGTGGTACCCGAAAACCGCGGGTTAATTTCAAATGGATACAACTTCCCATCTACAAAGCGGCACTGAATATTGATCGGCCCTTTAGAGTGAAGCGCTTTGGCAATCCTCTCACATACTTGACGGACTTCTGGATAGTCATCAATGACCCCTTGTGAAATCCCAGACGAAATCGCCAAGATGGGTGAAAGGTCTTTGCGTCTGGTGCGATTGGGTATTTGGATCCGGTTAGACAGCCCGCTGAGAATATAACGGCGTAGGGCAATGGACCCAACGAGCTCTCCCTCTAAAGTACTCAATACCCCCACGGTATATTCGTCCTCCGGCGTGCCAACATATTCTTGCACTAGGGCTACTTTGTCTTGTTGAACCAAATAACGGCACGCAAACTCCAATTCACCGACATCCTGAACCAAAAATGTATTGTTGGAACCCCCTCCACCAATCGCTGGTTTAATCACCGCTGGCAAATAAAAGTTGCGGGGGATCTCTTTTTCTGTATGGACGAGCAGTGAGTTGGGAAAGCAAAAACCTTGTTCTCTTAGGAAGACAACTGTAGCCCATTTGTCCATACATCGCTTAATCACTCCAAAAGTGTTTATCAGCGGCAACACTCCGGCCTTCAATACCCTATCCCGATTTCTTGAAATCACCTTCAGCTCAGGTTCTGAGCCATGAATCAAAACTTTTACTTGCCTTTGTTGACAAATATCCAACAAAATATCTATGTAGCGCGAGTCGGAAGCTGGGGGTACCGTATAAGCTTCGTCCACATCGAATAAACCAAAGCTTGATTCCACCATATCCACGCCTAAAATAGTATAGCGTCCGGCTGACCGTAATGCTTTGACAATCTCGTGACCGTGCCCACCCCCTCCTACTCCTGTGACCATCACTGAAATTTTTTCCGACATGAGTTACACCCTCTTCTCCGAATAAAAAGAGATATATTTAAAGAGGTCCCGTGTTGCCGGCAGCGCTTCTCTTAGATAGTTTTCGATGACCTGCGCCTCATCATTAGACTGCTGATGAATCACTTTCCCCTGTCCCAGAAACCACTCATAACGATATTTCACAGAGCAGAATCCTAACTCTTCCATGAGCGAAACAATTCTATCTGGATCAAATCCCCCTTGTTTTACTTTTTGAAATTCTGCGAGCGAGATCTCCTCTAAGGATAATCCCGTTTCCTTAGCAATATCCTCTGAAACGGAGACAACGGATCTGACCTCCCTCTGGACGACCTCTGTCAGATCGTTCCGTTCTTTCAAACTATCCATCAGCCACCAATAGAAATAATTTGGATCCTGATCACCAAAGAAAATTCCGCCAGGCCGTAAACATCGATAGACTTCGCTGAAGGTCGGTCGCAGGTCATACAAATGGTGCAAGAAACCATAAGCGGTGCAAACATCGAATTCATTGTCGTGGAATGGCATACGGTCCGTTTCAGCCAGACATCGTTCAATTTGCCCCTCCCTCGTGTCTATCCGCTTCAACATCACCGGAGTAATATCCACTCCCACAACAGGTCTGAAATACTTTTTAGCAATGTTGATGATAAAACCCGTACCACATCCCAGATCGAGGAGGCTGCCTCCACCTGTCCTCGCAGCCATATTGGATAAAATTCTCTCGACCCTTGCTACATTTTCTGGACTATAGTGCGGCTGTTTCACATCATAAGTTTCTGCGAGAGCTGAATGATACGCAATATTTGCCTTCAACACTTTCTTTTTTTTCATTAAGCGATCGATCATGATGGTTATTCATCAACGGTTTTACAAAGATACTTTGTAAGTTTAGGGTCAAACCGCTCAGCCAGAATACGATGACAGATTGTCTCCACATCATACGCGATCCGCCGGATCTCAACCTGGTAAGTTCTTGTATCCACCAGAGCATAAGCCGCCTGTGGATTACCGTCCCTTGGTTGGCCGCATGATCCAGGATTGATCAATAACATCCGGCCCACCCGACGTACCATTGGAATATGGGTGTGTCCCATCACGATGACATCAGCCTCAACACTGTTAAATCGTTCAAAGTATTTGTAGTTTGGGTAAATATATTCATCAACAGCCCATGGGCTACCATGACACAGCATCCATCGAGCTCCATCAAACTCAAGATAACGCTCAGTGGGCAATTGGGTTAACCATTCTTGGTGATCATATTCAATGACGCGGCCAACATAATTCATATTGTAGGCCTCCCAACGTTCTTGGGGGACCGTTAACCTGCCCAACAAATAGCATTCGTGATTCCCTATTATCCAAGTCATTTCTCGTAAACGAAGTAATTCAAATACTTCATTCACATAGGGGTAGTATCCAACCAGATCTCCAGCACCTAGAACACAATCCACTCCTTGCTGATCTAAATCAGCAAGGGCTGCAGCTAACCCAAAACTGTTTCCATGAATATCAGAAATAATACCGACTCTCATGCTGCACTATTTTTATGTCTTAGCGGCTAGACAGGCTCGCAGACCATCAGGGAGTGAAGTTCGAGGTTCAAAGCCTAATTCATCTCTCGCCTTCTGAATCGCAAATATCCCACGGTAACATTCTTGCGGGTCCAAGCGGTCTGAGTATGTAATTTTCGACTGGGTACCCGACACAACAGACAGTACTGCCTCCGCGAGATCACGCATCGTGATGGGCTGTCCACCAGCAATGTTATATACCCCCGTCCTCTGTTTTTTGTAAGCTAACCATAGGGCTTGAATGACATCGTCAACATAAGTAAAGTCTTGAGTGCGGTTTCCGGAACCGAACAGCGAAAGATCGCGGTTCTCTAAGGCTGCCTTTAAAAAGGTATTGATGACTGTATGGGCAGCTTGGAAAGGACCATAGGGCGCAGTGATGCGCAGGATTGTTGTGGATATGGCGTAACGGACATAAGCGATGTCACATAACAACTCCCCTACATACTTTGCAAGGGAATAGGCATTATCCGGTCGGGGCAATGTGCTCTCTGTCAATGGAACATTTTCAGTCATGCCATAAATGGAGGTGCCTGAAGTGTATATCAATGAAGCTTTATCAGAAATCGCAATGGAAACCACATTTTGCGTGATATGGAGGTTGTCGAAAAATGACTGTTCAGCCTCAACTGAGGAAAAAGACGTCGGCATGACCGCCGCCAAATGAAAAATCGAATCAAAGGTTGGCCTGTCATGGCGCCAAGTGGCCACCTCCTTAGATGAACTCAAATCCACACGATTTATCCGGAAATCCCCTATCTGTCCGCCCTTTTTAGAGACTCCGATGGGATGAATATCAGGTTGTTTTAACAAAAACCGGACAAGGTATCGTCCCAAAAATCCGGTGGCGCCCGTCACAAGGACATGCTGCTTTTCGTTCAAGAGCTTTCTCCATCCATAAATTTCCGCAACCACCACTCCACATTTAATAACGACCAGATAAACAACCTTCGATTCTGCCTACCATCCAAATGCTCATCCAGCAATCTTTTCACCGCTGATCGATCCATGATGTCATAGATCCTTGGTTTACCATCGTAGAGCATCTTCCGTATGTAGTTAATGCTTTCACCTCTAAACCATGAGGCATCCGGTGCAGAGAAACCCTGTTTTCCTGCGTTGGTTATCTCGGGTGGGACGTATCGCTCCATGACCTTACGAAGGATCAGCTTTCCATCTTTGACTCTCTGAAAATACTTAAGTGTCTTAGGCCCGGGTTCATTTTCATTCAGGCGAACGACCTCTCCCAAATTTTTCAATTTCAACTGAACGGGTATCTTCATAGCAAAATCAACCAGATCATTATCTAGAAACGGAACCCTCGTTTCTATACTATGGGCCATACTTAGTTTATCTTCTACCACCAGGAGACCATGAAGGAATGTTCTTGCCTCAAAATAAAGGGAGTGGTTCACATAATCTTCTGGACGGGTTAATTGATCTGCATGGACATGAAACACATCTCTGAAAAGGTCCCTTGTCCAGACATGTTTGACTTCCCCCCATATCGGACTAAAAACCTCACGAACCGCTTTATTGGGAATAAGGCGATGCCAATAAACATAATATTTGTCAATATATTGCTCAAAATCATCATTGACGACCGCCCGATAATAGCGCCAGGGATAGCCACCGAATAGCTCATCACCGCCAGCACCAGATAGAACAACCTTAACAAACTTGGAGGCAAGTTGGGCTGCATAGTAATTCGGGTAGCTCTGCCCCACCCGTGGTTCCTCCAGATGCCAAGCCAGCCTGGGCAGGACGCGCTCCATATCTCCGGCTTTGAGAACCATTTCATAATGTTCTGTCTTGAAACGGTAGGACATAAGTTCTGCCTTCTCTCGCTCATCATATCCTAATTCCAAGCCAGAGGCTGAGTGAAGATCAAAACCGCACGTGAAGGTTTTGATAAATGGAAGTTGAGTGGCAGCGATGGCTGTGATAGAACCAGAGTCCATGCCACCGCTGAGATAGGAACCGACTTCTACATCACTCACCAGTTGACGATTCACCGCCTGGCGGAAAAGGCGATCGAGCTCCTCCACATACTCCTCTTCACGGGCTGATTGTTCTGGCTCCTGGAAATTGAAATCCCAGTACCGAATTAGGTTAAGGTAATCAATGGCTCTCCCAAGCGGAATCTGAGCAATAGACCCAGCAGGAAAGGTTCGTATTCCCTTGAGAAGGGTTCGGTCAGTAAAGATATTTTGGAAAGTAAAGTATTCAACAAGCCCCTCCAAGTCAATTTCGCGCCGCACTGCAGGATGGGTGATGATGGCCTTCTGCTCCGAGGCAAAAATGAACACAGATCCGACGAACGTATAATACAAAGGCTTAATTCCATATCTGTCCCTGGCAAGAAATAGTTCCTGCCGTATCCTGTCCCAGATGGCGAAAGCGAACATACCGTTAAATCTCTTTACACATTCCACACCCCATTGAACGTACGCATGAAGTACCACTTCAGTGTCTGTTTTCGACCTGAACTTGTAGCCAAGGCTTTCCAACTCTATTCTCAATTCTTGAAAATTATAAACCTCCCCATTGTAGGTAATAATGTGATTTCCATCTTCGGTGGACATGGGTTGATGGCCGGCCGGAGAAAGATCGATGATAGCCAGACGCCGATGCCCCAATCCGACAAAGCTATCAATGTAAAAACCCTCTCCATCCGGCCCACGGTGTGCTATCGCATCGGTCATCTTCCGCAATACCACCTGAGATACCGGTTCACCGTTTAAGTTAAAAATGCCTGCAATGCCACACATTCTTCAGCCCTTAATCGCACGGATGGTAAATCCACTCTCTTGCACATCAAAGTGAAAAATCGAAAGACCCGCTTCACCGCACCACCGTCGGACCTCCTCTTCGGTCTGGCGATGGGCATATTGTGGATGATACCAATCAAAGTTCACATGGGTATTCTCTTCAAAAGTAAATGCTTCGTTCCAAAACAATTTAGTAAAATGCCAATAGATCAAACGTTGGATATTATACCGACCCGCCTTGATATCAAGATAGGGAATGTCTTCCGGAACCTCGACCTCCGTTCGTAATTCGGCTAATGCTTGCCCGAGCTTTGTGAGTGGACGTAGTAGGCTCCAGGCTTCCTCCGGGGTCAATGAAGAAATAATCTTACGAACATAGTCATCCGTGAACTCACGGATAGGGCCCTTCTTCCGATACACGTAGAACATGATCTCCCCTCCTTTTTGAAGAAGGGATACAAGTGATTTTAGTGCCAATTCCGTAGAGGGAGTGTGATGAAGCACTCCCTCAGCAAAAATGGTGTCAAAAGTATTTTCAAAAAATGGAAGTTTCAAAATATCTGCCTGAATGAAATGGGTGTTTTTAATAGAGCCCAGTCGTTCTCGGGCGATATCGACAGCTGCCGAGATATCTACTCCAACCCAACATTTCCCTTCCCACAGCGGATCTATCCATAGAGAAGTACTAAACCCACTCCCACAGCCCGCATCAAGTATTCGTCGCCTACTTTCGAAATATGAATCCATTTCTTTTGGATTTTTGAAGCCATAGCGCTGAACGATCCACTTTTGGGCTGTCATTCGAAATTGAGGTGAGTCATAGGTATCACATTGTCTCCACTTATACCCGAAGCTATCCTCAGTTTGTTTCTGCGCTTTATCTTCTGTGGCAACAAAACGTGGAATCCCTTTCGTGATCACGTATGATTTTCTTTCGGGGCTGTGGAGCAATCCTTCAAAAATTTCTCCATCAGGCCCATTCTGATGTACTTCAACTACCAACGGCTTTCTCGTTGCTGGGTCGATTAAAATATCTACCAACGACCTATGCATTCTCAAACCCTTCTCGAAGGTTTTGACAGACAAACTCTTGCTCAGCCTCTGTCATTTGTACATAAAGAGGAAGCGTCAGACTCAATTTGTCTACTAAATAAGCATCAGGAAACTGTTCGGGCCGCAGTTTATATTTTTCAACATAGTAACCTTGAATCACCGGTGCATGAGTACCCTGCCGAGTAGAAATCTCTTTCTCCTCAAGCCGCATCATCAAATCGTTGCGTTGCCGATGAAGTCGATCTACGTTCTTGAGTGTAGGCTCTTGGGCGCGGAACAGACACACATAGGCCTGATATCCATGAATATATCCGTTGGGCACTTCTGGTAAATCCAACCATTCTACGCTTCGCAATATTTCATCATAGAGATGGGCCCGCTTCGTTCGTTCTTCAAGAATCCACTTAGCTCGTTCCATCTGAGCGCAGCCCAGTGCTCCTTGAATATCAGTCATTCGGTAATTGTAGCCGAGGTGGTTATAATCGGATAAAAGAAAGGCCGATTTCATGGCATCTCGATCAAAATCCGTTCGAGAAGCCCCATGATCCCTCAAAATACGACTCAACCCATCTATCTCAGTTTGCGATGTGGTGATCATGCCACCCTCGCCCGTGGTAATCGACTTGCGGGGATGAAAACTGAAACACCCTATCTCCCCTAATGTTCCTGCGTGGTGGCCATGATACCATGACCCAAAAGCGCAAGCGGCATCTTCTATTACCCAGAGGTGATGCTTTTGGGCAAGTTTTAGAATGGGATCCATATCTGAGCACAATCCAAATAAATGAACTGGAATGATTCCAACGGTTTTGGGTGTTATCAATGTTTCAATCTGTTTAGGATTGATGTTGAAAGTATTTAAATGAACGTCACAGAAGATCGGTTTTGCCCCCATATATTCGACCACATTAGGCGTAGAAATCCAGGTAAAGGCCGGAACAATGACTTCATCACCAAGTTTCAAACCCATGGCCGCCACAGCAATATGAAGTGCAGTGGTGCATGAGGTGGTAGCGATTGAAAAAGGGGCACCTGTGAAAGCTGAAAATTTTTCTTCAAACTTTCTTACAAAAGTCCCCTGAACCACCCAGCCACTCTCCAGTGGCAGTTGGACGGCCCGCATTTCTTCAGGGCCGAAGAACGGTTTCGTAATAGGGATTTTCATTTTGGACCTCAAATGCGATCTTGAAGGGGTAGCCGTAAGTCACCACGCTTCCATTCGATTAATGAACGTAGCCCTTCCTCCAAAGTTATTCTGGCTTCAAATCCCAAATCCTTTTTAGCCCTCTCGGTGCTTCCCACACGGTTTGTCACAAAGGTTTGTCCTGCTGGCTCAAACTGAATTTCATAATCTTTACCTGTAATTTTTAAAATGAACTCACAAAGCTCTTTAATGGTCGTTTGAGTCCCCATTCCAATATTATAAAACTTATCTGTCGTAGCGCTTTTTAAAGCACAGATATTGGCACGAGCTACATCCGACACATAGACGAAATCGTAGGACTGAGATCCATCCCCATAAACAATGGGAGGGAGTTCTTGGTGGAGTCGATCTAAAACCTTCATAATGACAGCGATATAGACTCCTTTGTAATCCTGTCTTGGACCATAGACATTCATGTACCTCAAAGCGACATAATTCAATCCGTATCGATGGTGAAACGCCCTGCACATCTGTTCTCCAGCGACCTTGGTGGCACCATAAAAGGTTTTATTGTTATAAGGGTGGTTTTCCGTCATGGGGATCTCCACTGCATCCCCATAGACAGAGGCCGAGGAAGAATAAATCAATCTTTTAACCCTATGTTGGATGCAAGCTTCCAGGACATTAAAAGTTCCTCGAATATTGACATCGAAAGCTGCTCGTGGATATTCGTAACATTGAAGTAACCATAAGGCAGCGAGATGAATAACATAATCCACCCCCTTCATGGCTGAATCGAGAATATCTGTCTGGCAGATATCCCCTCCCACTTCATAAATCTTCACTCGAGGGTCTCTTAAGGCACTCTTTAGATTGTCTATCGTTCCACGACAAAAATTGTCATAGATAACAATTTCTTTCACATCTTCCTTGGTCAACTCCTCAACGACATGCGAGCCAATGAAGCCTGCTCCACCGATGACTAAAATTTTTGAATCTTTTAACATATTCATATTCATTCTCACTTCCATTCGGAGTTATTCCGTTATGGCCCCTGACAAGCGTGGTTAAATCCCATTGTTACCATTTGAAATACCTTTTCCTTCCAATCGAAGACAAAGGCTTTTTTTCTTTCACGACATAATTGGATGATATCTTTGGAATGCTGGTCATCAGAAAAAAATCGTCTCACTTTATCCGCAATAGCCTTCTCATCCAAAGGATCGAACATCAGCACCTCATGGCAGAGGATATCGCGTATCCCCGGAATATCACTCCCTAGGCAGGGGATCCCACAGCCAAGCGCTTCCAAAAGAACGTTTGGCATCCCTTCGTTTATTGAAGGCATAACAAAAAGATCGGATGCAAGATAAATCTTCCACAACTCCTCTTTTTCAACCCAACCCGTGAAAATAACTCGTTCCTCAACCTTCAATTCTTTCGCCCGTGCCTTTAAGAAATCCCTGTACTGGAAATCGGCCTCTGTTGATCCGTCTCCCACAACTAAGAGA
>Ga0315284_10005144_pt1 | contig 18578 bp, 15 predicted proteins | sample YL17G09_16_MG_FD_203696 | JGI IMG/M metagenome (GOLD analysis project Ga0315284, IMG submission 203696) | Sediment microbial communities from Yellowstone Lake, YNP, Wyoming, USA - YL17G09_16 | ecosystem: Environmental > Aquatic > Freshwater > Lake > Sediment | place: USA: Wyoming | collected... | reverse complement strand
CTTTTAAGCGGAAAAAGATGAAGAAAAAGCAGGTAGTAAGAAGAAGGATTGTGAAAAAAACAAGGAAAGCTGTCAGGAAGAAAGCAAAAAAGCCTAGGGAAATATCAAAGCCAGTTTTAAAATTGGCCAAGGTTGAAGAATTACCTGATGCTGAAAAGATTAAAAAGACCAGGACTTTGGTTTTGGGAATTGGAGGGGGTGGGGGAACTATTGTTTCTGAAATCGCTTTAAAAATGCCCAGAGCCAGTTTTGTTGTGGCTAACACCGATGTGCAGGCTTTGAATACGGTTAGCCGTAAGGCTTCCCGTTTTGCTTTCGGCCAGAGCCTGACTCACGGACTGGGAACGGGCATGAACGCTGAAACAGGTGAACAGTCAGCTCTCAATGAAAGAGAGAGGATTAAAAACCTTCTAAGAGGATATGATCTCTGTATAATGGTTTCTTGTCTGGGAGGAGGCACTGGTTCCGGTTCAGCGCCGGTTTTTGCCAGAATTGCCAAGAACCTGGGGGTTTTAACTTACGGCATATTCACTTTGCCTTTCAAGTTTGAAGGCGAGAAGAAGATGGAGATTGCCAAGGATTCCTTAAAGAAGGTAAAGGGCTATCTTAATATCCTTTCTGTTATTCCTAATGAAAGGGTTTTTCAGATTATTGACAAATCAACTCCCTTAAGGCAGGCTCTTTCAGTCATTAACAGCAATCTGGCTGAAGGATTGAAGAGTCTTATTGAAATTATTTATGAGCCCGGTCTGATTAACATTGATTTTGCAGACTTTAACACAATTTTAGAAGGAAGGGGTAAATTGGCCTATCTCAACACAGTTGATGTTAAAAGAGGGGAAGGTTCAACAGAGGAAGCAATTGACAAGGCCTTGAATTCCCCTTTATACCCTTACACCATTAAAGGTGCCAAAGGAGTGCTTTTAAACATTGCCGGGGAAAAGGAGCTTTCTTTATCTGAGGTAAATGAAATCTCAAAGACCATTGCGGAAATGGTTAATCCTGAAGCCAAGATTATTTTTGGCGTCTCTCAAGGTAAGAAATACAATAATCTTATAAAAACAACTCTGCTTGTTACCGGCTGCGGCGCGAAATTCTTTGTTGAGTCCAAAGAAATTGAAGCAGTTGAAGAGCCGAAAGAGGTAAACAAAAAAACTGTTAAACCAAGAAGTGTTTTGAAAAAAGAAGGGAAGGTTAAAAAAGCAAAGAGGACAAAGAGAACAAAGAGAACAAAGAGAACAAAGCCGAGACCCAAGAAGGCAGTAAAGGATAAAGAAAACAAGACTAAGAGAAGAATCAAGGTAATCAAAGTGAAAAAAGAAACAGCTCCTACATTAGAAGTCCCTTCAACCTTTAGGGAGGAAAGCACTATTTTCGGCAAGCCCCAGGAAGCTGTCAGGAAAAGCGCTATTCAAGTAAAAAGGGAGACGGAAAGGGCGGAAAAAGAAATTGCTGAAAAGGAGAAGTTCTGGGAAACGCCTGCTTTCTTAAGAAAAAGATTTTTCAAAGGCAGATAGTTTTTATTAAAATATATTAACTAAGCATTTAAATATGATTGAAGTAACTTCGGATGTTTTAAAAAAAGTATATAAGCCAAGGCCTACTAATTCTAGGAAACTTGATTTCGGGCTTTTAAATATAATCGGCGGATCAGATTTCTATTCCGGTTCGCCCGCCCTTTCCGCTTTAGCCGCTTTCCGTACCGGAGTGGATATGGTTAGGATAATTGCTCCTAAAAGAGCAGCTGATATCATTGCCTCTTTTTCTCCCATCATGGCCGCTTATCCTCTTGAGGGCAAGTGGCTGGAAGAAAAGCATTTATCTATTTTGATTTCCATGATTGAGGCGGCTAAAGACGTATCCAAGGGCAAGACAGCAGTGGTGATCGGCGGAGGATTAGGTAGGACCAAAGAAACCCAGAAAGCTATTATCTCATTTCTTTCCGAGGTTGATGTGCCTGCTGTAATTGACGCTGATGCCATTCATGCTATTAGCACTGATCTCAAAGTCATTTCAGGCAGGGATTTCTTAATCACGCCTAATCTCTATGAGTTTTTTATTCTGACCGGCAAGGAAGTATATAAATCCAAGGAGAAAGAAAAGATTGATTTGGTTAGAGAAGAGGCCAAGAGGTTGAAGACCACCATTCTTTTAAAAGGTCCGGTTGATGTGATTTCTGACGGTAAAGAGGTTGCTTTGGATAGGACTGGTACAGGCTATATGGCTAAAGGCGGGTGCGGTGATACTTTGGCTGGAATTTGCGGTGCCATTATTGCCAGAGGCATTGATCCTTTTCTGGCCGGACAGGCAGGATCTTTTATTAATGGAAAAGCTGGGGAGCTGGCAGCTGAAAGGCTGAAAGAATCATTAACTGCCACTGACTTGATAGATGCAATATCTGAAATCATTAATTCATAGTTATGCCATATGATTTGGTCATTATTGGCGGCGGTCCGGCTGGAATGACTGCTGGAATTTATGCTTCGAGGCAGAAATTGAATGTTTTAATGGTTACCAAATCTTTTGGCGGCCAGATGGCAGAAAAAGCGGTATCGATTGAGAATTACCCAGGATTTCAAGAGATTTCCGGAAAAGAGCTGATAGCTAATTTTGAAAAGCATTTAAGAAAACAGGAGATTAATATTGAAAATGATTCCGTTGTTGAAATCAAGAAAGAAAAAGAGATCTTTTTAATTTTAACTGAGGGAAGGAAACAATTTCAGGCCAGAGCAGTGCTTATTACCTCAGGAACTGATCCTAGAAGACTGGAGGTGCTTGGGGAAAAGGAGCTGATTGGAAAAGGAGTCAGCTACTGCGTTACCTGCGACGGGCCTTTGTTCAAGGGAAAAGATATTGCAGTGATTGGAGGCGGTAATGCCGGTTTTGAAGCCGCCATTTTTATGACTGGCTATGCTAAGAAAGTTTATCTTCTTGAAGCAGGATCTGATGTTAAAGCCGATTTGATTAATCAGGAAAAGGCCAGGGATTTAAGGATCGAGGTCATTATTAATGCCAAATTGAAAGAGATCCAAGGTGATAATTTTGTTGAATCATTGTCATATCAAGATAAAGAGGGAACAATTAAAAAATTAAAAGCAGGAGGCGTTTTTATTGAAATTGGTTATATGCCAGCCACTTCTTTTATAAAGGGTTTGGTTGATTTTAATGAGAAAGATGAGATTATTGTTGATCCGAGGACCAATGAGACCAAAACGCCAGGACTTTTTGCTGCTGGAGACGTTACTGATATTCGGTACAAACAGATCGTAATTGCAGCGGGTGACGGAGCCAAGGCGGCATTAGCTATCTATGGTTTCCTTTCAAAACAAAAATAGGTCTTTTACTTTGATTGAGCTTTTAGTGGTTGTGGCAATAATCGCCCTTTTAATGAGCTATACAACACTTAACTACGCTGATGCCAGGCAGAAAAGCAGGGACGCTAAAAGATTCGGTCATATTTCTGAGATCGGAAAAGCCCTGAACTTATACATGTCAGATAACGGAGGGAAACTTCCTAGTCCTACTTGTCCTCCTTGTTTACCTGAGGCAGGCGGCTGGGAGACAAGCGACGCAAGTCCTGATATCAGTACTGATTGGATGGAATATTTAAAACCTTATTTTCACGGAGCGGTTCCGGCCGATCCTATTAATAAAAGAGTTGCTGGATTTTCTTTTTTCGGACCTAGACCGGGCAATTACTTTTATGCATATTACCGCTATGACCCACCTCCTACTTATTGTCCCGGAATAAAGAACCCTATTAGTATTATTGCTATTAGTAACTTAGAATCATTTGTTAGGCCTGAATTACCTGAGACTGACATGCCTTTACCTCTGAGTGTTAATTTTCCAAGAGCTAAATGTGGAGATCCTGGACCTGATGGAATATGCAGCGTAGCTGAATACAATGCCGGCCAGTGCAGAGACTGGTCCCAGGAATTTGATTATTCAATAATGTTTGTAGAATAAAATGCCTTATTCAAAGATCAAGAAAATACATGCTAGAGAAATCCTTGATTCCAGGGGAAATCCGACCTTAGAGGTTGATCTGGAAACAAATTTAGGTTTATTCAGGTCGTCTGTTCCTTCCGGTGCGTCTAGAGGGAAATATGAAGCAGCGGAGATAAGGGACGGGGGAAAGAGATATCAAGGCAAAGGGGTCTTAAAAGCTGTAAGTAACATTAACAGCATAATTGCTCCCAGGTTAAAAGAAAAAGAGGTGATTAAGCAGAGAGAGATCGATGATTTTCTTATTAAGCTGGACGGATCAAAAAACAAGTCATTCTTGGGAGCTAATGCGATTTGTGCGGTATCAATGGCAGTTTGTAGAGCCGGAGCAAAATCCAAGAAGCTTAGCCTTTGGAAATACATTGCTGGATTAGTAGGGAATAAAAAACCTGGTTTGCCGAAAGCCTGTTTTAACGTGATTAACGGAGGAGCCCATGCCGGGAATGATCTTGATTTTCAGGAATTCATGATTGTGCCTCAAGCCAGATCTTTTTCAAACAATCTTCAAATCGGGTCAGAAACATATCATCAATTAAAAGAGATGATTAAAGAGAAATACGGTAAATTAGCAGTTAATGTCGGAGATGAAGGGGGATTTGCCTTACCGGTAAAAATCCCTGAAGAAGCAATTGAAATTGTTTTAGCAGCTGCTAAAAAGCTGGGATATTTGGAAAAGATGAAAATGATTTTAGACGTGGCAGCCACTCAATTCTTCGTTTCCGAAAAATACAATACCCAGTTCGGAGTTTTTGATTCCAATGAAATGGTCAGGTATTATTCTGATTTGCTTTCAAAATATGCGATTATCGGTTTAGAAGATCCTATGGCTGAAGAAGACCTGCTTGGCTGGAAGCTTCTAAGAGAGAAAACAGAGACATCAAAGATACTTTTAATCGGGGATGATCTTTTGGTCACCAATACAGAAAAGATCAAAAAAGCTAAAAAAGAGAATCTTTGTAATGCCATGATTCTTAAGATTAACCAGATCGGTACTGTTACCGAAGCTTTGGAAGCTGCTAAACTGGCTAAATCATATGGCTGGAAAATTGTTGTTTCCCATCGCTCCGGAGAGACAGAGGATGATTTTATTGCTGATTTGGCTGTTGGTATTGGCGCTGAATTTATTAAGACCGGAGCGCCGGCAAGAAGCGAAAGGCTGGCAAAATACAATCGTCTTTTAAGAATTGAAGAAGAAATTTAATTATATGAGCAAACTATATCTTTTAAGGCATTTTCAGTCGCAGTGGAATAAAGAGAACCGTTTTACCGGATGGATTGACGTTCCTTTGAGTAAAGAAGGGAAAGCTCAAGTTAAGGAGGTCGCTAAAAAAATAGCTGATATCAAGCTTGATTCGATTTATACTTCTCCTTTGAACAGAAATCAAAATTCTGTTTTAAGGATTTTGGAGGAGATTGGTTTAAAATATCCGATCTTTATTCATCTTGAGGGAAAAATGAAAGAGTGGGGCAGGTTTATTGAGTTGAATAAGGAATATTTTCCGGTTTTTGTTTCTGAGAAATTAAATGAGAGATATTACGGAAAGCTTCAGGGATTAAACAAGGAAGAGATGATGAAAAAATACGGAAAAGAAAAAGTTCAGCTTTGGCGCCGTAGCTTTTCGGTCAGGCCGCCAGGAGGGGAAAGCTTGAAAGATACATTGGCTAGAGTTGCGCCATTTTATGCAAATTACATTAAAAAAGATTTAAAAGAAGGGAAAACCATTTTAGTCGTGGCCAGCGGGAACAGCTTAAGGGCTTTAGTCAAATACGTTGAGAAGGTTTCCGATGAAGAGATAACTAAATACGAAATACCGCCAGCTACTTTAATACAATATCAGCTTGACAAAGATCTGAAATTGCAGTACAAAAAAGTACTTTGATGGTTAGTCACAGTTTGCTAAAAATAGAGAATCTATTTGTCAAAGCCAATGACAAGGAGATTCTAAAAGGCGTTAATTTGGAAATGAGGCCCGGAGAAATCCAGGCCCTTTTAGGCCCTAATGCTTCGGGAAAAACTGCTCTTTGCCAGGTAATTTCTGGTAATCCCAAATACTTGGTCACAAAGGGGAAGATCCTTTTTAAAGGAAAAGACATCACCAGATTTTCTCCTGAAAAAAGAGCTGATTTGGGAATTGCCATGACTTGGCAATGGCCCCCGGCTGTGAAAGGGGTTAAATTATCTTTGCTTTTGGATAAAATCGCCAGAAAGAAAGTTGAATTAAAAGAAGCAGATTCGCTTTTAGAAAGAGAGGTAAATTTGAATTTTTCGGGAGGGGAGAAGAAGATTTCTGAATTAATCCAGATTCTTTCTCTTAACCCCAAACTGATTATTCTTGACGAGCTGGATTCAGGGCTAGACCTAAAAAGACTGGAGCGGGTAGTTAAAATCATTAAGGAAGAGCTGCTAAAGGATAAGAAAGTATCGATTCTTTTGATTACCCATTCAGGAGTGATTCTTAATTACTTTAAGCCGGACTTAACCAACGTGATGGTTAATGGCAGGATAATTTGTCAAAAAAAGGATTACAAAAAACTGTTAGCCTTAATTAAAAAGCAAGGATATGAAAAGTGCAAAAAATGTAAAAAAGGATTTTAATTTCTGGCAGGTTGATAATAGGATAGAGCGGATTAATGAAGACAAAGGATTGATTATTCTACCGAGCCCTTTAGCTTGGGAAAAGTTTGCTTGGCTAAGGGAATGGTTTAAAGAAAAGCCTAAAGAAGGATATTTTATCTGGGTTAAAAAGCAACTCGATTTTCCCTTGTCTGCCTGCGTTACCATTGCTTCAGCCAAGGTGAAACAAAGCTTAACCAACATACTGGTCATTGAGAAAAACATTAAAGCCAAAGCCAATGTTATGTGCCATGCTGCTAAGAATGATCTTGCCGGCACCCATGTTGCTATAGGCAAGCTTGTTTTAAAAGAAGGATCTTTCTTAGAATACAATCATGTTCATAAATGGGGCGAGAAAGATCTGGTTAATCCAGATTACCAGTTTGTTTTAGAAAAAGACTCTAGACTAATATATAATTACCAAAACCTTTTTCCAGCGAAGAAATTGAATCTGGTTAATTCTGTAATAGCCAAGAAAAACTCTTCTGCCCAGATTAGCTTTGTTGTTAATGGAGACAATTCTGAGATTAGTTTGAACGAGGAGATTGTTTTAAAGGAAGAAAACGCCCAAGCTGTCCTAAAATTAAGATTAGTGGGCAGAAAAAACAGCCAGATCACAGCTAAAAGCAGAGTGGTTGCCAAAGCACCAGTAAAAGGTCATCTTGATTGCCAGGGTCTATTAGTTGACGAGAAATCAACAATCTCTTTAACACCGGAACTGGTTTGCGAGAATAGGATGGCTCAAATTACCCATGAGGCTTCCATCGGCAGGATTTCTGAAGAAGAACTTAATTATCTGAGAATGAGGGGATTAACAGAAAGCGAAGCAATCGACTTAATTGTCAGCGGTTTTTTAAAAGCGTGAAAAAAGTAATCGTAGCCATGTCAGGCGGAGTCGACTCGAGCATTAGCGCTGCTCTTTTGAAAAAGCAGGGTTTTTTTGTTATTGGAGCTTACATGATTCTTTCTGATTTGAAAGAGTCTCGGGAAGCAAAAAAGAGGGCTAAACAAGTTGCCAAACTTTTAAATATTCCCTTTTTAATCTGGGATTTAAGAAAAGAGTTCAAAAGAATAATCATTAAAGGGTTTCTTAAAGAATATCAGGCTGGCAAAACACCTAATCCTTGTGTGATTTGTAATAAAGAAATTAAGTTTGGTTTATTTTTAAAAAAAGCCTTATCCCTAAAATCTGATTATATTGCCACTGGCCACTATGCAAGAATTAAAAAGAACAAAATAGTCAGGCTGTATCAAGGAAAAGACAAAGAAAAAGACCAGTCATATTTTCTCTGGCAGCTAAACCAAAAACAATTGAAAAAAGTTATTTTTCCTTTGGGCGGGTATACTAAAAAAGAAGTGAAGGAAATTGCCAGAAAGCTCGATCTGCCGGTTTTTGATCAAAAAGAATCCCAAGAAATCTGTTTCATTTCAAAGACAACAGAGCAGTTTTTAAAAAAGAATCTTAAATTAAAACCTGGTAAAATTATTGATGAAGGGGGAGAAGAAATCGGAGAGCACCAAGGATTGGCTCTTTATACCATTGGCCAAAGAAAAGGCATCAGGCTTTCCGGTGGACCCTATTACGTTTTGTTAAAAGATCTAAAAAATAATTATCTAGTTGTAACTAAAAAAGAGAAAGACCTTTACAGAAAACAATTAATAGCTAAAAATATTAATTGGGTGTCCAGCATTAAGCCAAAAATGCCAATTGGGGTAAAAGTTAAAATCAGGTATCGCCATAAATCAGTTCCTGCAACGGTTTCATTTAAAAAGGGGAGATATCTAGTTGTTTTTAAAAAGCCTGAAAGAGCTGTTACTTCCGGCCAGTCAGTGGTATTTTATAAAAAACAAGAGCTTTTGGGAGGAGGAATAATCTGCTAATATATTCTAATGAGAAGAATTATTTTATTTGTATTTTGTATTCTTTTCTCAGCCTTTTTGATAAAAGCTGATTTTGTTTTGGCTGACCAAAATCCAATTGAATTGCATTTCTTTTACAGTTCCAGTTGTCCTCACTGCGCCAAAGAAGAAGAGCTTCTCAATGAAATGGAAAATAAATACCCCGAGCTCTTAATCAAAAGATATGAGGTTTCAAGCGCGGAAAACCAAAAACTCTATCTGGAAATGGGAAGAAAATACGAGATTGATGAGGAAATATTGAATTATGGTTCAGTGCCTTTAACCTTTGTGGGAGAAAAATATTTTATCGGCTACAGGGACTACGCAACCAATGGCAAAGAAATAGAGTCTTACATCAAATCGTTAATCACGGGTGAGGAAAACACTTGTCCTGGTCCTAATGAACCAACCGTTATTAATTTGTTCGGTCTGGAAATCAAGCTTAGTTCTCAGACATCTTTATTATCTTTAGCAGTTATTTTCGGCCTGGTTGACGGGGTGAATCCCTGCATGATCTCAGTTCTTTTAATGCTTTTAGCCTATCTTTTGACAACCGGTTCTTTTAAAGAAGCAATTAGGGCTGGAATTGTTTTCGGTCTTTGCGTGTTTTTGATATATTTCGGGCTGATGGTCGCTGTTTACCAGAGCGTCTGTTTGATAAAAGGCAACTTATTGAGCTTAATAAATCCCTTGAAGATGATTTTGGGATCCTTGCTTGTTTTAGTCGGGATTATCATGATCAAGGACTTTTTCTATCTAAAGCCTGGTCAGAAGGTTTCTTTGGCAATTCCTGAATTTGCCCAGCCCTATATTAAGAAATTGGTTGGTTTGGCAACTCTTCCGGCAGTTGTTTTATTGGCCCTGCTTTCTTCTTTAGTGGAACTGCCCTGCAGTTTTGCCTTGCCTCTTGGCTATTCAACGATTTTGGCTGAAAAATCCGTTTCTCCTTATCCCTATTTCGCTTTATATAATTTCTTCTTTGTCCTGCCGTTATTTGTTATTGTTGCCTTGGTCGGGTTCGGTTTTCTTAAGGCTGATAGGATGGTAGCTTGGAAAGAGAGAACCAAAAAGATGTTCAGGTTTATTGCCGGAGTTCTTCTTGTTGTTTTGGGCTTGTTATTAATCTTTAAGATTTTCTAAATAAAACAATATGGATAAAATAACTGAAGACACAACCTTATCAGCAGTCTTAAAGGATTCCAAAGCCGGTGAGGTCTTGGCCAAATATGATTTTCCCTGTCTTACTTGTCCTTTTGGCCGTGACGAAATGGAGACTCTAAAGATAGGAGATGTTTGCAAAATGTATGGTATTGATGTTAAAAAGTTGGTCAATGACTTAAATGAAATTTACAAAAAATAGGGCTTGTGCTAATATCTAATATTAATTAATAACTAACAAATATGGAAAAAATCACAAAAAACATATTTCCTATTCTCATCATTGCTGCCATTGTAGCTATTGGCGGCTATTACTACGTTACCAAAGGTAAGACTAATCAGCCGATGGACAAGACTAAAGCTGAAGAAGCAGCCGGAATAGCGATTGAATACATTAATAAAATGTTTCTCGGAGGAGAAACAACCGCTTCTTTGATTAATGTTTCTCAAGTGGGCGAGATCTTAGAAATTAAATTCAATATTCAGGACAAGGAATACACTTCTTATGTCAGTAAGGATGGTAAATTCCTTTTTCCAGAAGGGTATCAGCTGGACAAGATGCCTAAAGAAGAATTAATAACTTTGGGAAACTTTACAGTTACTGAAGAGGAGGTTTGTAAAGAAAATGACAAGCCTATTGTTTACTTCTTCGGCTCAAAAACTTGTCCTCATTGTCAATGGGAGCATCCCATAGTTGCTAAAGTAATCAAGAGGTTTGGATCTAGTCTGGCTTTTCATGACAACATTGATTCAACCAGTGACCAGGAGATATTTTCCAAATACAGCACCGGAGGAATACCGACCTTGGTCTTGGGTTGCAGATACTACCGTGTTGGATCCGGCGAAAGCGACGGTGAAGAACAGGATGAAAAGAACCTTACTGCTTTAACCTGCAAACTTACAGATAATCAGCCAGCTGCTGTTTGCGATGCAGTGAAGGACCTAATTGATCAGGCAAAGTAACATGGTTAAGGTCTATACTACTCCTACTTGTCCTTACTGCCAGACCCTCAAGGAGTTCTTAAAGGAGCATAAAATCGCCTTTGTAGAAATTGATGTTGCAGAAGACGAAAAGGCTAGGGACGAGATAATTGATCGGACCCACCAGATTGGCGTGCCAATTATTGAAATTGACGACCAGCTTGTCATTGGTTTCGATAAACGTCGAATTTGTCAATTATTAAACATACAATAATTAATTAATATGATTAAAGTTGCTATCAATGGGTTCGGCCGGATCGGAAGGCCGGTTTTTAAGCGTATTATTGAAAACCACCCTGATTTAGAGGTGGTGGCAATCAATGATTTAACTGACGCCAAGACCCTGGCTCATCTTTTAAAATATGATTCTGTTTACGGAATCTTTGAAAGAGAAGTGCTAGTCAGGGAAAAAGAGCTTTCAGTTGTTGATTCTAAAAACGCTAAAAGCGTTAAGATATTTTCTGAAAAAGATCCGAACAATCTGCCTTGGGCTGATTTGGGGATCGATATTGTTTTAGAATGCACAGGCAATTTCACGGAAATGGAAGAAGTGGAGGGCCATCTTAAGGCCGGCGCCAAAAAAGTAATAATTTCTGCGCCTTCTAAGTCAAAAGAAATCAGGATGTTTGTTCTGGGAGTAAATGCTGATCAGTATGACCCAGAGAAAGACCAGGTTGTTTCCATGGCATCTTGTACAACCAATTGTCTGGCTCCGGTTTCCAAGGTTTTAAACGATAATTTCAAGATTGTAAAAGGCTTTATGTCAACTGTCCATGCCTACACCAATGACCAGAGGATTCTGGATATAGCCCATAAAGACTTAAGAAGGGCCAGGGCAGCTGCTTTAAACATCATTCCTACTAGTACTGGTGCTGCCAAGGCAATCGGCAAGGTGATTCCGGAGCTTGACGGAAAATTCGATGGCATTGCTTTCCGCGTGCCAACCCCCACTGTTTCAGTGGTTGATTTGATCTGTGAAACTGAAAAGAAGACCAGCGTTGAGGAAGTAAACAACGCTTTTAAGGAAGCTGCTAAAACCAGCCAGATGCAGGGGATATTGGCAGTGGAAGAAAAACCTTTGGTTTCTTCTGATTTTGAAGGCAACAGCTACTCTGCCATTGTTGATGCGGCTCTGACCATGGTTAATGAAAACATGGTAAAAGTCGTTGCCTGGTATGATAACGAATGGGGATATTCCTGCCGTATGGCTCAGTTTGCTGAACTGATAGGGAAAAAAATGTAGTTTCAAAATCGGGTTAAAAGCCCGATTTTTTTAAATACATATAAATTAATTTTTAAATATGATGTATTCTAAGAATCAACTAAAGATTTTCATATTTAGTCTGTTTTTGTTTTGTTTTTTAATTCCTTTAAACGCAAAAGCAACTATATACTATGTGGATGCAACCGGAGGTAATGATGGTAATTCTGGCACTTCAGAACAAGCAGCTTGGAAAACCATCTCAAAAGTTAACGGAGCAAACTTTCAGGCAGGGGATCAGATATTATTTAAAAGAGGTGAGATTTGGCGGGAACAATTAGAAAATTACAGTGCCGGCGTTTCCGGAAACCCAATTATTTACGGAGCCTATGGTTCAGGTAACAAGCCTAGTATTCGCGGATCGGATACTTTTAATTCACTGGATAATTGGACGCAAGAAAGTGGTAATATGTGGTACGCTTCTTCCATTAATAATGACCCGGGAGTTTTTGTTCACGACGGTATTCTGGGAGCGAGAAAAACAGCTAAAAATAATTTAGCCTCTCAATGGAACTATTGGTACGATTCTTCGAATAAGCGATTATATGTTTTTTCATCTTCCAACCCGGCCTCCTTAGCCAGTCTTTTGGAAATAGCGATAAGAGACAGGTTTACGGTCGGCCAGTGGTGGAGCTATACAACCTATGAAAATTTGGACCTCCGTCATTATTGGTCCAATTGGTATATGTGGGGAGCAAAAGAAATTATCTTTAGAAATGTTGATTTCTCCCAATATGCGAAATATGTGATGCAATTCAATAACGGAAGCAACGGATCAGTTGAAAACTGTACTTTTAACGACTGGGGTTTAGTGGCAGAAAGCGAGGGATACGCTATTCATGTCATTGGCATTCCGCCTTTGGCTGAAAGCGGGCCGGTTGATGTATTAAATTGTACTTTTACCATTAATCATTCTCAAAATACAACTGAGCTCGCTGCTGTCGGTGGCGACGCGGGCGGATGGCTGCGTAATATTATTGGTAACAAGGTAATTGCTAATGTCGATAGGTTTACAGGTAGTGCTATCTGGTCCTGGAGATCGGCTTCTATTGCTACCTCGATGACAATTGAGAGAAACATTGTTTCAAAAACCACAAGTGCGGGAATAGGCGTTCAAGAAATTGAATATTATGGAGGCCATCCCGATGTAAAAATACGTTATAACTATATAGAAGATGCTGATTTGTCTGATATTTTAGATACCGAAGCATTAAGAGTAAGAACGTTCTCAGCTGCTACCCAGTGCGAAGTGAGTTATAATATCATCAACCGCACTAAAGACGGAATCTTTCCTCACCCAGGAATATATCTTTATGGCGCCAACAGTGCCAAGATATACAATAACACTATTACAGGAACTGACTGGGGGTTTCGGGTTGACTTTGAATCAAAAAACAATGATATTCGAAATAACATTGCAGTAAATAGCCGCCAGTACGGCATTTTTGTCAGCGACACATCAACAGGTAATACATTTTCTAACAATCTCATTTGGAATAGCAGCGAATCCAATTATTTTGGCGTTAGTTCTGGTGCCGGTGACATTAATTCAGACCCTAAATTTACCAACTCTTCTGGCGGAAACTTTAGTCTTCAATTATCGTCTCCAGCAATTGATGCCGGTACTTATATAGGTACTAGCTATGCTTCTGGTATTGCTTCCGGATCTTCTTGGCCCTCAATTAACACATTAAATCAAGACAATAACGGAAACAGCTGGGAAATGGGTGCTTACGTATTTAACGAAAACGTAGCTCCAACGGTTTCAATAACCTCTCCTTTGTCAGGTGCAACAGTAAGCAGTTCTGTTACTATTTCTGCTGAGGCTAGCGATAATACAGGGATAGCTGGTGTTTGGTTCAAGCTGGATGGTTCTAATCTTGGTTCCGAAGACACTACTTCTCCCTATTCAATAACCTGGGATACTACTGTTACCTCTAACGGATCTCACTCTTTGGTTGCTATTGCCCGTGACGCTTATAATAATTACACAACCTCCCAGACAGTTAATGTAATTGTAAATAACGCTTCAGCTCCGCCTTCCTCTGATACCACGGCTCCTGCTGTTATTACTAACCTATCAACCTCCAGCTCTACTCAGAATTCAGTTATTATCTCTTGGACTGCGCCGGGAGATGACGGCAGCTCAGGCACTGCCAGTAGCTATGATATTCGCTATTCCACTTCTGCAATTACCGACTCTAATTGGGTTTCAGCCTTCCCAGCATTAAGCGAGCCAATACCTCAGGTAGCAGGTACTATCCAGACCTATAGCCAGGCCGGGTTAGCCGCCAATACTACCTATTACTTTGCCATTAAGACCACAGATGATAGCAATAATACCTCTCCTTTATCTAATATAGTAATGGCTATTACCAGCGCTTCTTCCCTTCCTCCTTCCGGCTCAACCGCGCCTGCATCTGGTTCTGGTACCGATCAAGATAATATAAAAAAGCTTGAAGCTCAGATCCAAGAATTACTAGCCAAGATAGCTAAACTTAAGGCCGAGCTAGCAGCAATGAAAGGAGGATCAACAACTACTGTTCCCGTCAGTTGTTCTTCAGTTGTTTTTTCCCGCGACCTCTATCTTGGGAAAACTGGTAATGACGTAAAATGCCTTCAAGCTATGCTCAATCTCGACCTTGAAACCCAGGTAGCCATTACTGGAGTAGGTTCTTTAGGATACGAAACCTCGTATTTCGGCGCTAAAACCAAGGCAGCCGTCATTAAATTCCAGCAAAAGTATTGCACAGAGATACTTGCGCCCTTTAAATTGACAAAAGGTAACGGCCTTGTCCGTATAAAAACAAGAACTAAACTAAACTGGCTAATGGGTAAATAGAGAGAAACAGTAATTGAGGACGGTTTGTCCTCAATTTTTAATTAAGATATAATTAAACATATGATTAAAAAAGGAGATTTGTATTATCCAGGCGAGGAAATGAAAGAAGAATCCTGGGTTAAAAGTACGAATATATACAAAGAGGCCTTAAAAAGCCCCATTAAATTTTGGGAAACTATTGCCCAAGACCTTTATTGGAGAAAGAAATGGACAAAAGCCTTTACTCATACCAATCCCCCGTATTTTAAATGGTTTGAGGACGGTAAGATCAATATTACGGAAAATGCTTTGGATAGGAACCTAAAAGAAAAAAAAGACAAGACAGCCATTCTTTGGGAGCCGGAGCCTTTAAACGAATCTCCTCGGTCCTTAACCTATTTTGAGCTATATCAAGAGGTTAACAAATTTGCCAATGGTTTGAAGGCATTGGGCGTTAAAAAAGGGGACAGGGTTGGTATCTATATGCCCATGATCCCTGAAGTCATTATTGCCATGCTTGCTTGCGTGAGAATCGGAGCCATTCACAGCGTGGTTTTTTCCGCTTTTTCTCCATCTGCCTTACAAGTGCGCTTGGAAATCACTGAAGCAGAAGTTCTAATTACTGCTGACGGATATTACCGCAGGGGCAATATTATTAATTTAAAAGCCAATATTGAGGAAGCGATTAAAGGAACAAAGATCAAGAATGTAGTGGTGGTAAAAAGAGCTGGCAATGAGATTGCCTGGAATAAAGATCGGGACATCTGGTGGCACGAGCTGGTTAAGGACCAAAAAACAGAATGCGAGCCGGTAATAATGGATGCAGAAGACAGGTTATTCGTTCTTTTTACCAGCGGCACCACCGGCAAGCCCAAAGGCTGCGAGCATGTTTGCGGAGGATATGCTGTTCAGGCCTATCTGACCGGCAAATGGATTTTCAATTTCAAAGAAGATACAATTTTCTGGAGCACGGCTGATATTGGCTGGATTACCGGGGCAACCTATTCCTGCTACAGCCCCTTGATTAACGGAATAACCTTTGTCTTATATGAGGGAAGCTTGGACTGGCCGGGATTTGACCGCTGGGCTCAGATTATTGAGAAATACAAAGTAAATACTTTCTACACTGCTCCCACTGCCATCAGGATGTTTAAAAAGAATTGCTCTGACTTGATCAAGAAATACGAGTTTCCCAGTCTTAAGCTTTTGGGCTCGGTAGGAGAACCTATTGATGAATCAGCCTGGCTCTGGTATTTTAAAGAAGTGGGAAAGGAAAGATGCCCTATTGTTGATACTTGGTGGCAAACAGAGACAGGTAGCATTCTAATCACTTCCTTGCCAGGATTAGGCCCTTTTAAACCGGCTTTTACCGGTTTGCCCCTGCCCGGCATCAACTTTGATATTTTAGACGACCAGGGCCAGTCTTTGCCAGCTTTAAAGGAAGGGAACCTGGTGATTAAACCTCCTTTTGTCCCCGGCCTTTTGCGAGGAACCTACAAAAATCCAGAGAAATATTTGGAAACCTACTGGAGTCAGTACGGAAAAGAAATATATTTCACTTCTGATGCTGCCCTTAAGGACCAAGACGGGCTTATCAGGATAGTGGGAAGGGTTGACGATGTGATCAAAGTGGCTGGACATCGTTTGACCACCGGTGAAATTGAAGCAGCCATTAATCTCTATCCCGGAATGATTGAATGCGCTGTTTTAGGGGTTTTTGACAAGATCAAAGGAGAAGTTCCCATTGCTTTTGTGGTCAATAAAGATGATAACCATTCCGATGACTTGAGGCAAAAGCTGATTGAGCAGGTCAGGAAAATAATCGGTCCCATTGCCACGCCCAAAGAGATTTTTTTGGTCAAAGACCTGCCCAAAACCAGGTCAGGCAAAATCATGAGGAGGATTCTGAAAAAAATAACAAATCAAGAAGAGCTCGGAGATCTTTCAACCTTGTCCAATCCGGAAAGCGTTGACCAGATTAAAGAGCTTATCAAAAATGCCCAAGAAAAATCTCAAGAGAAATAAAAAACTAATTCTCTGGTTTAAGGAGATATCTAAAGAAGATGTAGCTTTGGTAGGAGGCAAAAACGCTTCTTTAGGAGAAATGTTTTCCCAATTGACCAAAAAGGGGATTAACGTTCCGGACGGGTTTGCCACCACCTCCTTTTTTTACTGGCGCTTTTTAGAAAAGAACAATCTTTTAGTCCAAATGAAGGACTCTTTTAAGAATCTTGATGTAAAAGACCTGAATAATTTACAGGAAGCAGGCAAAAAGGTGAGAAGCCTGATTCTTAATTCTGTTTTTCCCATGGAAATGGAAAAGGAAATACTCAAGTATTACCAGAAGCTGGTCAAGGAATACGGCAAGAAAATTGACCTGGCAGTAAGATCTTCTGCCACAGCTGAAGATTTGCCTTCAGCCTCTTTTGCCGGGCTTCACGAGAGCTATCTTAACATCAGGGGCGAGCAGGAACTGCTTTATACAATTAAAAGATGCATTGCCTCTTTATTTAATGACCGGGCCATTTCCTATCGGCAGGAAAAGGGCTTTGACCATTTAAAAATTGCTTTGTCAGTCGGCGTTCAGAAAATGGTCAGAAGCGATCTGGCTTCAGCCGGAGTGATTTTTACCCTTGATACGGAAAGCGGTTTTAGGGACGTGGTATTAATCAACGGATCCTGGGGTTTGGGAGAAATGGTGGTTAAGGGAAAAGTAATTACCGATGAATTCACTGTTTTTAAGCCGACTTTAGAAAAAGGCTTTTTGCCTTTGATTTCCAAGAAACTGGGAACAAAAAGGAGAAAGCTGATTTATTCTGATGACAAGTCAACGGTTGAGGCAGCTGTTCCCATTGCTGACCAGCAAAGGTTCACTTTGGATGATAATGAGGTTCTGACCTTGGCGAGATGGGCTTTAATCATTGAAAAGCATTACGGTTTGCCTATGGACATTGAATGGGCTAAAGACGGAAGAACCAAGCAGCTTTTCATTGTTCAGGCCAGGCCGGAAACCGTTCACGCTCAAAAGGAAATCAAAAGTTACATTCATTATCAATTGGATGAAAAAGGCAAGCTGCTTTTAGAAGGTGAATCGATCGGCTCAAAGATCACTAGCGGAAAAGTAAAGGTGATTCCTAGCATTAACGATATCAAAGACTTTAGTAAAGGAGACATACTGGTTACCAAAATGACTGATCCGGACTGGGTGCCGATCATGAAGATTGCCAAAGGAATCATCACTGAAGAAGGATCAAGAGTGTGCCATGCGGCCATTATCAGCAGGGAAATGGGTATTCCCTGCATAGTGGGCGCGATCAAGGCAATGGATATTTTAAAGAACAACCAGGATGTAACCATTGATTGCGCTGACGGCCAGAAAGGAAAAATATTTGAAGGCCAGCTGAAATTTACAATTAAAAAATACAATCTTAAAAAGATACCTCGTACCAGGACCAAGATAATGCTTAATACCAGTCACCCGGAATCTGCTTTTGAAAGGTCTTTCCTGCCTAATTCCGGTGTGGGACTAGCCAGAGAGGAATTCATTATTACTTCCCAGATCCAGGTGCATCCTCTTGCTTTGATTAATTTCAACCAAATAAAAAGCCGGACTTTAAAGAATAAAATAGAAAAGCTGGTTCAAGGATATTCCAGTAAAAAGGAGTATTTCATTGACAGGCTGGCCCAAGGGATCGGCCGGATTGCTGCTGCTTTTTATCCCAAACCCGTGATTGTCAGATTTTCCGACTTTAAGTCAAACGAATACGCTGAACTTGTTGGCGGAGAACTATATGAGCCCAAAGAAGCAAACCCCATGATCGGATTTAGGGGTGCTT
>Ga0315284_10005141_pt1 | contig 18589 bp, 6 predicted proteins | sample YL17G09_16_MG_FD_203696 | JGI IMG/M metagenome (GOLD analysis project Ga0315284, IMG submission 203696) | Sediment microbial communities from Yellowstone Lake, YNP, Wyoming, USA - YL17G09_16 | ecosystem: Environmental > Aquatic > Freshwater > Lake > Sediment | place: USA: Wyoming | collected... | reverse complement strand
TAGGATCTGCTACTAAAATTCCATCAGTTCCCGCGCCAATGACAGCATTAGTTGTAGGATTAACAACTTGAAAACTAATTCCAAATAAATCACTAAATGGAGATGAATATGCGCTATATCCATTACTAAATGTAGTTGTAACGGAATTAGTAGTAATAGTAGAGTTTTCTAATAGCCCAACATTTAAATTGTAATTTAGATACGAGTTAAGTAATGACAAATCATCTTCATCAATTATTCCGTCTCCATTAACATCTCCATAGATCATGGAGCATAAAGATGCACTTGCTATTTTGTAATATAATGAGGTGTCTAAAATATTTGGAATTATTTTAGCCCCAATAAAATCTCCATTTAATAAATTTGACGCTAAATTAGAAACAGAGGTATTGTATCTGACAGAATCTGTAGGATCATCTACTATTTTAATAATAATTTCATTAGCAACAATTGTTGCACTATATAATTTAGAATTAATAATGCTATTAAGTGCGTCAAAAAACTTCTTATTTTTATCCGCAATTGCTCCTACAACTAATGGATCAGAAGCTGCTTCTAAATTAGCCATATCGATAGTGTTTAATAATTTAATTTCTGGAACAAATTGTTTTCTAGAAAGAACGGGGTTGCCGGTTCTTTGGTCTGGCACCGAGTCTGACTCCAATGTTGTAGCAGTAACAACAGCTTTGAAAACATTAGTCCCAGTAAATTGCAATTTATTTAATGAATGATCGGTTGTATTTAATGTATTAACATCTTGTTCAGTTTTTTCAATAATAATACCATGACCATTTTCATAAGCTTGACCGTCTGAAATTTTAGCAGCATCTGTCCAGACTTTAAACCATAAATCTTCTTCTGGAATATCTACCCACAATGTTCCTGTAAAAGTTGTTATTCTGGAATCATCAATTAGATTATCTCCTACTGCAAATAAAATATCACATTTATCAGCAGACCCAGATCTTTTAGCGGCGACTGCATAATAACTTCCAACATTAATAATTGATCCTGCGGCAATTGGAGTGTTACTAAGAACAAAATCTACTGGCTGTGGCACAGAATCTAAAATAATGCCTGCAGCTTGTAGCGTAACATAATTTATGCTAATTTGAGCTAATGCGATATTAGATGGAGCAAATTCAATAGGGAAATTTGGTGCAATATCAGTTGCGCATTCAATACTAGATTGAAGTGGGTAAATACTTACAACCAAATCACCAGTCCAAGCCAAATCGCTTTCATTTCCCGCCTCTTGATTCCTAACAGAAAGTAATAATGTAACTTTTTGAATATTGTTGGTTTCTGCAATAAATTTTTGTCCAATTTGAGTGGTTACATCTCCACTAAGAATTGCTTTGTTATCCTTTTCTGCTGTATAAATTTTTAAATCGTCTATATTATATAATGGCAATGCTGCTTGCAATAAACTATCTAAAGATAATGCAGAATCTAAAAAGAAATCTCGAAAAAATAAATTTGGCTGTATATCTTGAGCTACCATCACAGGGTCTCTAGATAGTGTCATTGGCTTAGCTTCTTTAATAGTAAGCGTTCCGCCTAAGTTAAAAGAGAAATCTGGATCACCTAAAAGATCGTTAAATAAAAGAACTAAAATATTGGTAAAATGTTTATTTGTAATTTGTATTTCATCATTTTTAAAATAAAATGTTTCATATTGCAAACTGCTATTAAAATCAAGTCCAATAACGCAAACTTTAACCATTCTTTTGCCAGAAGCAAAAGATCCTGATAATTCAATTTCTAGTTGATTTCCAAAATTATTATCTGCCGGTTGATTTTGTGTTAAAACCGCTAAGCCATCTAAAAACCCTGAAGTTAATGATGAATCAAAAAGAATATTTTGAACCAATACTTCTGGCAAAACTCCAGTTCCTATATGATTATTAATAATTGATGATTGAATCGTAGTATTACTATCTTGCTCCAAAGAAAGATCAATATTATCTACCTGCTGTGAATCAAACCATATATTTTGTTTAGCTGACACAGGAATGCGCTTAGTCATTATTTTCTCCTATTTCTATCAAGTACATTCTGTTTAGCAGTTGATTTTTCATTTATAGTATATTTTCATGATTATTTTGTATATTGAATAAATACGCGACTATTAGCGGGTTTTAAAACTTTTATAAGTATTTCTAATACTTCTTGTACTTTTGCGCTACTACTAACTATACCAAGAGAGTCTATGATATTAACTGAAAAATCAAATAAACCATTATTTCTATTCTTTAAAACTGCATAATCCGTTGCTAATTCTATTAATTCAGAAAAATCTAACAAATATGTCGTATATAAATCTTCAGTTACCGGATATACTATATCTAAATTGGTACTATAATTAACATCAAGCGGCTCCCCATATGGAGCATAAATTGGTCTAGAAATATTGCTAATTCTAAAGTTATCTATTAAGCTATAAATTGAATTTTCACCAGTATATTTGCTTCCAATAAATAAGTCATTTATTTGATCTTTAAATATAATATTACCAATTATATTATAACCATCTCCGGGCATTGATGAGCCCATGACAATTGGAAAGTCTCCAAATATAATACCAGAGCCAAATTGTATGTCTGTAAATTCATAACCATCTAGAAACAAACGCATTTCATCTGTTCCGGTGCCGCCATTAATTTTATAACTTGCCTTAACCCTATGCCAAGTATTTTTTGACCAATAAATTGGGGCTCTAAGAACGAAATCAGTTTGAGATGCAGTTATTGCAAAATTCATATATCCAGAAGGATCTTTGTATATAGAAATACGATCCCCATTAAGTCCTTTTGGAATATAGTTAACGACAACATTGGAATGTTGATATGGTAATTTTCTATTTAATCTAATTATCTGAGTATTTTGTTTAACTTTTTTATTTTCAGTAGTTTGATATGTAACAATTAATGGAAGCGAACTTGCTGGCAATGTTTTTCCAAGATAAATCGTTTTGAGATTAGTTCCTATTGAGCCTTCTGCAAAATAATCAGTATTAGTTGGATCTCCATCAATTTTAACACTTATAACTTGTAATATTGATTTTGCTACATGAGTAGAATTTTCATTTAAACTTAATGCTTCTTCTTGAATTGCATTTTGAGTATCAGTTTCTAATTTTCCACCAGCAAAATAATCAATACTCTGATCTCCATTTTTAAGCTTAATGCTTAGAATGCTGCTTGCTGGAGAAGTTATTTTAACAGAAACATTATCTAAACTAACTGCATCTTCAACTACAGCGCCGAATGCATCAAAATAAAATCTAGTATTAGGATCATTGCCTGAGTCATAAATTGGATTAACCCAAAATTCAATTGTTGCCTGTTTTTTAGTATCTAAAATTCCATCATTAGATACGAGTATTGGTTTGTCTAAAATAACTAAACTATTACCAAAATTCTCATTTACAACAGAAGAGGATTGAAAGTGTTCTTTATTTTTATTAGCTGTATTGATATAAAATTTTGCGGTATTAATAAATGGAAACGTATCAAAATCCAATAATACCAATGTAGAGGTATCTGTAACTAAAGCTTTTAATGAGTTAAAATCTTTGGTAATTGATTTTTGATTTGATGGAATGCTTTCCCCTATTCTAGTATCATTTAACATAATAGAATATATTTTTATTTGATCTAAAATAACATTTGCCTGTCTAGCTCCATTAATATTACTTCCAAAGTATAAATAATTATTTAAAGAATCAAATTTAATTCTAGCATAAGTAGAATAATCTAATTCATAAAATCCTTGATTTAAATAATATGGTTGTCCAGGACTATTGCCTTGTTCAAATGTAAAAAATCCATTTTGTAAACCACTTCTATATTGACTTACATTTAATATTTGATAAATTCCATTAGTAAAAGCTGGCAATGGAATAGAGGCTACAGCATTGGTTGGAGTTACAGTAATAGATTGCCTATCTTCAGACAAGCCTGTAATCAAATAAAATCCGGCAACTGATGCGGGAGAGTGTATCCACAAATAATTATTAATATGAAGCCCGCTAAACGAATTATTTACATCACGAAATGAATTACTTGTATCTTTTTGCAATGTGTATCCGCTGCCGATATGATAACTAAATCTAACTATTGGGGCGTATCCGTCAAGATATCCGTCAGAATATCCATCAGTATACCCATCAGAATATGTAAGAGAATATTTTTCTTTAACATCAACATTGAGCGCATTTTTTAAATGATTTATTGGCACTACAAATACATCTACAAAATTTATATGACTAAATTGATGAATAGTATCTTTTGCACCATAATCAGTAAATGTAAGAAGCTCAGTAGTTGGAACTGCATTGCTAGTTCCGTTTATCTTAACAGTTACTGGTGTTGCAAAATTAGTATTAGTTCCACTAATGGTAGCCGTAAGAATCTTTCCAGCTATAGATAATGTTGGTTGCGAAACAGATAATGCATTTGATTGAAATCCAATGCCAAAAACAGAATTTGATGGACCAATAGATGTGGTAGGTAAGATTATTTTAGTAATTTTTGCTTCATCTAAAGATATTGGGGAAGGAAGTCTCGTCATTAAAATATTTTCAGCGCCAGTACTCCATACATAATATTGTTTCTTAATTCTTTTGTGATTTAATCCAAGAGATCTAACTATGATTAAATCTCCAGCCAAAACATCTTTTGAAATTGTTAAAATATTGTTAAAACTACTATCTTTAGAAATAGAATAATCAGGTCTTAATGCCCTAACGCCTGGCAATTCAGTTTCAATGCCATCATAAATTCTAAATGTAAGACCACTTAAAGTAAATGGCATATTTTCATTAATTATTAATGTGTGTCCAGATACTGATACGACAGTGTAAACAATTTCAAGAGAAGAGTTGCTTATACTAATTAAATGTCCTGCTAATATTCCTGCAGTTTCAAAATTAGTAATTGCCGACGTTATAGTTGGTGAGCCAATTGTTATATTTAAATCTGCGCCACTTAATACATATGACATGGTACTTACCACTGTGTTTGTAGCAATATCTATATCTAAAGCGATAATGTATTCAGCTCTATTTACAGAGAATGTTCCATCTGTAATAGTTGCTGGCATTGTAGTTGATAGTAATAAGTTTTGACCAGTTATGCCGATAATGGTATATCCAAGTGGATTGAATCCGCTTTCATCTATAAATATAGTATCTCCAATAAATACATTTAACGTACTAAAATTAATAGTAGAAGTAACTGTTGCGCTACCTAACGTAGTTGACAAATCTGTTGATCCTACAATGTCTCTATTAGATAACCCTGCAACATCTTCTTGAGTTACTGTGTTATATTTTTGATGTAAATATGGTTGTAATTTTTGTCCATATTTAATAATATTTGGAACTTCAAGTCCGTCAATAAATAAATGCATTTCATCTCTATTATTGCGCGTATTTAGTTTCCAAGATATAGCAACGTGGTGCTGGTCATTTGCTTGCCAAGATGACACGTCTGCGCCGATATTATAGCTTTCTTTATTTTCATCAAATACTTTGAAATTTAAATATCCGCTAACATCTTTAAATAAAGATAATCTACTTTGATTTTCTGATTTACCAAAATCAAATATATAATGCTCTAAATCGGCTAAAAATGTAATGCCTTCATCTATTTGAGTGTTTCCGGCAATAGTCATAGTAATACTGCTAGTTCCAGTAAACGTTTGCATATTAGATGGCTTTGGAGATGTTATTGATTTAGTGTCATAAAATTTACCATTTGTTGTAATACTGAACTTATAATCGGCAGCGTATCCGTCTGCATATCCATCAACATATCCATCTGTAATTTCAATGAACCATCTAGAGAAGTCGCCAACAGAGTCTTGATCATAATAAATAAAAATGCCATCTTTATTAGTGTTTGGAGATCCAAATACAGCTGAATTTTTATTTAAAGTAAAAGCACCATTCGTAATTTCAGGATGACTTTCAGAAGCCCCAATGAAAACATCAAATGGGCTTACCGCATATCCATCTTTTAAAATTGTAAATGTTACATCTGCATCATTATCTAAACCATTCCATTGCGGAGTAATCCATGTTTCAAAAGTACCTTCTTCAAATCTTAAATTAGAATTAACTGGAATAGTAATCGTTTGATCGCTAGAGTTAATTAATACTCCATTGCCAAATTTAGACGATAATAATTCAAACTCACCAGTTGTAGATACTGTTTCTGGAACTAATAGGCTATTGCCTAAAGACCAATTTTGAAAAATAGACTCAGTAATTTCTGGTTCAATGTGAGAAATAGTTTTACCAATATTTTTAATTGCATTTAATGTTGGACCTTTAACAAAAGACGATAACGCTGCAGTTAATGCATCACGATATCTTTCTCTATTAAAATCAATATCTAAATCAATTAATTCTGGAACATTAATTAATGTTCCAAAATTTTTAGATAAGGAATCTCTTAAAGCACCAGACTTGTAAGAAACATAATAAGTGCTATCTGCAGATAAATTCAAACCAGTACGAAAATCTAATAAATTATCTCCATATTCATAACTTACAATAATTTCATCAGCAAGATAACTATAATCAATAAATAAATCACCTTTATTATAATCAATTACTATTCTAGATAAATTATTAATTGTAAAATTATATGTAACATGAACAAGGTCTCCAATTTGTGGAGAATTAACTCCAGACAATATTAACTTAATAGTACTGCCCGGAACAAGTGTTCCTGCCCCGTCCCATAGCTCTGTAAGATTTGACGTTTTAATTACGCTAAAAGTATATGTAATATTATTTGATATATATGGAATATTTTCATTTATATTAATATAATATTTTGATGTATTAGTGTCAAATTGTACGGTTTCAAAAGCTTCTTTATTAATAGAATTTGTTGTAATATTAAATCCGCTCATAGTGCTTACTGTAGCAAAATTTAATGGATTAGTACTATTTGTAAGATCGCTATACTCATAAATAGATCTAATAAATTTAATTTGATTTGTAACCCCAGAAACAAATATTGAATCAACAAATGCGCCAATAGAACTATTTTGGATTTGATATGGAGCGTCAGTAGAGGCATTCAAAAATAACTCATCTGAATTTTCTAAAATTTCTGGAACAATTTTATTATCTTCAAAAGAAGTGTATGCAAACTGTTTATTTTTTGGATTTAAAATACTAATACGATAATAAATATCATCAACGCTTATAACATGTGGAAATATTGGAACGATAATATTACTTTTATATGTAGCCGTTCCTATACTAAAATTCTGTAAAGCAGAAACTGCACAGTAAATTATACCATTAATATAATCAACCATATATTCACCAACATAAGATAATTCATTTGTATTTACAGTTACGCTTAAATCTCTATTATACCATTTTTCATTTATAAATACATTTGCATTTGAAAGTGTAAGGCTTGTATTAAGTGATGATGCTAGAGAATCTTCTGTAGAGGCAATTATGGTATTATTATCTAATGGAATATTAAAAATTAATAATGCTGCAGAATTTGTAAAACTCGTATTAACAAATAATAACTCATTCGTTACATTATTAAATGAAGCCCTTTCATTTACTTCAGATAAAATTCGTGGTGGTGTATTATATCTAAAATAGATTTTATCATAATTCCATCGATCTATAATATAGATTTCGCCAGAGGTTTCATTATAAACTCTAAAAACATTAGTAATTGGCGACTCAACTGTTCTAAGAGAATTTAATGCCATTAATCCATTATTAATTCTTTCATTTAATATTTCTTTATGTAAATTTGCTTTATAATCAATTTCTGGTATTAAAACTTGTTCATAATCAAAATTTATTTTACCTTCAAATCCCTTTAAACTTCCATTTGGCAATGCCACTAAATCAATTAAAGTAGAATCAAATACATAATCTAAATCTGATTTATAAGTATATTTATAAATATATGTTGCTAATGGAGGATATGCTCCAGTACCATTATTAGTTAAATCTTCTCCGTAAACATATATTGTACTATTTTCATAATCTATAGAATAGATACCTGGTTTAGACGGCAATGCATTTAATCTAAATGGTATTTCTGTTAAAAATGCAGGATGCAATCCGCCATTAGCACTAAGATTTGGATCTGTAAATGTAACTCCAGCTATAGTTGGGACTACATTACTAATATCAATTATGGGTGCGTGCTTTAAGGAAAATATATTAACAATAGGCGGTAACGTTTCTCTTATAGAAGTTAATGCGGTATATACTAATACGCTATCTGCATCAATAACAATACCTGAATTTTTAGATTCATATTCTACATCTATTTTAATTATTTTATCTAATTTAAATAAAGAATCATCTAAAATTTTATCACTAATTCTAATTTGGTTATCTTCTAATAGTAAATAATCAAATCCAAATTCTGTGTCATATCTTGAGCTTTTTATTTGATATCCTAGACTCTCAATATCATATACATAAACTGAATTAACAGATGCAAGAGTAAATGTAATGCTGTTTATTTTAGTTACTGGGGTGTTGCTAAAATTAAACGTTAAATTATTAATATTAAATTTACCAATAGTATCAGATGAGTCCGGAGTTAAAATTTCAAAATTAGATTCGCGCTGTAATGTTACGGGATAATTTGGGAAAATATCAAATGATAAAGTTTTGTTAGTTAAAGTATTAGTAGGGGTTCTGCCAACTCTAATTGCCTCATAGGCTCCTTCTTCATTTAATCTATCAGACGGTCCCTCTCCTCTTATTTTTTGTTCATCAATAGTTGTAAATGAAAGATAATTTTCATTTTTAACTTGTCTGATATCATATAATGCTCTTACTAATTGAGCAGATAATGAATTTATATGTTTATTAATAATAGTATTATCATCTTCAATATTATATATATTATCATTAAAGAATGCTTTTAGATTGTCTTTAATTGGATTATTTGGCTCAAGCGGTCCGATAATCAAAAATTGATTAATAATGCCATCTTCAACCATCCTAGCAGTTCCATTAACTGATATAAATTGATTTGTAGAAGTTGATTGAAAATTTATAATATATGCAGCGTGCTGAGTTAATGGTTGACATTTTACGGAGAACTTGTCTCCAGATACTTTAATGCCTAAAACTTTTGCATCAGGAACATTAATAGTATTAGATGTAATTGTAATATTAGAAGTTGCAAGATTAGGCGTTAATTGCTCACTAAATATAATATCTATATTTGAGCTATTAATTATTTTTACACTTTTAATCCGTAAAGTTTTTGCCATTATCTCGTCTCAGTATTTATGATAACATTATTTGATACAAAATATTCATCATCACGCGCCTGTAACTCTAACACCTTGCCACTTACACCCGTCTTATTAAGATAAAGCGTTCTTGCTCTTGCTATACCGTCGACTGATTGTGCAATATTAATTAATGTTGGTTCATCTATAATATCGCCCAAAGTAGTTGTAGTAAGTTCAGCCACTAATTGATCTCTAAGATTTTGTAAAACAGTTGTAGCCGAATTTTTAAAAGACTCTGAAATAACTACATTCATAGTCAAATCAACTTCCGTAAGTAATGCCGCTTTAGCTAATACGTCAGCATTAATTGGTCTCGTATTTTCTAAATTAAAAGTAACATCAGATATCAATTTATTATAGTTATATAAAATTGATATTCTTTCATTTTGTTTTGGAGCAGTATAGTCATAAAAAATCTTATAACGTGCTCCTAAACTTGGTTGGGTAAAAGAAGATGCAGCAAATCTTGCTAATTGAGACGCTCTAAACCCACTACTTACAAACATCTTATTAATTAAAGCAAACTTCTTATTAGTATATAACGAACCATTTCCAGTATATGATAAATTTTCTGAATCATTATCAACTGTATAGTAAAATGTTATTCTTAATTTGTCACCAATTTTAGGTAAATTTTGAACATCAGTATTAAGTAAATTGTTACTGGTATTAGGTAATATAAAATCTAAATTTTCTAAACTGGAATTTATCAACATTTCATCAGCAAATAATAAATTATTTTGTAAAGTTGAATTTTCCGTATCATAGGTAGTTAATATACTTAATACTTCATCATTTGACGAACTGGCAGTAACAACTTTTTCTAATTTAATAACCTTAGCCAATTTAATAGTACTTGGGATGCTTTCAGAAGAGTTTATAGATAAAGCCTTTTTAATTGCTTCGGATACATTTAATCTTAATCCAGTATTAGTTGCTGTAAAAATAACATCTTGAACTTTATTTAAACTAGTTCCGCTAATAGTGATGATTCCAGTATTAATAACTTGATCAGATAGTGCCCCTATAACACGAGTAGGTGCTTTTTTTAAATTATGAAAGTTAAAATACATAGTATAAACTTTATCATTTTCTAAAGCATTTGCAGTTACTGGAAATAAAATTCTATTATTAACAGCATCAATTGTTCCTGTATATTTAAATATCTCTTGACCGTCTAATATTCTAATAACAGAAACTTGATCTGCGGTAATATTTTTTAATATATTACTAATTGTAATTTTATTTGTTGAAGAGTCGTACGCTAAGATATCATAAATACCATTATTATTAGGATTAGTGCTTAATGTAATTTGTATTTTTTTATTTAATAAATCGGCAAGAGTATTGAAATTTGTAGTTACGCTAGTTATAAATGCCGAATCATTATTTGCAATAATATATCCATCAGTCACTGCAAATAAAATAATATCAGTATTTGGTTCAATGATTTTAAATGATACATTAGATGCTTGTGACGTAATATTGTTGAGCGGTAATGTAAATTGTCCAGTTATTCCATCAATTAATAATGAATCAATTCTAGTAGAAATAATTTCATTACTAAAACTAAATGGCTGAAATCTTCTGACATTTTCAGAATAATAAATTACAAGTACTCTGTCATTAATGACTGGGCTATTTAATCCAGATAGAATTAATTGATAACTATCTGTATTATCAGTAGAGATTGTAATTGTTCCAGGATAATCAGAATTCCACAATTCTAATCCATCAGATAATCTAATAACAGATAAAACATTATCTTCAACTAAATTAAAATCTAAATTATTTATAGATAATTGTACGTAAAATTCATTACTAAAATTTAATTGTACAATTTGATTTTCTCTTTTTGCAGTATTTACTGGGCTAAAATTATTAAATCCATTATTATTTAATAATAAATATCCGTTACCGCTACGGCTTGTTGGTAAAGATGTAATTGCTGATGAAAATAATTCTGAAACAGTAGCAATGTACGTAACTTCTAAAATTAAAGATGTTGCTACGGTATCAATTAATGATGTCGGAATTGTAATCTGAGTATCACTGGAGCTTCCAGAATCAGTAGATGATGAAAAGACATCTGTTTCGTTAATAATAACTGTTACTTTATCACCATCAACAGCTATCGTATCATTTGGTAAAATTATAGTAGTAATATATAAAACATCAATCCCTACAACTTGAGCAGCGTTTGTAAAACTTCCATTCATTTGTGCTGTTGTATAAAGCTCAGCATTTGAGTTTTTCAATTTAACAGACGCAACCTGCACAGTTGGAATTGCTAAAGTATTGATTGTAACTGATAATTTATTAATAAAAACACCAGATGTAACTACTGCTACAGTTCCATCAACCTCAGTAAATGTATTAGCAGTTGATACCGTGTCTATTGGGAAACTGGTAGTTCCTATAAAATAATTATTACCTACACTTAATTCAAATTTAATTCTTTCATTTTTAATAGCAGAAGAATATCCCCAATCAATACTATCTGTAACTGCTCTGGTATTTTGAGTTCTTTGTAATCCATCAAAGTCTGAGTATTGATCATAATTAACAATCCAGCTATAATCAACCTGTAAAGTATCACTTGGTGAAGGTAATGTATTTCCTGATATTTTTATTCTACCAGTCATATTATATGGGCTTGTAGCATCATAATTTTGATTAGTAATAACATATCTTTCGCCAGTATTTACATTAAAGACTCTTGTTACATTTGTTATTGGGGAATGTAATAATTGAATAATAGATCTATCAGAAGTTACTTTACTATTTTCATTTGAAATAGCAAGGCTTTGTTGAATGACCGGAATTTCCAAAACATCAGTAAATGTCGTGTTATCTTGTCCATTTAATTGCCCCTTAATTATGTCTTCTTCAAAAAGAGATATTTTATTACTAATCCAAGAGACAGTATCAAATCCCCAAGGAGACCCTGCATATACTCCTGTATCTTTTTTTAATTCATAGTTTCCAAATATTCTGCCTAAAGAATCAATTGTTTTTGGAAGGAAATTAGTTCCGCTACCCGACCCTGTAATTGATAAAATTTCTTCAACAGGTTGAGCTGGCACTTGTCCATTTTTTATATTATCAATTCTTTTTCTATTAACAGTTTTATTTTCATCTCCAGCAATTTGACCAATAACTACATTATTTTTTGCGTTAGTTGGGTCGCTATTGCTTTTATCTTTAAAGATATAGCTATCTGTATTTTGAGTTAAAATAGACCCTAATATAATTATATCTACTTTACCACCTGAACCTTCAGAAACAATTGTTCGAGAGCCATCATTATTTTCTTTAATAACAGTTCCGTCTCGTGTCATTAATGAATTACCAGGCTCAATAACTATTGCGTCAGATACTCCATCAGATCCAAGCGCAATGTTCAAATATCCCAAAGCTGTTCCAACGCTGGATCCACTAAATGAAGATAATACTCTATTTCTAAATGAAACGTCAGTTTCCTGATCAGTTCCGCCTGTAAACGCATTTATATTAGTAACATTTGATACACCAGAAATATTTGTTCTAGAAAGGGTATAAGTTCCAATATTTCCAAGTATACCTGCAGAGCTTGCCATTATAGTAACTTCTACGGCATATTCGTCTGAAATACCTACAAGATCTAATTGATCTCTGAATTTAGTAGCTATTGAACGGTAAAAATTTATAGAAGACGGAGATACCGATAATCCAGTTTTAATTATAAATGATAATCCATTATTTGCAATAACAGTGCTTCCAGCATCAATATTGATTGGAGCAACAATTGATGAAAAAGTTAAAAGAGCAACGCCTCCAGATGGAGTAGACGCCCTTCTAACAACCGCAAAGTTTTTAGCTAATTTATCTAAATCAGATCCTACAACTAATCTTATAGATTGCTTATCTGAAATTCCACCTAATTCATCATATAATAACGATAATTGCCCTGCTGGCGCGTCAATAAATAAATCTCTACTAACTGTTCCCGGTTTAACATCAAGATCTGGCTGTACTAATCTGAAATAATCTATTAGATTTAAAATTATTTCATTTATGCCCCTAATTGTTGCCATAGTTATCCTTTAAAATATAGAGTTATATTGTTGACGCTCTAAAGGCGGTTGAAATTGGTTTAAAGCCTTTTGATAGAGCAGAAATCCTAACACTAAATAATCTAGGATCAAATTCATTTCTAATTATAGATATATCCAAAATCGCGCTAATTTGTTCATCTGCGCTAACTCTTTGAAAAGATTTTACCTGTTCCTGTTGAAGTGTTTTTAAATTCTCTAAACAAGAATTCAATTGAGACTTGCCAATTTGAACTAAAACAGACGTGTATAGAGGGCTTCCAACCAATGTTCTAGATATAAATGAACCATATCCAGGGTGCAATGGATTACTTCCGGCTGTAGTTAGGCAAATCTTCAAAATATCTTGAATTAGCTTTTCTGAATCTATGACGGTTTGTAATTGTCCGTTTTTAATAACTAAATCGCCGTCGCTTATTTTTAGGTCAAATGACATTATAACTCCATCTATATATGAAATTATTGATTAAGTTGTATGATGATTAGAAGATGAATTTAAATATATTTTATCCATTAATTGATATAAGCTCTTAACAGTATCAGTTAGGGACTGCATGCTAATTAAAATATTATCAGATCTGCTAGCTCCACCTAATTTTAGATGTCTCGATGCCCTTTCAAAAGCATCATCGTCTATAAGACCTAATAAATCACTTTCTGGCATAATATAAAGGGCGTAAGTTATTGCAATTATATCAGATAATCCTAATCCGCTAAATTCTCCCATTATAATTTCAATAGTACGAAGTCCCGCATTTGCTTTAGAAATAACACCATCTCTATCTCTAAGTAATTTTTGTAAATTATTAGATGTAGTATCTTCAAATCCGCGACTATTTGTTGGTTTAAAAATTGAATCTTCTCCAATAATCAAATTAGTATGACTTACTTTGCCGCAGGCGGCATCTGCTTCCGCGCTCTGCTGCTCTGAAGCAGATTTGGCTGATAATATAACAATATCCTGATCATAGGGCGTAAAAAATATTTTAGGAATGTTAGATAATATGCTTTTTCTAACAGAGCAGCTATATTCTGGACCAATTTTAGAAGGAACTGGTAGCCAATAATATTGAGATTGTGCTTTATTAATTTGCGATTTAGCGGATTTCAAACTATCTACCATCGCTAATGTTAATTTAATAAATTCTAATAGTTTTCTTTGTTGAAATCCTTCTTTAGTATTTTCCTGGTTACCTTTCTGTTTTAGAAATCTTTCAATTAAAACAGTGTCTTTAATAAAATCATTTTGACTAATAAATAATTGTAAATTTGTAAAATAAGTATTATTAAGCGAATTGTCACCGGTACCAAGCCTTTCGCGTATAATTTTTTCTATGATTGGGGTTTGACAAAAAGTATTAGATGATATTTTGGTAAAATTTTGAAAAATTGCAAATGGAACACAAATTTTTATTTCTGCTGAAAAATCAATTCTGGGATCAACTACAAGAGGCTTTATAATATGTGAAGAGGAAAATATATTACTAGAAGGTTTAGTTCCATCAGCATCTTGTAATGAATTTAAAGGAATTGACTGGTCTTGAATTAAAAAGTTAAATCCAACTTGATTAGGTTTATATGAAAATTTGTCCCATTCTTTTTCTTTTCCTAATGAAGACTCAAATAATCTCAATGTAATTTCATTATTATTTCCTACAGAAGAAGATAATAAAGTTAAAGACTTTGCTGCAGCATCAATTCCTTCATTGTTAGAAAATATTTTTAAGCTATTTAAAGGCGCCCACTGCCTTTCATCTGATGCAGAATTAAAATGTTTTAATTGATTCAGTGCAATACTTATTTTATTTTCTAAAGTAATTGTTCTAGTTACATTTTCTTCCTTAACAATATCGAAACCTGGGCTAAAAAATTTATTTACATTACCAATTACTGGCAAACCAAGAAGTCTATAAAAAGCATGACACCTGCTTTCTTGAGGAGTTTTTTCAGCAGATATTTCATTTGCAGATTTAGAGGTACCATTAGGAATTAGTCCGTTATAAAAATCTTGCTTAATCATATTATGATTTATATAGCTTCTAATCCGATCAATTTTCTGCATGTAATCGCTATAGATTTTGTCTATATTTATTTTCAAATTTTGTTGACTTTGAAAATTTGATTGTTTAATTTTTATAGACATTAGCTATTACCAATATCACGAGTATCTCTGCGTGGCTTACCTTCAGTATCACCTTCTGCGCCATCTGGAGATCCAAGGGCTGATTGGCTATAAACAAATTGATACGGTAAAGATTGAAGAGTACGGCTAGGATCAGTATCAACATCTTCCGGAATAATATTAGTACAGAAAATATTATTATCAAAAGAAATCATAATTTCTCCACTACCAGCACTTGCACTAGTTATGTTCGCTGTGAACGCAACTCCATTATATGTAAAATTACTAACACTTCCAAATGTAACGTGAGCTGAAATTTTATGAGCGATATCAACGGCAACTTCTGTTGGTAAATTAGATGTTAATGATAATCCGTTTCTTTCATTAAGAGTTACACTTACAATAATAGGTTTACTAGTAAATTCTATTTCCGAAGAAACAGTATAATTGCTTTTGCACGCCTCGAATCCAATTCCAATTAATGGACTTAAAGTAGCATGAACTTCATCTTTTAATTTTTGTAAACATATAGTTGTAGATGTTTGAAACTGTGCAACACCAGCAACTGTAAGATCTGCTCTTAAAGCCGATAATGCTGTAGATAAACATGCTTGAGCAGCATCTGCATCAGGAAATCCAAGATCAGTGATAGTCTCCGCAACTTCCAATTCAGCGCCTTCAACCGATCCTAGTTTGCTATACCCGCCGCCGCGACGTGTAGTTTTATTTTTACCACTAAATAAGCCACTTAATTGACTAATTTTTGTGCCAATATCACTAGCATATGCTTGATTAATATAACCTTTAGTTAATGCTAATGATGGCTCACACCCAGCAGTAACAAGATCTTTGCTCAACAATACTGCTAAACTTGGCTTAAATGTATATGTAATATTTGCAATTATAATATGATTATCTACTAATGTTGCAGATGTAGAGTAAGTTGGTGCAACATGTATAAATCCCTCTAACCCAGCACCTGCGTATGAGTTTTTATTAATACCATCATCAAATCCAAATAATGGAGTAACACCATCATCTTCATAACCACTACCACCAACCAAATAAACTACACCATTTGCAATGGTAGTTGGCGTATTATTAAATAATAAAAGATCATCTGTTGGAGCAAGCTTCATAATACAATTTAAAAATTTAATATAACGCGGAGTGCTTGTATCAACGCGACCTGGAAATGCAGATGGCTCATACCAAAATCTTAAATCAATAAGATACGCCGCTTGCTTTATAGCCGTAGTATTTACATAAACTGAATCTGTTGGAAAAAATACAGGTTTTGGAGTTATTGCAACATCAAAAGCATTAATGATATTAATAAATTGCTCAGCTTGCGCTTGAGAATTATCATAAAATTGCCAGCTTTCAACTCTTAAATCAAAAGTAAGTTTACCGAATCCGGGATAACTAGTTCCAGAATCGAATCCATATTTTGGCAAATATTGCATTTCACCAGTATCTCTAGTATATTCTGTTTTAACAATTGCAGGACATACATCAGGAGTGCAGCACCCATCTAAATCACTTGGGTCAGTATCATCACATGCTGGGATACTAAATAACATACCCAAAATATCTCTAATAACTTGAATAACAATATTAAAAATAGATAATAAAACAAATAAATTTTGAAAAATACAAAGCAATGCACCAATCTTTTTTGCAATAGAAATGATAGCATTTGCATCGGCATAATTAAAAGCCTTGACCAAACCAAGAATATTTTTTAATAATAATTGTATAAATTTTAAAATTTGAGAAATAATATATTCAATCAATGCTAGCAATAATAGTAATAATGATATTATCATTATTATTAATGCAAAAATCGGGAACATATTTAGAAAATCAGGAATACATTTTCTGAATAATCTTTTTAAAGCTCTAATTACTTTAAATGGATTAGATAGCGCGCATAAAACTTCAATAATACATATGATTATATTAAGAAGAGGTAAGAAAAATTTATATAACATTAAAAATGGCATAAACTGATCTAACAGTTTCATAATACCATCAAAAATATCTTTACCAAAATTTAAACTTAATTGTGGTTTAAAAGCTCCAGATGGAACTAATAATTGTAAGAAATCTAATATGCTTAATAAATCTTCAGGAAACCCATCTGGTAAACTAATATTTGGAATATTTAATGAAAACGGTTTGCCGAAGCCCGGGATAGCTGGTCCGCTAGGTCCATCTGGTATGTTTAATGTTATATCTGACGGGTCACATGGCATTGTATTTATACATATATCCTTCTATTCTCCAAGTACACATTAAAATAACATTATTAAGCTAATTAATGCTCTCCAAATATTTTGGGCTCAAATGGACCCTTAATAACGTCAGCTACATCAATAGCCTGCTCAATTTCATTAGTTAAATTTTCTGCGCAAGCCAAAATAGTTTCATTTAATTTTTCAATATTAACACTTTTCATATCATAATATGCAAGTACCTTGGCTGCAGCTTTCCATAAATCTTTATGAATATGATCTTGCATATCTTCATAAGCATATTCAATATCTTCATTTTGTGGCACAGGTTCAATAATATCTAAAATACAATTAGCCAATTTAGTTAGCCCCTGTTGTTTAGCCTCTTCTGCTTGTAATATTAATTTCTTATGTAAAACTTTATTAAATTTCATTTATATCTCCGTTATATAGATTCTCCAAATTTTTTAACTTGCCTATTATTAAGATATAATTGTTCAGAATTAATATCTACTCTCGCATCACATTCTATTTTCATATCACCAGATGCGTGTATCGTAAATGCTCCAGGAGTCATTATTGTAATACCTTTATCATCGCACCTAATCATATGCGTACAATTACCACTATTCATAATTCTAAGATCTAAAACGGCTCCAACTTTTGCATTCGCATCAGCTATAAATCTACTATCTGTTGTAATTCCGAAATTACCAATTTGCATATAAATATCACCATCAGCTTGAACGACAGCGCTTCGTGATTTGCGATCTCTGCCCAAATTAATGACAGCACCTCCTGCAAGATCCATCCACATAGAT
>Ga0315284_10005140_pt1 | contig 18589 bp, 12 predicted proteins | sample YL17G09_16_MG_FD_203696 | JGI IMG/M metagenome (GOLD analysis project Ga0315284, IMG submission 203696) | Sediment microbial communities from Yellowstone Lake, YNP, Wyoming, USA - YL17G09_16 | ecosystem: Environmental > Aquatic > Freshwater > Lake > Sediment | place: USA: Wyoming | collected... | reverse complement strand
CGATGTGCATCGAACCGCCACGCCCACGGCAATAGCCGTTCTCCTTGCCCATGAACTCGGCCATCATGCGGTTCAGGTCGGCCCCCTTGGCGATGCAGTGGCCGTGGCCGCGATGGGTGCTGAGGATCAGGTCGTCAGGGCGCAACGCTGCGATGGCGCCCACCGCAGAGGCTTCCATACCGATGGAGAGGTGCATGGTGCCGTGGACCTTCCCCAGCGTGTACAACTGCTCCGCCATCTCCTCGAAGGCACGGATCGTGACCATCTGGCGAAGCAAATCAGGTTTGTTCAGGCTCATCTATCCTCCACATATTGGGTATCAGTGATCGGTGATCAGGGAGCAGTGACCAGTGATCAATGCCCACCCCCGATCCCTGTTCCCTATTCCCTGATCCCTGTTCCCTATATCAATTCCACACGCCTGGCAAGCATGGGCGTGGCGTGCGCGATGGCGCTTATTGGCGCATCATGACCCGCACGGTCCCATCCGGATCGCGTGTCCAACCGGGCGCCGCGCCGGGGCGCATCTCCATCGGATGTACTCCATCCGCCACGTCCACCCGCTTTAACGCCACACCGTTTACGCGCACTACCTCCACCCGTGGTGCACCTGCCAGCGGGATGAGCCGCAATCCCAGCCTATCTTTTGCCCCCTCGACCCGCATACTCAACTGCGCTCCCCCGTAAGGGGTCTCGCCAGAGTTGCGGTACGAGGCCGAGACGTGCGTGGCCCCGTCGGTATCGCGCAGGTCGAAAGTGCCCTTGTCCAGCAAGTAGGCGTCGAATGTCACCAGGTCAAAGGGCCCCTCGGCCACGTGCTCCGGCACCTCCATGGTGGGGATGAGGGCGTTGGCCCGCACGTATAGGGGCATCGTCTCCAGCGGCACGTCCTCCAGCCAGCGCGTCTGGGACCCCTCAATCACCTCGTGCGTCCAGAAATCCACCCACCGGCCGGCCGGGAAATAGACCGGCCGCCGGCCCTCGCTGTTGTAGATCGGCGCCACCAGCAGTTCTGCCCCCAGCATGTACTGCAAGTCCATCGTGTACGTGTGCGGGTCATCGGGGAACTCTACCACCATCGCCCGCAGCATCGGCACGCTGGTCTCGGCTGCCACGCACGCGTAGGTGTAGATGTAGGGGAGCAACCGGTAGCGCAACCGCACATAGTCGCGGAAGATGCCCAGCGCCTCGTCTCCATAGTCCCAGGGCAAGCGGCTCGTCACGCCGTGGGGCCGGGAAAGCGGTGAAAGCAGCCCCAGTTGCGCCCAGCGCACGTACACCTCCGGCGTGGGCTGCACGTAGAAGCCGCCAATGTCGTGGCCCCAGAAGGGGTGCCCGCACATGCCGATGGACAAGCCCCCGCGCAAGGACGACGTCATGCCCTGATACGTGCTCTCGCAGTCGGCGCTCCACTGGACGGCGTGGCGTTGCCCGCCCGCGTAACTCGAGCGCGCCCACACGATGCCGGTGTGGCCGGTCTCCTCGGCCGTGACCTGGGAGACGGCGTCGTTGTAGAGCAGGGGGTAGAGGTTGTGCAGCCGTTCCCCGGTCATCCCGTTGTGGGCCACCGCGTCGGCCGGCACGTTCTCGCCAAAGTCGGTCTTGAATACGTCCACGCCCATGCGCAGCAGCGGCCGGTGCAGCCCCTGGAACCAGGCCACCGCCTCCGGGTTGGTAAAGTCCACAATGCCGACCGGCGGATGATAGCCGTCCCACAGGTTAAGCACGTAGGTCTCCCCCTCGGGCGTCTTGAGCAGATAGCCTTTCTCGCTCGCCTCTGGGAAGTGCTCGCTTTCGACCCCCAGGTACGGGTTCTCCCACAGGCAGACCCGGTAGCCCATCTCCCTCAGCCGCCGGACCATCCCTTCAGGATCGGGGAACGTCTCGCGGTCCCACTCCATGCCTGACCAGGTGCCGTGCCGCTGCCAGTAGCAGTCCAGGTGTAGCACATCGCACGAGATGCCCTTCTCGCCGACCAGGCGGGCCCGCTCCAGGACGTCCTCGGCGCTATCCTGGTGGAAACTGGAGGACAGCCACAACCCGAACGCCCACTTGGGCGGCAAGGTCGGGAAACTGACCAGGCTGGCATAGCGGGTGATGATGGCCTTGGGATCCGGTCCTACTATCACGTAGTAGTCAAGCGCGGTGTCGGGGACGACCGTGGTGAAGACCGCGTGGTTGCTGGCCGCCATGTCGAAGCGGGAACAGGTGATGGTGTCCACGAAGACTCCGTACCCCCGTGTGCTGATGAAGAAGGGGGTGTTCTTGTACGCTCGCTCGGTGTGGACGCCGTAGGTGTTGTGTGCCCATATCTCCAGCCGCTGGCCGCGCTTGTCCAGGTCAGTGAATTTCTCGCCGAAACCGTAAAAGTGCTCATCCGGCTCGGCGGTGAAGGTGTCGTGAAAAGCCACACGCTGCCCCCCCACCCGGCTAAAGCCAAACGGCAGCATGGTGATGCGGCCCGTGGCATCCCGGTGGCTATAGTTCTGGTCGAGCATCTTCCGGCCATGCGGCCCGTAGAAGGTGATATGGAAAGGATCGAGGACAATCCGCACCTGGACAAGGTCGGATTTCAACGTGACCTGGTCCGCCGAGCGCTCCACCGACACCTGCACCACCTGGTGCGAGAGATCCCGCGCCAGCCTGAACCGCTTGGGGTCGGGGCCGCCGCCGTCTGCGGCGCCATCCCCTTCGAGCAGCACGCGCACGATCCCTGGCGCGACCACGCTCACCGCAACGCGGACACGCTCCCCTGTCTGGGTGGTGCCCGCCAGGGCCAGGCCGCGTTCGTACTCCTCCTGGACCGCGGCCTTGACGACGTACTCGGGACCAGCGGTGTCCCCCGCCCCTCGTTCGGGGAGCGCGGGCGGATAAGCCGGAAACACGAAAGGATCAGGTAACAACAGAGGTTGAATCGCCATAACTCGCTCCTTTGCTGGAAAATCTCACCACTTGAACTCGTATGCTCGGCCCGGCTTGAGCGGCTTCCGCTCCCCCTCGTGCACACTCACGGGCACATCGCGCGGGTTGTCCGCGCCGGTCGCGATGCGCACGCGGTCGTGGCTCAGCTCGACCTTGATCCGGCAGCCGCGCCAGGTCAGCGCGAACGATAGCGTACGCCACTGCCGGGGCATGTGCGGGCGGAAATTGAGCCCCTGCGGGCCGGGATAGAGGCCGGCGTACCCCAACACCACCGCCTCCCACAGCACGCCGTAACTGGCCAGGTGCACCCCCAGTTCCGTGTCCGGCCTGACACTGTCCAGGTCGGCCCGCGTGGCGCGCACGAAAAAGTCGTGCGACTGGTCCGTCAGGCCGATCCTGGCTGCGGCCACCGCCATCCCCGCCATGCCTAACGACGACCCGTGCATCGTCCGCGCGTTGTAAAAGTGCCAATTCCTCCGCTGGATCTCCTCGGGCCACTCGTCGGGGAAGGGCAAGAACGTGAGCACCACGTCCGGCTGTTTGACCGCCTGGGTGTGCTCGCAGAACCGCTCGCTGGTCCCGCGCAAATCCGCCGAGAGGCCAAAGAAGCCGTCGAACTCTTCGATGATGCCATCCTCGTTGGGCTGAGGGATGTAGACCTTGGCGGCGGTGGTCCGCAACTGGGCCACCTCTTCGTCCGTCAGGCCGATCTTTTCGCGCACCCCCTGCAGGCGTTCGTCCCCCGCCAGTGCTACGGCGTACTCCAGGTTCCACCTGGCCATGCGGTTGATGAACAGATCGTTGTTGGCGGTGGTGTGATACTGGTCCGGGCAGCCGACGTCGTGATACTCATAGCGGGGCGCAGCCCCGCCGCCATCCTTCTCCCGGTTCCAGGTGCCCCGCGTGGCAAAGAAGCGGGCCGTCTCGAACACGATCTCGGCCCCGTAATCCACCAGGAAATCGGCATCGCCGGTCACGTCGTCGTAGAGTTTCACTGCGTAGGCAATGTCCGCCGAGATGTGGATCTCGCGGTTGGGCAGGATCAGCCAGGGAGTGCACTCCTCCCGGCCGCTGCGCGCCGCTTCCCAGGGGAACTGGGCACCCCGGCAGCCGTTCTTCCTGGCGTTCTCCCGCGCGCCGTCCAGCCCATTGTAGCGGTACAGCAGCAAGTTCCGGGCCTGCCTGGGGTTGGTGAACAGGTAGTAGGGGAACATGAGGAATTCGGTATCCCACAGGATGGCGAACTTGTACCCCTCGCCCGTCAACCCCTTGACGGCCACGGTAGTCTTGGGGTTGTCGTGCGGCAGGGCCATCTCCAGGTGCATGAGGCCAAAGTTGAACCCCTGCTGCGTGAACGCATCGGCGTCAATCTTCACGTCGCTCTGCAGGTACGTCCTCCTGACCGCTTCCAGGTGCGCCTGGCGCAGCGCTTCGTACCCTTGGGCCAGCGACTCCTGCGCCACCCGGTCCGCCTCCGCCGGACTGGCCTCGCTGACCCCCACCGCCACGTCCAGCACCAGCCCTTGCCCCTGCTGCCTGACCTGGTAGGCCTGAGAAATCGTGACCGGCCCGTACTTGGGCAGTTGGACGGTGACCCGGTTCAACCCCGGCTCGTGGTGCTCCTCGACGATCTCAAACAGTTTGGAGTCCTGGTCGTTGGTCACGGCTGTTTCGAGATATGGCTCCACCCTCAGGGGGGCGTCGTGCCCATCTGGCGTGACCTCGTAGCGCCAGCACAACAACTGCCGGTTGGCCCAACTGGCAAAGCGCTCCGCATCCACGATCGTGCGCCGCCACTGGGGGTCACGGAACACCAGGCGGCGGGTGACCCGCGCCTCTTGCAGGTGCATCAGCCGCTCGCAGGTGACCACGTCCGCCTGGTTCAGGTCAATCCGTTCCCCCTCCACCCACAGCCGCACGGCGACCGGGTTGGGCAGGTTGGGGATGGTGGCCAGTTCATAGTCCTCGTACCCGGCGTGGTATTCCGGCCTGGCATACTCGGGGTGGGAGAGAATGTGGTCCAGTGGGTGGATCGGCACCAGCCGGCGTGGGGCGGCGCTGTACGTGCCGGCGACGTAGAACCCCGGCGAGGCGTTCGAGGGCATCTCTTCCAGCGTGCCCCGCAGCCCCAGGTAGCCGTTTGCCAGCGAATAGAACGTGGACATCAACCGTTCCGTGGCGGGGTTGGCCGCCAGCACGGGATGGCCGCTTTCGTGCCAGAACTGCGTCTCATAGTCGCGTCCCTGCAACTCTTTCATGACTTCCCTCCTGATCTGATGATCCACCTTCCCGAAAGGTTTCGAACTTTCGGGAAGGCGTGAGCAAGGACGGCCCCCCGCTCCCTGATCCCTTCGACAAGCTCAGGGCAGGCAGCATTAACCTGTCAGGTCTTCACGCCCCCACCAGGTGCCGCCTGGCCGCGTCCACGATCTTGTCCACTTCCCTGGCCGTGTCGTCGTCCAGCGGCTCCGGCGTATGCTCCCGCAAGATCTGGTCCTTCATGGCGACGCAGCGGTCGTGCATCTTGGTTGCCCCTTGCTCGATCCAGTTCGACCAGTACTCCCGGTCCAGCAACTGGGGGAACCACAGTTCCTGGCGGAAGTGCCGGACCGTGTGCGGCTCGGCCAGGAAGGTCCCGCCGGGACCGACCGAGCGGATCACGTCCAACCCAAACTTTTCGTCGCTGAGCTCAAAGCCCCGCATGATGCGCTCCACGTAGGCCATCGCCTCGTGCTGCATGACGAGAATAGCCGGCGAGGCCCCCTGGTCCACGCCGCAGATGCCCAATGCACCCGACAGGTCGGCGCCCGCCATGAAGCCGCAGGCCAGGTTGATACCGGCCTCCATGCCGGCCTGGGCGTCGGGGAACTTGCTGTCCACCGTCCCCACGTTGAGGCCCACGGGCAACCCGTAGTGATTACCCATCTGGGTCATGGCGATGGACATCAGCGCCTGCTCAGGGCCGGAGAAGATCAACTGCGTCGTGCGCATGTCGAAGGCGTGTGGGATACCGCTGTAAAAGGCAGCCAGGCCCGGTTGGATCAGTTGGACCACACAGATGCCGGCCAGGATCTCGGCGTTCTCCTGGGCCATCGTACCGGCCAGCGTCCCCGGCGCACTGGACCCCACCTGGGCCATCGGTCCCACCGGCACCGGCAGCGAGAGGTGGGCGGTCTCAAAAATCAGGTCAATGCCCTCGCGGGCATACCGCAGCGGGCTGATGGGCTCCAGGAACGGGAAAGTGATCGGATAGCGGGCCGCCTCTTCCTCGCTGCCGGCCACCGCAACGAAGAGTTCCATCAGGAAACGGGCCGAAGCCCGGTCGTAGAACCACAACTGCAGCGGCTTGGTCGAGTTCTTGATCGCGGTCGCCGCCACCACCACGCAGCGGGACTGGACCGGCAGCTCGTGCGGGTCGGCCATGGCCCCGACCAGGTTGAGCAGGGGCAAACCGTCGCCCAGGCGAGTGCCCGTGACGACGTCGTCCAGCGTGGCGTAGCGGCGCTGGGTAAAGGTATCATCCACCCACAGGGCCTGGCCGGCGGTGGAGACGTAATTCCGCTCCCCGAATCCGAAGCGAGCCTGCTTGGAGCGATCGCGGCCGTAGAGGATGAACGACTTGCCCACCGTCTCCAGGCACTGCATGACCAGCCGCTCGGGGATCTTGACGATCTCGGCTGCGTCGTCCACCTGGGCGCCAGCCTCGCCAAACAGCCGGCGCATTTCCGCATGCGGGATGCGCACGCCCACCGTGCCCAGGATCTGCATGGATATATCGTGGATCTGTTGGATGCCCTCCTCGCTCAGAACTGTTAGTTTAGGTTTGCCGATCATCACACTCTCCTTTCATAGAAAGCTGCATCTACACTTCCGCGCAAAAACCGTCACCATGATCTCGTAACGTGAATACCGCCACCAACGCCACCGCCAGGATCGTGAACCCGCTCAGGCGAAACATCGCCCGCGCGTCGCTACCCCTGCCCGGTCAGGACGACAGGTCCATCTTGGGTGACAAGGAACGTGTCCTCGAACCGCACACCCCAGCCCTGCCTGGAACACAACCCCAGGTTACTCATGGCCAGCACCACGTTCTCCTCAATCTTTTCAGGGTAGCCCCTGCTCAGGTGGGGATACTCGAACTTGGGCAACTCACCGTTCAGGACGCCCACGCCGTGCACCAGCGGGCCGCTCAGCATGACCCAGTCCTCCTTCAACCTGAACCCCTGGTAGAAAAGCCGCCGCAGTTCGACCAGGGTCAGGCAAACCCTGACAGCGCGGATGCCCCCTCCCACCCGATCTCTGAGGTAGTCGTACATGCTGACCTGTTCGGCGCTGGGTTCACCCAGGAAGATCGTGCGGGCCATGTCGGCGTGGTACTCTTGGTACACGGTGTGAATGTCCACCACGACCGGCCCCCGATCCAGCACGTGGTCCGTGTGGGGGGCATGGGCCAGGCTCGAGCGGCCGCCGGACGCCAGGTACAGGTACGTGTCGCTGCCGGCACCTTGCCTCACCATCTCGCCGTACACGCAGCGGGCCAGTTCTGTCTCCGTGATCCCCCGGACGGCGTTTTCCCGCGCCACCTGCATCCCCAGCATCGCCAGCCGCGCTGCCGTGGCGATCTTTTCGATCTCTTCCGGCGTCTTGACCATGGCGGCTTCCAGCACCACGAAGCCGCCATCGAAGCCCAGGTGCAGTCTCGAACCGAAAACTTCGCGGAGCATTTCGAACTGAAAGTAGCGGAGGTGCTCCTTCTCGATGGCCAGGCCATTCTCTTGCAGGTCAAGGTCCCGGATCAGGTCACGGAACTCTTTGAGCGGGTCGTGGGTGCGGAACGGGCGTACGTCTTCGACGATGGATTGTCTCCGGTACTCGACGTAGTCGGATTCCAGCACCAGCGCCACCTGCCGGCCATCGCGCTTGACGAACACCCAGGAGCAGGTGTTGTCGGCCGCCGTCAGGTAGCGCACGTTCTGCCTCTGGTTCAGCAACAGGCAGTCTATGCCGTGCCGCTCCATAACCTGGATGACGTTGGCAAGCCTTCGGCGATATTCATCTACGTTAGGCACTGTGCGCTCACCGCCCATCAGTACTTGTTTCGTTGAACCAGACGTCAATGTGGCGTTCTGGATAGTAGGGTTTGCCCACGATGTCGGGCCGTCCGTTGCCTGTCAAGTCGCCCACCTTGGCCTCGTGGGTGGGGATGCCGCGCTGGATGATCACTTCCTCGAATTGCCCCTGCCCCTGGTTCAAGTAAATCATCATCTTCGGGTCCGGGTTCTCTCCCAGCCCCATCTCGCCCACAAAGATGTCAACCAGTCCGTTACCGTTGAAATCGGCGACCTGCAGACTATGGGGGTGGAACAGGTCATCGCGCAGGACGTGAGGCTCCCAAGCGGGCGGCGCGCACCAGGCCAGACGGCCTGGGTGGCTCTCGCCCTCGCACAGGACGATCTCCAGCCGCCCGTCGCCATCCAGGTCGGCCACCACGGCGCGCGTCTGCACGTAACCCGGCGCAAACGTCTCCCGGCGCCAGGGCTTCCTGGGGTCGTCGCTGGGCCAGAAGACGTTCGGGCCGGCGAGGATCTCGTTACGGCCGTCGCCGTCGAGGTCCGCGATAGCCAACCCCTCCACGTCGGGCATGCCGTCCGCGATCACGTGACAGCACTCGCGTGGCCAGGGAGAAATGGTTGGATCTTGCGGAATGTCGTAGTAGGCGATCACCCCGGCCTGCTGCGAAGCGATGAGGATTTCTGGCTGGCCGTCGCCGTCCACGTCCCCGGCAGTCTGGTCATGGTACTTGCTGAACCGGTCTTCGATCAGGTGCACCGTCCACCGGGCACGCGGGTCGGGCGGGCACTCGAACCAGTAGAGCTCCCGTCCATCCCACCCCAGGCCGGCGACCACGTCCAACCGCCCGTCGCCGTTGACGTCCAGCACCACCCCGCCGGCCTCCAGTTGTGGTACCGAAGCCATATTGTGGCGCGTCCACGACGGGTTCTCGTACCAGAAGAGGGTCACGTCGCCCTGCTTGCCGCCGATGATGATGTCGTTGCGTCCGTTGCCGTTGACATCAGCGATGAGGAGGATGTCGTGCAGCGACCCCGGCGGATGGGGGTCAATCACCTCGTGACGAAACTTCACAGCCGGGGTTCCCAGGGGGTGTTTCATTGGGTTACCTCCAGGATGTTGAGCCTTCTGCGGCTACACTAACTGTGTGACGCCTTCCGCCAGGGCACACTTTACCGTGACCAGCCCATGTGCATCGGGTCCAGATATCGTCGCATCGGAGACAAAGCGGGCGGTTGATACGACACGTTGCGCAATGCGGAAACTCCACGCCATCGGGCGATCAGCCTGCGCGGTCAGATTGATCAGTGCACCATGCTTGACCTCACCAGAGACGGCTACCCCGTGGGAAGCCAGCAGCCGTTCGAAGCGGGCGTGCTGCACCTGCGACGGCAGGGCATGGAGGAGAACGGGGCCGGTCTCGTCACAGACCTGAACAAACATGGCGTGAATGGCGTGCACGAACGCACCAGCAGCAGTGGTGAGCCAGGGCAGATAGGCCCCCTCCCCCTGCCGGTAGTGCTCGTTAGGGGCCATAAACGGCCCGGCCAGGGCGAGCGTCCGGCGCAGCACCTCGTACCCTTCATCGCCGCGTCCCTGGTAGAAGAACGCCGTCGCCAGTTGGCTGACCGTCCAGATCCAGTTGGCCTCCAGCCAGGCCGAGGCAGCCGTGCGGTAGATATGGGTCAGCGTGTCGCGGGCGCGCTCATCGTGGACGTCGAACGAGAATGGAAAGACCATCGGCACGTGCTGCACGCCCGGCGGGATGGTGGCATCGTCGGCGTAGCGGTAGCGCTGACCCGCCTGGTCCACCGGTAGCCCCTGGCGCAACTCCGCCGCCAGGCCGCGCCACTCCTGCCGCTGGACCGCATCCACGTCCAGGAGTTCAGCAGCACGCGCCGCGTTCTCCAGGCTGCGGATGGTGGCACAGGCAGTGAAGATGCTATTCGAGACGGGAAAGACCACCTCGTCCACTTCCGTGATGGGGCGCGTCTTCAGCCGCCCGGCCTCGTCCCGCACCAGCACGTCGTAGATCAACCACTCGGCGCACCCGCGCAGCACGGGATAGTAACGGGCCAGCGCCGCCAGGTCACCGGTGTACAGGTAGTAGCGCCAGGCGGCCTCGGAAAACTTGCCGTGCCGGAACTGCTCGTCGGTCCAATGGCCGTAGGGGGCGCTCTCCTCGCCCTCTTCGGTCGCCTCCCAGGCATAGTACGCGCCCCGGCCAGCGCCGCGCCAGAGAGCCACCGGCAGCGTGTGCAGGCGATAGTTGGGCACGCGCTCCGCCAACTCCGGGTAGTTGCCCGAGAGGAGCGCCAGGCAGGGGTAGAACTCGTCGTGCAGCGTGCGTCCCTCCCAGAGCGTGCTGAGATAGCCGCAGGGAATGGACCAGGGAGAGACGTTGCAGCGAATGGCGTAGAGGCTAGACCTGAGCAGCGCCTCCAGGCCGGGGTCGCCCAACTCCACCTGGCTGGTGTTCCAAAAATCGGCCCAGGCGCGCTCGTGGGCCGCCACCAATGCCTGCACGCGCTCGAAATCGGGAAAGTGCGTGTACTTGTACCGGTCGCCCAGCGTGACCCAGAACCACAGGTCGGCCGTCTCACCCACGCCCAGTTCGATCTCGTGCGTGAAGCGCCCGCCAACCTCGGTCTGGCAGATCTCGCCCAGCGGATAGCGGCCGATGTGGACATCACCCAGTTGGTCGCTAATCTCGTACTGGATGCTCAGGCTTTCGCGCAGATGGGGAAGGCACGAGGCGGCGTCGGCATCGGCGGAGCGTTGGCCCGCCACGTTGCCGAAGGGCAGATCGTCCGGGTGCGGGCGGCGAATGTGGAGGCGGGTGTCCGGCGTGCGGTAGCCTTCCGCGTCGCCGAACTCGTATTGTAGGACGAAGGTCAGGCGTACCGGAGGCGTGGGTGGGCTATCGCCGGTGAGTACACCGGTTGCCCCCCCACCCTCCCCCTGCCCCTCCCTGGCAGGGAGGGGAGAACAGGTGTGTGCACGGCCCGCCCCACCCTCCCCCTGCCCCTCCCTGGCAGGGAGGGGAGAAGACGTGCGTGGGGGGCGTGATAGGCGGGTGTGGAAGACGAGCACGTTGGCCGTGAGGCACACCAGGCTGCGGGTTTGCTCGCGGATTGCGCCATGGTCCAGGGTTGAGACCACTGTGCCGTGGTCACAATCCAGCGTCTGTTCCCAGTGCTCATCGCCAGTCTCCACGCCATCAATGAAGAGCGTGCGGGTCAAGCGGCCAAAGCGCACCAGGGGGCGCGTCGGCCCGATCAGTTCCTCGGGAGGGACCCGGGGAAAGCGAGTGTTAGCGTTGCGGGCATCCTTGAGCCGGCGCCCGGCCCAGAAGATGGCGCGATTGGGCACCTCCTCCGGGGGGCAGAGACCATTGTGGTAGCCGGTGGGACCGAGCGAGGTGACGATCTCCCCATTGCCAATCAACGGGGAATTGTAGGTAGAATCGGCGCTGTGAACGGTGAACATACTTGCTCGCTATCAGCCGTGCAGGGGACTCACGCCCGCAGGCGCGGGACCAGCCGCCGGGCGTTCCCGACGTAGAGTTTCTCCAGCACATTCTCTGGCAGGCCAATGCCATCCACCAACCAGTCGCCGAACACGGGATACCCTGGATGGCGGAGCCCTTGCTCGTTCGTCTCATAGTAGAGCCGGTCAACCAGGGAATAGTCGTACCCGACGCGCTTGAATTCCCAGGGTCGCCCCTCGTCGTCCTCGACAAAGCCCCCCAGCACCAGGTCGGTCCCAAAGACGATGCGGTCCTGGTGCTTGGAGAAGAAGGCGCGCACCTTGTCCACGGGGTGGCGGCCCAGTTGGACGATGCCGGCGGCGGTGTCCACATTAAAGTTGGGGAAACGATCCAGCCAGGAATCCACGATATCCAGCCTCTCATAGTACATCCCCACGTGCGCGCCGATGAAGATCGTATCAGGATGACGCGCGATGACGCGGTTGCGCTGCTCCAGCAGTTCGTCATGGCCGGGGAACCGGTCGCCATAGACGTGCCAATCGGGGAAGCGGGTCAAGGCCTCGGCCTGCTCGTTGTGCTCGTCCAGCGGCTGGAAGTGGGCCAGCACATCGGAGGAATGGATGAGCACAGGCACACCCAGTTCACCCGCCCTGGCCCACAGGGGATCCAGGCGGGGGTCATCCACCGGGATCAGCCGGCCCTCGGAGTCCTTGTCGTGCAGCCCCAGGCTCTTGAAAATCTTCAGCCCGCCCGCACCCGCGCGCACCTTGCGCTCCAGCTCGTCTGCCATGCGCTCGCCAAAGCCGGGCGCGACGTCCCGAAAGTCAGGCGCGGGGAAGTAGACCATGCGGTCGCCCAGCGCCTTACGGAAGGCGCGCATCCCCTCTTCAAAGGGAATCCCTGCTTGTTCCAGAACGCCCAAGTTGACCACGCTGGCCAGATGGTTGGCCTCCATGATCTGCACCAGGTATTCGAGATGGCCAGGGGCAATGTGGGTGTGGACGTCAATCAACGTTCGATCAGGCATAGTACTCATTGGTTCGTCTCCTATTTCAGCAATGGTTCTTCGACGTTCGGCACAATCGGTGGCCGCTCTTATCCCTTCACCCCGGTAAAGACCACCCCCTGAATGAGGATGCGCTGGAACAGCAAGAACACCAGCAGACAGGGGACGACGAGGATAGTGGAATAGGCCATCAGCGCTCCATGTAGAATGGAGCGTGGATCCATGACTTTGATAATGGCAAGTTGTACTGTGGCGACCTTGTCCGACATCCCCAGATAGATCAGCGGGTCCAGGAAATCGTTCCAGTGGTACATGAAGGTGATGACGAGCTGGACGACGACCGCCGGCCTGCAAAGCGGCAACATGATGCGCCACCAGAAGCGGAACGTGCTGCAGCCATCCACGTAGGCCGAATCCTCCAACTCGGTCGGTATGGTCAGAAAGAACTGGCGCAGGAAAAAGATCTGGTTGGCGTAGCCGAAGAAGCCGGGTATGATCAACGGCCAGAAGGTTTTCGTCAGGTGGAGCCTGGTAAAGATCACAAAGCGCGGCACGATGAGCACAACGCTGGGCAGAAACAACGCACCGACGACAGTGTAAAAGATCAGGTCCCGTCCTGGGAAGCGCAAGCGCGCCAGGCTATAGGCCACCAGCGCCGACAGGGTGACCCCGAAGACGACGTTCCCGACGACGATGATCAGCGTATTGCGGATGTACAGGGGCAGGTTGAACAACATCCCTCCGCCGATCCCCTCATCGAACATGCGGCCGGTGAACGCCCGGCGAAAATTCTCCAGCGTCGCCGGACTGGGGATCCACTTGGGCGGATAGACAAAGATTTCCGGCTCAGGTGTCAGCGCGCTCTTCACCAGCCAGTACAGGGGCAGCACCAATACCAGAGCAACCAGGATGAGGAAACCGTGCACAAAACCCCGCCACACCCCTTCACGGACGCTCTGGCGCTGCCACCAGCGGGGCTGGCCGACCGCTGCTTGGGTAGGTATGGACGTGACTGCCATTACGCCCCTCCTTCTCTGCGCGCTTCATAGTAGACCAGAACACCGGATGCTCTGAACAGTGCAGCCGAGATGATCACCAGGATGATAAAGAGCACCCAGGCCAGTGCAGCGGCATAGCCCAGGTAGCCGCCGCCGAAACCTAACCGATACAGATACAGGTAATAGAAAAGGCTGCCGTTGGCCGGTGCACCGGTACCCTTGCTCACCACGAAGGCCACGGTAAAGACCTGAAACGAATTGACTACCGTCGTCAACAAGGTGAAAAAGATCACGGGGGACATCTGGGGCAACGTCACGCCCACCAGTTTCTGGAGGCGGTTGGCCCCATCTACGTCGGCCGCCTCGTAGAGCTCGGTGGGGATTCCCTGCAAGCCAGCCAGGTATAGAACGACCGTGTTACCCACCGTCCATAGTCCCATGATGATGTAGAAAACCAGGATCCAGTCTCTAGACGTGAGCCAGGGGATGCCGGCATCCGTCACTCCCAGCGTGCGGAGGATGTGGTTCACGACGCCGAACTCGGTATTGAACAGCCAGCCCCAGACGGTGGCGATAGCCGGACCGGAGAGAACGGACGGCATGTAGTAGATTGTCCTGAAGACGCCCAGGCCCGCGATCTTCTGATTCAGGAGATAGGCCATGACAAAACCTACCACCAATTGCAGGGGTACAGAGATGAGCGTATAGACGGTGGTCAGTTTCAGGGAATGGAAGAACAGCGGATCACGGAACAGCCGCGTATAGTTTCCCAACCCCACCCAGGGCGAGAGGCCGGTCACCCTCCAGTCGGTGAACGATATGTAGACCGCATACCCCATCGGGTAGAGAAAGAACGCAAAGATGCCAACGATCCAGGGAAGAGCGAAAAGATAGCCCTCCAGGGCGCGCTTCCTGTGCCAATTTAGACTCCATGGTCTGCGGGCTTGCAGTACGGCAGTCATCATTCCTCCTTCCTGGTATGGACTATGCGGGGACACCCAGGGGTAGCCGGCGGCGGTGCCGCCGGCTACCGGAGTGTGCACCAAGGGTGCCCTAACCGTACTTTAGGGCAGTTTCATTGAGACTGTCTATACCCTGCGCGATCTGGGCCAACGTGTCTTCAACGGAGTCGCCTGCCCAGAGCCCATCGTAGGCGGTCCAGTAGTCGAAGCCAGGCCCCATGGGGATCCACGGGTCATAGCGGACGTTGTCAAAGAGCCACCCGGGGAACCACTCAGCGGCTTCCTGCGGCACACTGAAGTTGGCGTTGACGTACGCTCCCGCCCGCGCCTTGGCGTTGACAGAGATTACCTCCACCTGGTCCTCGTCGTTGAGCACCTTCTGCCCGCCGGGGCCGCCTTCGTACTCGTAACTGGTCATCCACTTGGCCAGTTCCCAGCCCGCCCATGGGTTGGCAGAGCCATTGAGGAACCCGAACCCGTCAATGCCACCCCAAACCGCGTCTTGGGTCTTCTTGGGCGCTGTGGCGATGCCGTACGGGTCCTCTGTAGCAAACTCGTACCAGCCGATGACCCACATGCCCCAGTACTGGAGAGCGACGTTACCGCCGAGAAAGTCTATCCCTTCCGTCGCCCCGCTCAGCATAACGGTCTTGTCCTTCAGGACCAGGTCCTGCAAGAACTGCAGCGTCTCGACCACCTGTGGGGAAGCCAGCGCGCACTTGCCGTTGGCATCGTAGACATCGCCGCCATTCGTCCACAGCAAGTTATGTGCCAAGATCCCCGTATCGCCAGCAGCCGGCATTACAAAGCCCCACACGTTGTTGCCAGGATCGTTCACCGCTTGCAGGGTCGCCTGAAAGTCATCCCACGTCCAGCCTCTCTGGGGATAGTCCACACCTGCGGCGTCGAAGATGCGCTTGTTGTAAATCATCACATAGGCCGTGGCATACACGGGCCATCCATATTGCCCCGGCGCCAACATCACCTGCCCCTTGGGGAAGTAGTCTGGGCTGTTGTACTGCGCGACGGCTGTCGGATCAATCTGATCCATCTCGGCATGGGGTGACGCTTCGATCAGTGACGAGATATCCATGGCTGCACCGGCTTGTGCAAACCGCCATAGCCTGGTGCCAGAAGCCCATGCCAACTCAGGCGGATCCCCACCAGCCACGGTGGTGAGGACCACCGTCTCGAAACTCTGGTCACCGATGTCCTCGAACTCGCAGTCAATCAGTGGATGCTGCTCGCTGAAGGCATCAATGTTATAGTACTGCTCCGGCGCGGTGGCGATGAAGCGGATCGTGACCGGCTCCTGGGGCGGCGGTACAGCCGTGACCTCGACGATCTTCTCCACCTCCACCGGCTTCTCGACCTCGACCTCGCGGGTGACCTCCACCGTTCTCTCGATCACCTGCGGTTGGCAAGCCGCCAACAGTGTCCCCGCCGTCGCTCCTCCGGTGAGGAACAGGAAATCACGACGGCTCAATTTTCGCTCTCGCAAAGATTGCGACTTCATGGGTCTTCTCTCCTTATGCTAGAGTACGAATGTGACCGGGGGGACATTCCCCCCCCACTACCACTTTTCTACACCCACTGATCCCAACGGGCGGCCAGCGCCGCCATACCATTCATCTGCTCTACCGTCACCACCTCCCTTCAATCCGCCCTCGCCTCTGGGCACGTGTCTCAGAGAACAGGATCACGCCCAGAACATCTCGCCCGGTTTCTCCGCGATGACGGTTTCCTTCAACAGCGCCACCGCCTTGGCCAACCCCTCGCCGGTGGACATCAGCGCATCCTCGTGCTCGATGGACACGACGTAGTCGTATCCGATCAGCCGGAAGGCGCTTGAGATATCCTTCCAGGTCTTGGCGTCGTGGCCGTAGCCAATGGAACGGAAGGTCCACGAACGTCCGGCGAAGCGGTCGTAGGGCTTGTGGTCGTTGCAGCCGTTGACGGCGACGTTCAGGTGGTCCACGTAGACGTCCTTACCGTGCACGTGTACGATGGCGTCGCCCAACTTGCGGATGGCCGCCACGGGGTCCACGCCGTTCCAGAACAGGTGGCTGGGATCAAAGTTGCAGCCCAGGGCGGGCCCGCACGCCTCGCGCAGCCGGAGCATGGTCTCGACGTTGTAGACCAACTGCCCCGGGTGCATCTCCACCCCGATCTTCACCCCGTGCTCCTGGGCGAACTCTGCCGCCCCTTTCCAGTAGGGGATGGCGACCTGGTTCCACTGGTAGTCCAGGATCTCCAGAAAGTGCGGCGGCCAGGGGCAGGTAACCCAGTTGGGCATCCTGTCGCCGGGCGCACCGCCAGGAGTGCTGGAAAGGACGTTGACCACCGGCACTTGCAGCAACTGGGCCAGGCGGACCGACTTGCGAAAGACCTCGTCGGACTCTCTGGCCAGCGCCGGGTCGGGGTGAAGCGGCTCATAGTGGCAACTCAAGGCGCTCAGGATTAAGCCCCGCGAGGTAATGGCCTTCACGTACGCCTTGCGCTTGCTCTCGCTTTCGAGCAACTCGTCCACAGGGCAATGGTGGCTGCCAGGGTAGCCACCGGAGCCGATCTCCACCGCCTCGATGCCGGCAGCCACGATTTTGTCCAAGGCCTCCTCGAAAGGCAGGTTCTGGAACAGAACGGTGAAAACTCCGATACGCATATAGCACCTCCTTGTTCTAGCAATTAGACCTTGACCTGTTTCTCGCCTTGAGATTCATGCACTTTTGGTGTATACTTTATCTATGGACATTGACCGTGAACTCAAGCAAACGCTCGAGCAACTCTTAGAACTGTGTCGCAGGCAACACGCACCACATTGCCGCGCAACTTGTCAAACTCGAAAACGCACTCAAGACCGGCAACTTTCGCGAAGCGTGGGCAGAATTTTATGGTGAACCGCTTTCAGTACACGACACACTAACAGTGATTGAGAAGGTGCGATCACTCCAAAAGGCAAAACCACAATGAACGCACAAATCGCTTGCCCCAATTGTCGTTCGTCCATTTCTGTTCCGATTAAGGGAAATGTCCTGGAAACTCCATTGGTCTGCCGGGTTTGTGGTCAAGCATTCTGGCCACGTTTCTGCTGTCCCGATGCCAAGTCTCCCTCGCGTCACGTCTTTGCGGCAACTGCTCTATACGTTGACAACGCGGGTGTAATCTATACCTTTTGCCCTGAACATACTTTCACGACGTATACCCTCGCTGCCGACAGCAGGCCACGCCCCAAGCGCACCCCTCTACGTTCCTTAGCACGCTTTCTTGACTCCCTTGTCTTTCGCTTTGCGCTGACCGTTGAAGGCTTGCGCTGGCGGGCATTTTCACGGCATTAGGCCATCCTCAGCTTTCTCAGGAATATCTGAGTTCCTGGCCTCGGTTCTCACTAAGTGCTCTCGTCCAAACTCAAGCCATTGAGGGAAGAGCAGGAACGCAATCCACCGCCGGTAATTGTGCGTCTGCGTGCTTTGAAGGCGGAACGTCAAAAAGCACAGATGGCTTCATGAACACCGTCCGGTACCTGCTCGAGATGCTTTCTCGAACCTCCCTATTACTCAAACCTGGTTTTCCAGCAGGTGCGTTTGCGCTCCCGCTCCTGCCTGCCTGTCATTTCGGTGATCGTGATTTCCACGGCACAGCACCTGGACACCTCGTCCAGCGAGATTCCTTCCGCGCCGGGCCGAAAACAGCGGTTGAAGGTGTCCAGAACGCGCTTCCGCTCTTCCAGGTCCTCGACGATGCGCGCCCGGCCATAACAGATCACGCTGTCACTGTCCACGTGGCAAGGGTCTCCCTCCGCGTGGCGGCGGACCTGGCCGGACTGCCGCCCCACGGCGAAACAGACCTGCGGATTGGCCCTGATATAGTCCAGCTTCTTCCCGGTCAATGCACAGTGAAACAGGAGCCTGCCCTCGACGTAGGCGTAATTGAGCGGCACGACGTAGGGCTGCCCGTCCATGAACAGACCCAGGTAGCCGATCGTCTCTTCCTGCAGAATGCTCTCCATCTCCTCACGGGACTCGATAAATTCCCTCGGCGCCATCGAATCAGTCCTTTCTTCTGGTTTCGTTCTCACGGTGGGGTCCTCCGGCAATGGGATGCAGTAGGCGTTAGTGAAACGGATTTTGCCCGTCACTGCGCT